>WNFI01306801.1_pt1 | contig 14013 bp, 16 predicted proteins | sample 5400471 | NCBI WGS metagenome assembly WNFI01 (sample SAMN13153348, study PRJNA577476) | soil metagenome | isolation source: 100 cm saprolite on Douglas fir-dominated hillslope | place: USA:California | collected 2013-09-17 | reverse complement strand
CAAGCGCGCCGGCGAGGGCGACACCGGCCCCAATACCGGCGGGATGGGCGCCTATGCACCGCTGCCGTGGGCGCCAACTGACCTGGCCGAGCGGACCGTCGCCGAGGTGATCGATCCCGCCATCGCCGAGCTGAGCCGCCGCGGCACGCCTTACCGCGGCCTGCTCTACGCCGGCCTGGCCCTGACCACCGGCGGCATCAAGGTGATCGAGTTCAACGCCAGATTCGGCGACCCCGAGACCCAGGTCGTGCTCGACCGCCTCGCCACCCCGCTGGCGGGCCTGCTCGCTGCCGCCGCCGACGGCGACCTGCCGCGCGCCAGCCAGCCGCGCTGGTCGGCTGGCGCGGCCGTGACCGTGGTCATCGCCGCCGAGGGTTACCCGGCTAAGGCGGTGACCGGCGATCGGATCGAAGGCATCGATGAGGCGCAGCAAATTCCCGGCGCGTACCTGTTGCACGCAGGCACGGTCATCCAGGACGGAACTCTGAGGTCCGCCGGCGGGCGGGTGCTCAACGTCGTCGCGACCGGTCATGACATCGCCGAGGCCCGGGCGGCGGCCTACGCGGCCGCCGCCCGGGTGCGCCTCCGCGGCGGCTGGTATCGCAGCGACATCGCCGCTCAGCAGCATCCGGCCGCCCCGGCGCCCGGATGACGGGCAGCGAGGCAGGCCCGCTCCAGGGCGACGCCACGCGACCGGCCGCCCAGGACGCCGGCGACCAGCCGATCCGGGTCACTACGCTCGAGCTCTTCTTCGACCTCATCTTCGCGTTCACGCTGACCCAGCTCGCCGTCGTCCTCACCCCCGGCAAGACCAGCGTGTGGGCGACCAGCGTGCTGCGAGTCCTGCTGATCTTCGGGCTGCTCTGGTGGATGTACGGCGGATACGCCTGGCTGACCAACACGCGCTCTCCCGTGCGCAACCCAGAACGCGTGCTCCTCGTGCTCGGCATGACGGGGTTCCTGATCGTGGGCCTGGCCATCCCGGCCGCGTTCGGCGGCGACGGCGTGGCCTTCGGGCTCGGTTACCTGCTGGTCGTGCTGGTCCACGCCGCGCTGTACGACAGGGTGAACAGGCAGATCTGGCGGATCGCGCCGTTCAACGTGACGTCGGCGCTGCTGGTAATCGCGGCCGGGGTGGTCAGCGGCATCGGCAGATACGTGCTCTGGATGGCCGCGCTGGTGATCCAGGCCGGCGCCCCGCTGGTCGTCAGGCTGGGCGGCCGGTTCGAGATCCGCCCCGGCCATTTCGCCGAGCGCCATGGCGCGCTCATCATCGTCGCGATCGGCGAATCGGTCGCAGCGATCGGCATCGGGGCGATCGGGAAGCCGGTCAGCGTGCAACTGGTCGTCGCGTCGGTGCTCGGGCTGGCGCTGTCCGTCGCGCTGTGGTGGATGTACTTCGGCAGCGGCGACGACGAGCGCGGCGAGCAGGCCATGCGAGCCGCGGCCGCTACCAGGCGGCCGGGCCTGGCGCTGTCTGCCTACTTCTACGCGCACATCCCGATGCTGCTGGGAATCGTGTTCGCGGCCGCTGCCGTGACCGAGGCGATCCGCCAGGCCGCCGGACCCGCGACCGGGGCAATCGGTCATAGCCCGCCGGCTGCGCTCGCGCTCGGCATTGGTGCGGCGGCGTTCATCGGCGGGACGGCAGCCTTCAGGGCCGCTCTGCGTACCGGGCCGACCTGGCGCCGGCTCGCCGCTGCGCTCTTCGCGCTGGCGACCGTGCCGCTCGGCGCCCTCGTCGCGATCGAGGCACAGCTCGGCCTGATCACGGCCGGCCTGGTCGTCATGCTCGTGATCGAGGCCCGCGGCCACATCCAAGCTGAGCCGCGCACGGCGCCAGCCGCCGAATACTGCCCACGCTCGCAGCCAGGCGGCGGCCCCGCCAGGCCCGACGTCATCCCAGATCAGGCTGCGGGAGAATAGGCCCGTGATCGACCGCTACACGCTGCCCGAGATGGGCCGGGTCTGGAGCGAGGCGCACAAGTACGAGCTATGGTGCCGGGTCGAGACCCTCGTCCTCGAGGCGAACGCGGCGGCCGGAGTCGTTCCAGGCGAGAGCGTCGGGCCCGTCCGGGCCGCTCCGCCGCCAACACCGGAGTCGGTCGCCGCGATCGAGGCTGTGACGAACCACGACGTGATCGCCTTCCTCACCGCCTGGGCCGACAACACGACGCCGCGCGAGGCCGCCGCGTACGTCCATTTCGGCATGACCTCGTCTGACCTGCTCGACACCGCGCTCGCGCTGCAGCTCACCGAGGCGACCGACCTGCTGATCGGCAGGGTTGTCGCCCTCACGGCGGCGTTGCGGGAGCACGCCCTCGCGCACCGCGACACGCTGCGTCCAGGGCGCACCCACGGCATTCACGCCGAGCCCGACGTGTGGGGCCACCGGGTCGCCGATTTCGCGTTCGCGATGGCGCGCTGCGGCGAGCGGCTGCGCCGGGCCAGGACGGCGGTAGCCATCGGCAAGCTGTCGGGACCGGTCGGCACCTATTCCAGCATCGACCCGGCGATCGAGGCGGCAGTCATGACCGGGCTCGGGCTCCGCCCCGCTGCCGTTGCGACCCAGGTCGTGCTGCGGGACGGGATCTCCGAGTGGGCCAGCGTGCTCGCTATCACCGCCACGGTCTGCGAGGCGATCGCGCTCGAGGTCAGGCACGGCCAGCGCACCGAGGTCAGGGAGCTGTCCGAGGCCTTCACCGCAGGCCAGAAGGGCTCGTCGGCCATGCCGCACAAGAAGAACCCGGTGCGGTCCGAGCGGATCTCCGGCCTGGCGAGGATCGTACGCGCGCAGATCGTGCCCGTGCTCGAGGGCATACCGCTGTGGCACGAGCGCGACATCTCCCATTCCTCGGCCGAGCGGGTCGCGCTCCCGGACGCCGCGATCGCCACCGACTACCTGCTCGAGCAGACAACGGGCCTGATCACCGGGCTTGTAGTGGACGCGGACCGGATGCGCGCGAACCTCGACGCGACCGGCGGGCTCATCTACTCCTCGGCCGTGCTGCTCGAACTGGTCGAGGAGGGAATGTCGCGCGAGGACGCGTACTCGCTCGTTCAGCAGGCCGCCATGCAGACCTGGGAGACTGGCACGCCATTCCGCGAAACGCTCGCCGAGCACGCGGCGAGGCTGGGCCGCCGCATTGACCAGGCGCGGCTTGACGAGGCTTTCCGGCCCGAGCGATACGTCGCCAGGCTCGGCGCGGTCTTCGACCGCCTGGAAAAGCTTGACCCGGCCATGGCGGTGCCGCGGGAATGCTGAAGCATCTGTACTCGGGCAAGGTCCGGGAGTTGTACCAGGCGGATGACGGTTTGCTGTTGCTGGTGGCGACCGACCGGATTTCCGCGTTCGACTTTGTGCTCGACACGCCTATCCCCGACAAGGGCAAGGTTTTGACCAAGCTTTCGTTGTGGTGGTTCGAGCGGCTGGCCGACCTGGTGCCCAATCACGTGGTCGACGTTCGGGTCCCCCCCGAGTTCGCCGGCCGGGCGATGGCGAGCCGGCCGCTGCGAATGGTTCAGGCCGAATGCGTGGCCCGCGGTTACCTCGCCGGGTCCGGCCTGACCGAATACCGGCGCGACGGGCGGGTCTGCGGGATCGCTCTGCCTGACAGGCTCGTGGAGGGGTCGCGGTTGCCCGAGCCCATCTTCACCCCCGCCACCAAGGCACCCCGCGGCGCGCATGACGAGAACATTACGTTCGCCGAACTCGCCCGGTTGCTGGGCGCCGAGTTGGCCGCTGAGCTGCGCCGGATCACGATCGCCGTTTACGAGCGAGGAGCGCGGCTGGCGGCCGAGCGGGGCATCATCGTGGCCGATACCAAAATCGAGCTCGGCTTTGACGCCGACGGAACTCTCACGCTTGGCGACGAGGTGCTCACGCCGGACTCATCGCGGTTTTGGCCGGCCGACCAATGGCGGCCCGGGCGAAGCCAGCCGTCCTTCGACAAGCAGTACGTGCGAGATTGGCTGCTCTCGCGGGAATCTGGCTGGGACCCGAACTCCGGTCAGCCGCCGCCGCCGCTTCCGGACGTCATCGCCCGGGGGGTCGGCCAGCAGTGGAATACTTGACTACGCACGAGACGGCCGGAACGGTGGCGCCAGCTCCAGTCGAGACCTTGCCGTATCGGGGCCGCGCATATGCCTCGATCCGGGATAATGATGTCCCGCCCCCCAGGGACAGGAGTTCCAGCCTTATGAGCACGGGTCACCAGACCTGCTACCGCGTCGTCGGCGGCAACCCCCTCCACGGAACCGTTTTCGTCCAGGGTGCCAAGAACGCAGCGCTCAAGATGATCGCGGCTGCCCTTCTCGCCGAGAAGGGACGCACGGTGCTGCGGAATGTCCCCGTAATCGAGGACGTCCGCCGCGCTGTCGACCTCGCTCAGGCGGTCGGCGCGAAGGTGAAGTTCCACGAAGCGGAACGGACGCTGGTGGTCGACGCGTCCGAGTTGACCAGCCCGATACTTCCCGCTGACATAACCAGGCAGTTCCGCGCCTCGGTTCTGTTCGTCCCCGCATTGCTGCACCGGCTCGGAGAAGCAGTGCTCGAGGGCGTCGGCGGCTGCAATCTCGGCAGCCGCAATCTGGATTTCCATTACCGGGGCTTTGCCCGGCTCGGCGCGACGGTCGATCAGGGCGAGAGCCAGATCAGGGTCAAGGCCGAGGGGCTGCGGGGCGCGCACCTGTACCTGGACACCCCATCCCACACCGGCACCGAGAACCTGATCATGGCCGCCTCGCTCGCGCCTGGCGTCACCGTGATCGACAACACGGCGCAGGAGCCCGAGGTTCAGGACGTCATCGCGTTCCTCAGCAAGATGGGCGCCAAAATCAGCGGCGGCGGCACCGGCTTCATCACGGTCGAGGGCGTCAGGGAGTTGACCGCGGTCGAGCACACCGTCATGCCCGACCGGATCGACGCGGCGGTGTTCGCGATGGCGGCGGCCATTACCGGCGGCGAGGTCAGCCTCGTCGGCGCCTCGCTCGACCACCTGGGCGTCGTGCGACGTGATTACCAGCCCGTTCCCGGGGTTTGCTACCGATCTCCAGTCGCCGATCATGGCAGTAAGCTGCCTCGCCGACGGCACCAGCTACATCAGGGAGACGATCTTCGACGGCCGGTACATGATGGCTGGTGAACTCAACAAGATGGGCGCCAAGGTCGAGGTCGCCGAGACGGTCGCGATGGTGCACGGGCCGACGCCCCTGCGCGGCACCAAGGTGACCGCGCACGACCTGCGCACCGGGATCGCACTGGTCCTGGCTGGCCTGGCCGCCGACGGTGAGACCGTCGTCTCTCCGGGCTGGCAGATCGACCGGGGCCACGCTTCGGTCGCCGCGCGGCTGACGGCCCTCGGCGCCGACATCATCGCGGAAGAGATCAGCTAGCGCGCCGCCAGGCCGGCCCACCCGGCCGTCAGCGGGCCAGGTAGGCCCGGGCCACCTCGATGAAGCGGTTGTTGGCCGCCTGCTCGCCGATCGAGACCCGCACGCCCTCGCCGGCGAACGGGCGCACGGCGAGGCCGGCCTCGTCGCACGCGTCAGCGAAGTCCATGGTGTCCGGGCCGAGGCGGAGCCAGACGAAGTTCGCCGCCGTGGGCGGCACCGTCCAGCCCATCTCGATCAGCTCGGCGCGGACCCGGTCCCGCTCGGCGACCACGACCTCGACGCGGTCGAGCAGTTCAGCCTCGGCGGCCAGCGACGCGACCGCGGCAGCCTGGGCGACCGCGTTCACGGCGAAGGTGAGCATGGTCTTGCGTGCCGCCGCCGCTACCGGCTCGTGCCCGACCAGGAAGCCGACGCGCAGCCCGGCCAGGCCGTAGGCCTTGGAGAAGGTCCGCAGCACGGCGACGTTGGGGCGCTCCTTGTAGATCTCGATGCCGTCGGGCACGTCAGGGTCGCGCACGTACTCGGCGTATGCCTCGTCCAGCACCACCAGGCAGTCGCGGGGAACCCGGTCGAGGAAGCGCGCGAGCTCGCCGGAGGTCACGATCGTGCCGGTCGGGTTGTTCGGCGTGCAGACGAAGATCAGCCTGGTCGCATCGGTGATGGCCGCCGCCATCGCGTCCAGATCGTGCCGCTCGTCGGTGAGCGGCACCCGGACCGAGGTCGCGCCGGCCAGGTCCGCAAGGTACGGGTAGGCCTCGAACGAGCGCCACGCGTAGAGCACCTCGGCGCCCGGGTCAGCCACCGCCTCGAGCAGTTGCTGCACCAGGCCGACCGAGCCGCAGCCGATCGCGATGTGCGCCGCGGGCACCGCATAGCGGGCGGCGATCGCCTCGGTGAGCTCGGCAGCGCCGTTGTCCGGGTACCTGTTGACCTGACCCGCTGCCTCGGCGATGACCTTGACAACCGACGGCAGCGGGCCGAACGGCGACTCGTTCGACGAGAGCTTGTACATCGGGCCAGACGTCGCGGCGGGCGGCTTGCCCGGCTTGTAGGGCGCGAACTGGTCAAGAATCGGTCGGAACCGTGGCATCTGCGCCGACATCATCGTCCTCCATGGCTGAGCTGGGCTTCGCGCCCTGGTCAAACCACCGGCGCTGCCGCTCATCGGCAGGCACGTCGACCGGGCCGCCGGGCGACTGCCGCACTGGCTCGCAGGCCTGGCGCTGCCTAGGCCTGAGCATAGGCGGATGCAGGATGTCGGTGTCACCGCGCCGGTACAACTGGGCCGGCCTGCCGCCCGATGAGCTGGCTGTGCCCGTGTCCACGAGGAACCGCTCGGCGCCGGTCACCTTGCGATGAAAGTTACGCGGATCCAGCGGAGTGTCCCAGACGATCTCATATACCCTGCGCAACTCAGCGACGGTGAACGTGTCCCTGCAGAACGCCGCGCCGAGCGTCGTGTACTCAAGCTTGGCCCTGGCCCGCTCCACCCCGTCCTGCAGGATCCGCAGGTGGTCGAACGCCATCTCGGTCAGGCTCGCGACCGGCTGCCAGCTCATCCGCGGCTGGTCTGGAGCCGGCAGATCGGGCGCCAGGCCCAGGTAGGCGACCGACACCACGCGCTGCCTCGGATCACGGTCCGGATAGCCGTAGGTCTGCAGCTGCTCAAGATGAACCGGCGCGCCAGGCAGGCCTGCGCGCTCGCCGAGCACCCGGGCCGCGGTCGCCGGCAGGTCCTCGTCCAACCGGATGAAGCCGCCAGGAAGAGCCCAGCGACCCAAGTGCGGCTCCGCGTGCCGCCGCCAGACCAGCACGGAAAGCTCGCTCGCCCGCACCGTCAGGATTACCAGGTCGACGCTCACGGCGACCCGTGGCACCTCCATGCTTGCACGGTACTTGCTGACTGTCCGTGCTGGCTCGACCGGCTCGCGCATCTGGAGCGAACCGGTTATGGCAGGTCTGTGATCGTCTCGTAGGGTGAAGCCATGAACCGGCTTGGGGAGCTAGAGCGCGCAATCATGGAAGTTCTCTGGGAATCGCCCGACCCGATGACTGTCAGGCAGGTCGGCGGCTGCCTGACCGACAGGGACCTGGCGCACACCACGGTGATGACGGTGCTCGACCGGCTCGCCAAGAAGGGGTTCGTCCGCCGTCAGCGGGCCGGCCGGGCCTGGCGCTATCGCCCGGCCGAAAGCCGGGAAGCGTACGTCGCCGAGCTGATGCTGACGGCGCTGGACCAGACCGGCGACCGGCAGGCTGCGCTGACCAGGTTCGCCAGGAGCGTCTCAGGAGCCGAGGCCGAAGCGCTCCGCGCGGCCCTTGAGGCCCTCAGCCGGGGCAGCGCCGAAGGCACCGGGGGCAGGACCTGATTACCCGTGTCAGCCGCAGTCTTCACCCTCGGCGCAGTCGCCATCGGCTGCGTCGTCGCCGCGCACTTGCTCGCGGGCGCTAGCTGGCCGCGCCGGTCGCCTGCTGTCGCCATCGCCCTCTGGCAGGCGCTGGGGCTTGGCTGGGGTGTAGCCACGGTGGGCACGCTAGCTGGATTCGGCGCCGCTGGCCTGCCGGGCAGGGCAAGAACCGGCGTCACGAGCGTGGCAGCAGGCTCGGCGCGGGCCGCCCGGCTCGTGTTCGGCACAGGAACCGCAGCGCGCGGCTGGGACGTGCTGACCACAATGCGGGTCGTGTCGCTGACAGCCGGGATCTTGCTGCTGACGCTGCTCTGCTGGATCCTGCTCGCCGCAGTCTCCGCCGTCTTGAGAGCAAGGCACCGGCAGCGGGCGCTGCTCGGGCTGCTGGCGCACGACGATCCCAAGGTTCCCGGAGCGCTCGTCGTAGACCACCCCGCAGCCGCCGCATACTGCGTCCCCGGGCTCCGCTCGGCGATCGTCATCAGCGCTGGCGCCATTGACCTGCTGGACCAGGCTGAGCTTGCCGCCGTCCTGGCCCACGAGCGGGCGCACCTGCGCGCCAGGCACGATCTGGTGCTGCTGCCGTTCACGGCTTTGCTGCGGGCGTTCCGCTGGTCGGCGATCGCCAGGGAGGCGAACCGTGAGGTCGCGCTGCTGGTCGAGATGATGGCCGACGACCGGGCACGGCGGCGGCTGCCTGCCAGGGAGCTGGCGACAGCGCTGCTGAGAGTCGGCGCCTCCGGCGGCGGCCGGCCCCCGACCGGTGCGCTCGCGATAGCCAACCGCACGACGGCGACCGGGATGGGCGCGGCGGCCGCAGCCCATTCAGCCGGCGGCGGAACTGCCAGGCCCCAGCCGTCCCGTCAGGCAGCCGGCGGCGGAACTGCCAGGCCCCAGCCGTCCCGTCAGGGAGCCGGTGGCTCTGCCCAGGCCTGTAGCTCGTCCGCGCCGATCGGGGCGCGGCCAGCCGGCTCGCCCGGGCCAACGATGGACGGGGAGCTAGCGGCCCGAGTCGTCGGCCGACGGCAGTGCTAGTCGGCGATGCGGATCCGGAGGCGGCGGAAGCCCTTGCCCTTGTTCTCGATCTTGACGACCTCGATCCGGCCGATCTGCGCGGTCGACGCGACGTGCGTGCCGCCGTCGGCCTGCTGGTCGAGGCCGACGATGTCGACGATCCTGACCTCCTTGACCTCCGGCGGTACCAGGTTCGTCGCCGTGCGGATGATGTCGGGGATCGCGAAGGCGTCGTCGCGCGGCAGCACGCGCACGTCGATCCGCCGTCCTGCCGCGATCTCGGCGTTACAGGCGTTCTCGACCGCGTCCCTGAAGCCCTCAGGCAGCTGCGGCAGGTCGAAGTCCATCCGGGCTGAGAAAGGCTCCATATTGCCGCCAGTTACCAGCGAGCCGTAGTCCCGGTAGACCACGCCGCAAAGGACGTGCAGGCCCGAGTGGGTGCGCATCAGCGCGGTCCGCCGGTCGTCCTCGACCGCGCCGCGGACGGCGGTCCCAGGTGGTGGCAGCGGGTCGCCGTCGGCCGGGATCAGATACAGGTCATCGCCCTTGTGCACGCCGACTATCCGCGTCTGCACGCCGCCCCAGAGCAGCACCCCGTGGTCAGGGGGCTGGCCGCCGCCACCGGGATAGAAGGCAGAACGGTCGAGCACAATCCCGTCCGGGCTTGAGGCGAGCACGAATGCGTCCCATTCGCGAATGGTCTGGTCGTCGAGTTCAAGCCGGTGGGTCCGCCAGCCAGTCTCTGTCATCGGGCATCACTCATAGTTCGGCAGCATAGTGCGGTCCGGGCAACGCGGGCCCGGGCTAGTTCGGTGCCGGCCGGCGAGCGCGGCTAGTGCAGGGCCTTGCGGCCTGCCGGCAGCTGGAACGGCCGGTCGCAGCGTCACCAGGGTCCGTAGGGCCCCTGCCGCGAGGATCCGCCCGCACCGAACTCGCGTACCTTCGGGCGCACGTCGGTGAGGTAAATCGCCGATCCGATGAACGCGGCGATCGGCAGGATGCTGATCAGCGAGATGTTGTAGGCCGCGCTGAAAAAGCCCACGACCAGGCAGACGCCGGTGATGATCAGCCAGAGCGGCTTGGTCCGCTTTCCGGCGGCCGGGAAGGCTGCTGTGGGCCTCCGCACGGCGTCAATGAACGCCCATGCCTCCACCACGAAGGCGGCGACGAGAAGGATCCAGTTCACCCAGTTGAGCGGGGTGAGCGCATTGAAAGTGAACACGATGACAATCTATCGGTTACCCGCGCCGGGCGGGTCGGTCCACGGATCGGCCTCGGCTGCGGCGACCGTCGCGGCCAGCGGGTCATGCCCGGATTCCTCGAACGCCTCGGCCACCGGATCAGTACCCGGCGGCGCGACCGGGGCGGGCCCTTCCTCGTCAACCCGTCCGCTGGCGTCGGGGCGAGCCTCCGCGCCGGATTGAGCGCCGGCGCCGCCATCAGCCCAGGCGCCGGAGCCAGCCTCGCCGCGGGCGCTAGCCGCCGCCGAGGCGCTAGCCTTCGCTCCGGCGTCAGCCTCGATGGCGGCAGCGGTAGCGTCGGAGCCTGCTCGCGCCTCAGCTTCCACCTCGGCGCGTGCCTCAGCGTCGGTCCTGACTTCCTTGCGGAACGACTCGTATATGTCAATCAGCATCTGCTTCTGGCGCTCGGTGATTTCCGGGTCGGACATAATCGCCTCAGTAACCGACGTTTCGGTTTCGCCCTCTTTGTCATCGAGTATCCCCGCCTGTACGTAAAGTGCCTCAGCGGAAATCCGCAGGCCTTTCGCTATCTGCTGGAGAATGTCGGCGCTCGGCCGGCGGAGCCCGCGCTCCACCTGGCTGAGATAGGGATTAGAGACGCCCGCAGCCTGGGCAAGCTGGCGGATGGAGATCTTGGCCTGCTCGCGCTGCTCGCGTATCCAAATCGGGCGCAGAACTCGATGCAAACTCGGGGGAAGTGACGGGGACCTGCGGGAGCACGGCCCGGATCTCGCCCACCTGCACGCCGCCGCCAGTGACCGGGGGCCTGGCCAGCGCGGCGAGTATGGCACGGCCAGCGGGAACGAGGGCTCCGGTCCGGGCTTCGGCGGGGGCTCCGGTCCGCATTCCGGCGATATCCCGCTCGTCGGCTGCGATGAGCCGAATCAGCAACTCGGCCACGAGCGGCGGAGCCGCCCGCTGAGCGCCGTCGTCGAACTTGACCGCTGCGGCTCGCCCGTCAGCTAGCGCGAACGCGCAGACGCCCTCGGCGCCGGACTTGATCAGCAGGCCTGGCACAGCCCCGGCCATCTCAGCCTCGGCTCTGGTTGTCCCTGACGTCCAGACGGGATTGGCCCGCATCGCGTCGGCAACCGCCCGTTCGGCGGAACCGGCCTCGGCCAGCACCAGCGCCCGGAAGGCCCGGGCCAGACCGACGACCGAAGTCGAGAAGAGGGGCGCGCCGCAGCCGTCGACGCCGGTGGCAGCGACGCGCTCACCAGCCAGCCCCTCGATGACCCGCTTGATCTGCACCTGAAGCGGGTGATCAGGATCGCGATAAGCCTCAGTCGGCCAGCCAGCCGCGACACAGGTGGCCAGCATCGCGGCGTGCTTGCCCGAACAGTTCATATGCACCCGGTCGGCGACTCCGCCCCCGCGAAGCCAGGCGTTCCTCGCCGTCTCGTCGAGCGGCAGGTCGGGCGGGCACTGCAGGTCGGACTCGCTCAGCCCGGCTGTGCGGAGGATCTCGCGGACGCCCCGGACGTGAAACTCCTCGCCCGAATGACTTGCCGCTGCCAGCGCGAGCAGTTCGCCCTCCAGTCCCAGTCCGCACCGCAGCATCGCCGCCGCCTGCATCGGCTTGTTCGATGACCTGGGGAACATCGGCCGGCCGGCCGCGCCGGCAGCCAGAATCAGCGATCCGTCAGCGGCCAGGACGACCAGCGAACCACGATGCCGCGACTCGACGAGCCCGGACCGGATGACTTCGGCGAGCACGGGATTAACAAAATCCCGCACCGAACTCGGGCCGGCCGGAAGCTCAGTGCCGATCGGGGACTCCCAGCATCGTCCTCGCCTGGTCGGGTGTCATCGGGGGGCGCTGAGCCAGGCCCGCCACCGCGGACTTGTCTACCTCCGCACCGGTCGGAGCGACAGTGATCATCGTGCCGGCCGCTGCCGCGGCTCCGCCGGCTCCGGGGATCGGGCCAGGCCTGGCAGCGGGTCGGTTACTGCTTTCGACGGTCATCGGCGGAGAATGCCTTCTCGTGCGAGCTGTTGTCCAGCGGGCTAGTGAAGCGAGCGTATCGGTAGCCGGGATGGTAGTCGGCGAGCTCAGCGCCCCCGGGCTCCTCGTCCTGGTCGGGGTCACTCACGACGATACCGAGCAGACCGCGGCCGCCCTCGCCACCAAGATCTATCACCTGCGGATTCTGCACGGCGAGAAGTCGTGCGCCGACACCGGGGCGCCGCTGCTGGTGGTCAGCCAGTTCACGCTGTACGCACAGACGGCCAAGGGCAGGCGGCCGACCTGGCAGGCGGCGGCCCCGCGGGAGGTGGCCGAGCCTCTGGTTACCGCTTTCGCCGACGCGCTGCGCTCGCTTGGCGCCACTGTCCAGACCGGAGTATTCGGCGCCAGCATGGCGGTCGCGCTGGTCAACGACGGCCCGGTCACCCTCATCCTTGAGGCTTAATCCGGGGGCGGAGGCTAGCCGACCGCGCTCGGCGCGCGCAGGTGCTCCCGGGCGAAGGCGAGAGACTCCTCGAGGTCCGCGTACCGTTCCTGCGGGCTCAACGCGCGGCGCGTGCTGATCTCGACCACGACGACGCCGGGGTAGCCCATGCCGTGCAGCCGATCGAGCAGCTCACCGCACGGCTGGCTACCGCGCCCCGGGACCAGATGCGCGTCCGGCAATCCTGGCCTTGTCCCGTCTGCGAGGTGCACATGGGCAAGGCGCTTGCCCAGGTCATCGGCCATCTGCAGCGCGTCGGAGTCGGAAACCGCCGTGTGCGAGAGGTCAAGCGTGACGTTGTCGCAGTCCAGCTCGACCGGGTTCCAGTGCGGCGCGTAGGCCGCGACCTCGGTACCTCCAGCCCGGAGCGGATACAAATTCTCGACCGCGAACTTAACGTCCGACTCCGCCTGAGCCCTGGCCAGCCCCGCCTCGAACTCCCTGGCATACTCGCGCTGCCACCTGAACGGCGGATGGACGACCACCACCTTCGCGCCGAGCTGGCCGGCGACATCGGCTGCATTGCTCAGTTTTGCCCGCGGCTCACGTCCCCAGACCCGCTGGGTGATCAGCAGGCAGGGCGCATGCACCGCCATCACAGGAACGCCGTGGTAGTCGGCCAGCCTGGCCAGAACCTCGGCGTCCTGGCTGACCGGATCGGCCGTCACCATGACCTCGACGCCGTCGTAGCCGAGCCTGGCGGCAAGCTCGAACGCGTCTGCCGTGCGCTCAGGAAAAACCGACGCGGTGGAGAGGACGACCGGTACGACGCTTGCCGCCCTGGCGCCCCGGGCGCGGTCAGCTCGCGGACGCACCTGGCGCGCTGGCGAGGCGCGTCCATCCCCGGCCGGTGCCCGCCCGGCACCGGCTCGGCTGGTGCCAGGGCGCCCCCTCGGGCCGGTAGCGCTGTCTGGCACAGGGTCGGTCATGTCGGCGGCCTGCCCCAAGGCCCCTCCTCCTCCGTCACGACGGCTTATTGCCTGGCGTTTCTCGCTGAACATCAGGCCGGATGCCAGCTTATGCGTCTCGGAGAGCCGGACTGTCGGACCCCGCCGATACCGTTCCTGACATGGCGAAGGGATCCGCCGGGACGCTGTTTGCTTGTTCCGAATGCGGGTGGCAAAGCACCAAATGGGCAGGTCGCTGTGGCGAGTGCCAGACCTGGGGGTCTGTCGCCGAGAGCGGCCTTTCCGCGGCTGCCAGCCGCTCCGGCCGCGCGCTACTACGCGGCCTGCCGTCAGTTAGGCCAGGCGCTCCCGCCGTCCCCATATCGAGGATCGACGCAACCGGCGCGGCGGCCAGGCCGACCGGCATGGACGAGCTAGACCGGGTACTCGGCGGCGGCCTCGTACCGGGAACTGTCGCGCTGCTGGCCGGCGAACCGGGCGTCGGCAAGTCGACGCTGCTGCTGGAAGCCGGCGCGCTTGCCGCCGGGCGCTCGGTCGTTCTCTACGTCACGGGTGAGGAGTCAGCGGCTCAGGTAAGGCAGCGAGCCGATCGGATCGG
>WNFI01425863.1_pt2 | contig 14014 bp, 10 predicted proteins | sample 5400471 | NCBI WGS metagenome assembly WNFI01 (sample SAMN13153348, study PRJNA577476) | soil metagenome | isolation source: 100 cm saprolite on Douglas fir-dominated hillslope | place: USA:California | collected 2013-09-17 | reverse complement strand
CGAACGGCCGCGGCATTGTCCTCGTCGTCGGACCGAGCAACGGACTGATCGGGACTGTGACTGACGGCGATATTCGCCGCGCCATCCTGGCCGGACTCGACCTCACATTGACCGTCGCGACGCTGCTCGACCGCAAGCCAGCCGAGGTACAGAAGCCCCCGCTGACCGTTCCGCGCGGCACGTCCGCAGCGGAACTGCTCGAGGTCATGACCCGCCACGAGATTCGCCATGTGCCGATTGTCGACGGCGATCGCGTCGTCGATCTGGCGTTCCTCGGCGATCTCGTCAAGGAGCAGCTGCCGCTCCGGGCGATGGTGATGGCCGGCGGTTTCGGCACCAGGCTCAAGCCGCTCACCGATCAAGTGCCGAAATCAATGCTGCCGGTCGGCGATCGGCCGCTGCTGGAATTGATCGTGCGGCAATTGCAGCAGGCGGGCATTCGACGCGTGAACCTCGCGACGCACTACAAGGCCGACGTGATCGAGCAGCACTTCGGCGACGGCCGCGAGTTCAGCGTGGACATCCAGTACGTGAACGAGCATCAGCCGCTCGGCACCGCCGGCGCGATCGGTTTGCTCGGCGCGTCCAACGAGCCGCTGCTCGTGATCAACGGCGACATTCTCACGCAGGTCGACTTTGGCGCGATGCTCGAATTTCATCGCGTGCACAACGCCGAGATGACCGTGGCGGTCCGGCCGTCGGAATTTCACGTGCCGTACGGCGTAGTGGAAACCAAAGGCGCGGATATTGTGTCGCTGTCCGAGAAGCCGGTGATCCGGTACTTCGTCAACGCCGGCATTTATCTCTTGAACCCTGACGTGTGTGCGGCGGTGCCGAACGGACAGCATTACGACATGCCCGATCTGATCGCGCGACTCATCGCCGATCGGCGCCGCGTCATCAGTTTTCCCATTCATGAATACTGGCGCGACATCGGCAAGAGCGAAGACTACCGGCGCGCCGTGGCCGACGCCGAGAACGGCGAACTGTCATGACGCAGAACTGGAAAGGCCGGAGCGTACTCGTCACCGGTGGCGGCGGCTTCATCGGCAGCCACCTGGCGGAGCGGCTCGTGACGCTCGGCGCCGAGACCCGCGTCCTCGTCCGATACACATCGTCCGGCGCAGCCGGCTGGCTCGATCGATCGCCAGTTCGAAACGAGATCGAAGTGATAGCCGGCGATATCGCCGATCGTGATGTCGTGCGAAAGGCCACGGAGCGCGTCGACGTCGTGTTTCATCTCGCCGCCCTGATCGGCATTCCGTACTCGTATCACGCGCCTGCGTCGTACGTACAAACCAACGTTGCCGGCACCCTCAACGTTCTGCAGGCGGCGCTCGACGCCGGTGTGTCGCGTGTGGTGCATACGTCGACGAGCGAAGTGTACGGCACTGCACTGCGCGCGCCGATCGGCGAAGACCATCCGCTGCAGACGCAGTCGCCCTATTCGGCGACAAAAGCCGGCGCCGACCTCCTGGCGTTCGCGTTTCAGCGATCGTTCGGCTTGCCGGTCGTGACGCTGCGACCATTCAATACGTATGGGCCGCGTCAGTCGACGCGCGCGGTCATTCCCACGATCATCACGCAGGCGCTGGCCCGGCCCGCCGTACGGCTCGGCGATCTCGATCCGACCCGCGACTTTACGTACGTCCTCGACACCGTCGAAGCATTCGTGCTCGCCGCCGGGATCGACGGCCTTTCGCCGGATCCGATCAACGTTGGCAGCGGAAAAGAAATCTCGGTTCGCGATCTGGCGATGCTGATCGTGTCGATGATTGGCACGAATGTGCCAATCGAGCTCGACGATTCGCGAGTGCGGCCCGAGCGAAGCGAAGTGGATCGCTTGTGCGCCGACGCGACGCGGGCGCGGACGCTGCTCGGCTGGACGCCGCGGCATTCGCTGCGCGACGGCCTTGCTGCGACGATCGCGTGGATGAAAGACAACCTTGAGCGATACCGGCCTGAAAGCTATGGCGTCTGACGTGTCGGCCGCCGCCGATCGGAAGATTCCGTTGAGCGTGCCGCACCTCGGCGGCAACGAGTGGGCGTACGTCAAGGAATGCCTCGATACGAACTGGGTGTCGTCGGCGGGACCGTTCGTCACGCGTCTGGAGCGCGTGATTGCAGAGCGCGCGGGACGCGCGCACGGCGTCGCAGTCGTCAATGGCACCGCTGCTCTGCACACGGCGCTTCTGGTCGCCGGCGTGGAAGCAAACGACGAAGTGCTGATGCCCGCGCTCACGTTCATTGCGCCGGCGAATGCCGTGCGATACGTCGGTGCGTGGCCGGTATTCATCGACGTTGAACGTGATCACTGGCAGCTCGATCCGGCGAAGCTCGCAGACTTCGTGGCACGCGAGTGCGAATGGCGTCACGGGTCGCTCTGGAACCGCACGAGCGGCCGGCGGGTCCGCGCAGTGCTGCCGGTCGATCTCCTTGGTCATCCAGTAGACGCCGATCCAATTCTAGAGACGGCGCGATCGCGCGAGCTCGTCGTCGTCGAGGACGCGACCGAGAGTCTTGGTGCGCGATATCGAACGCGTCCCGTTGGCAGCATCGGCGACGTCGCGTGTTTCAGCTTCAACGGCAACAAGATCGTCACGAGCGGCGGTGGGGGCGTGATCGTCACCGACAACGCCGCGTGGGCCGATCGCGCGCGGTATCTGACGACGCAGGCGAAGGACGATCCAGTTGAATACAAGCACGGCGACGTCGGCTACAACTACCGGCTGACGAATATCCAGGCCGCTGTGGGCGTCGCACAGATGGAACGTCTCGACGACCACGTAGGGAAGAAGCGCCGCATCGCCGCGATGTACACGGCGCAATTTGCCGGCATCCCCGGACTGCAGGCGATGACCGAGGCGGCGTGGGCGTTCAGCGCGTTCTGGCTGTTCACCGTCCTGGTCGGCGATCGCGAGTGCGGCATCGACAGCCGGGCGCTCTTGCGCGCGCTCGCTGCGAGCGGAATCGAGGCGCGTCCGCTCTGGCAGCCATTGCACACGAGCGCCGCGCATCGCGGCTGTCAGGCGTATCGCGTCGAAGTCGCCGACGTTCTCTACCGGCAGGCGCTGAGCCTGCCGAGCTCCGTCGGCCTCGATCCTCGCGATCAGCAACGGGTCATCGATGTCGTCGTCGAGAACGCGAGGCGAGCGCAGTGACGATCGGGGGTGCGATCGGGATCGTGCGCCGCGTCGGATGGTGGTGCCAGGCCGCACCTCGCTGCGCCGTTGCGGTGATCAGGAACGCGCACGGACGATCGTCGTATGTCGAGCTCTCCGAAGCCGGGCTGCGCGCGACGCGGACATCCGACACCGTATTCATCTTCGGCAGCGGCGCGTCGCTGAAGGATATCGATGCCGAAGAATGGCGCACGATTGGTGCGACCGCCAACACGATCAGCTTGCGGGAATTCCCGCGACAGTCGTTCGTCCGCGCCGACTATCACATTACGGGCGAAGTCGACGATCTCGACGAGTACGCGGCCCGCCTGCGCGACAACCCGCTGTACGCGCGCACCGTATTCATCGTGCAGGGCGGATGGCCTGCGTTCAACGGCAACAATTTGATCGGACGCCGCCTGCTCAGCAACGGCGCCCGCGTGTTTCGGTACCGACGAACAGCACGCGGTCGATACGCAGCCCCAAATCGCTCGTTTGGTGAGGGACTGGTCCACGGCTTCGGCACGATTGTGGGCGTCGTGAACTTCGCCTATCTCATGGGATGGCGCGCAATCGTCCTCGCCGGCGTCGATCTGTACGACAAGCGTTACTTCTGGCTGCCAGCCGACGAGCCGCGCCCGTACGAGAAGCCCGGGCTGACTGTCTCGTCACGATTCACCGGCGCCGACGACATGGTTTCGATGCTGGGCCGCTGGCGCACGCATTTGGCGCAGGAGGGCGTCAGCCTGTTCGTCCACAATCCGCGATCGCTGCTGGCGTCGACTCTTGCCCGTGTATCAACGATCCACGACGCAGGCGTCGAAAGCCGTATGAGTACGAAGATCAGCCATCCGTCGATCGACGCCGAGCACGTGACTGTCGGTACCGACTGTGCGATCGATCCCGACAGCCTGATCTGCGGCGACCACGTCGCGATCGGTCGCGGCGTCGTGATCGGCCAGGGTGTTCGCATCAGCGCCGACCGCATCGAGATTGCGGACGGCTGTCGCATTGGCCGCCACGCCTCGATCGTCAGCCCGGAAATCCGGATTGGAACGAAGTCCGCGATCGGCGCGGATTGCACGATCGAGTTGAACGCCCACTTGAGGATCGGAAAACTCGCCGATGTCGGACGACGGCTGCGTGCCGTCGGTCAGGGCATCGAGGCGGGCGATCACCTGTGGGTGACCGACGACGTCACGATCGGCGGCGGCGGCCGCGGACAGCGCAGCTTTCTGACGCTCGGGCATCGGTGCGCGATCATGGATCGCTCCTTCATCAATATCGCCGAGCCGGTGGAGATCGGTGACGAGACCGCTCTGAGCAACAACACTATCGTGCTGACTCACGCGATGTGGCAGCCCATCCTCGACGGAGGGACCGCCCAATTCGGCCCTGTTCGCATCGGCCGTCAGGTCATCGTGTACGTCAACGCGGTCATCGCGCCAGGCATCACGATTGGCGATCACGTGACGGTCGGCGCAGGTGCGCTCGTGGTCCGCGATGTGCCGAGCGGCTCGATGGCGGTCGGCAACCCTGCTCGCATTGTGAAAAGCACGCCGTCGTTTCCGCGATCGCTGACTGCCGAGCGGCGCGACGCACTCGTCCGTGAATTGCTGCGCGAGTACGCCGATGGTCTCGCCGCGAAGGGCGCCAGAGTCAGCCGGCCTTCGGCCGACACGCTCGCTGTCGCGTTCAACGACTCGGAGGACCTGATCCGCTACATCGCGCCGGGTGCGACGGGCGCTGCGAATGAACGCCCGGCGATCAGCGTCGCGGTCGGTGCGGTGCCGGACGCCGCGAAGGGCCGCGTCCACCTCGATCTTGAGGCGCGAACGATGAACGGGGAGCCGACGCCGCTGGCCGAGGATCTCCGCGACTTTCTCAGGCGACGTTCGATCCGCGTGTTCACCGACCAGCCGTTTCGATCGCTGGCGCTCGCGAATACCGCGAGACTCAAGGCGCGTCTCCTCGATCGTTGATCATGGACTACACCTACGCCAGCTATTGCGCGCTGCTCGAACACATCCGTGCCTGCGGCCGCGTCGTGTCTCCCCTGCGTGACGTTCCGGAGTCGGGCTCCTTCGTCATCCTGCGCCATGACGTCGACTATTCCGTGCTGAAGGCCCGCGAGATGGCGGTGTTCGAGCACGGCATGGGCATTCGATCGACGTATTTTCTGCTGCTGACGTCGCCGTACTACAACCTGTTGGCAGAGGACAACCTGCGGGCCGCGCGCGACATCGCGGCGATGGGCCATGAGATCGGCTTCCACTACGATACCGACGGTTTTGCAGGAGTCGATCACGACGCGCAATGCGCGAAGGTCATCGAGCTCGCACGGTTTCTCTCGACGGCTGTCGGAACGCCGGTGACCTCGATCGCGCAGCACAATCCGTCCCTGACGCGCGTGCGGATCCGCGTGCCCGGTTACGTCGACGCGTACAGCGATCGATTCTTTCGCGAGATCGCGTATGTCAGCGACAGCCGCCGGCTGTTCGGGACACCGGATCTTCAGGCGTTCTTCAAGCAGCACGAGAAGAGCCAGTTGCTGATTCATCCGTTGTGGTGGCATGACGAGGAGAAGGATCGGTGGGGATCGTTCGCGACGATTCGCGACGCAATCCTCGCCGATGTGACTGCTCGGATGGCGCAAATGAATGCGGCGATGGAAGCCGACGAGGCTCGGAGGTCACAACAGTGACCGATCGCTCCTGACTCCCGTGGGCGGTCCGCGACAGTGGCTGAACTCGGTCCAAACGACGGTCGATCTGTTCGCGTCGCGGTCGACGGTCGCCGACATCGCGATCTTTCATCATTTCATGCCGCCGCCCTACGGCGGCGGCAATCAGTTTCTTCTCGCGTTGTCCGGCGACCTGCGCCGGCGCGGTTGGGTTCTTGAGAACAACCGCGTATCGGCCCACACGCGCGCGTGTCTCTACAACTCGTTCAATTTCGACTTCGGTCGGCTTCGGCGCTTCGCGCGAAGGGGCGCTCGCATGGTGCACCGCGTCGATGGCCCGATCGGCGTGTATCGCGGCGTCGACGACGGCACGGACCGGCGCATCTGGCAGATCAACCACGACGTTGCGCACGCTACGGTGTTTCAGTCGCACTACAGTCTTCGTCGCCATCAGGAACTTGGCCTGACATTCGTAGAACCGACGGTCATTCACAATGCGGCTGACCCTGCGGTATTCAATGCCGAGGCGCGGGTGCCGTTTTCGCGCTCCCGGCGGACGCGGTTGATTGCCGCGAGCTGGTCCGACAATCCGAACAAAGGCGCCGAGATCTACGCGTGGCTCGAAAAGCACCTGGACTGGACACGATTTGAGTTCACGTTTGTCGGGCGATCGCCGATTCGATTCGAACGAATCCGATCGGTTCCGCCGGTGCCGAGCGCGGAACTCGCCGCGCTGCTGCGTGAGCATGACGCGTTCATCACCGCCAGCCGGCACGAACCCTGCTCGAACTCGCTCGTCGAAGCGCTGTCGTGCGGCTTGCCCGCGATTTATCTGAACAGCGGCAGTCACGGTGAGCTCGTCGGAGAAGGCGGTTTCGGGTTCACCGATCGCGCCGAGATTCCGGCGCTGCTGGATCGACTGGTCGACGAGTATGAGGCGCGGCAACGTGCGATCGCCGCGCCGAAGTTGAGCGCCGTGGCCGATCGATATCTCGAGGTGCTCGGCGTCGGACTCCATGGTTGAGCAGGTGAGATCGTTGCTGGCGCGCGGCGTGCGCACCGCCGGCCGTATCGCGGTGGCGCCGGTGGTCGGCCGATGGCCGCCGTACTCACGTTTGCTGTTGGTCAGCGATGGTGGGCAGTGGGTGATCGGCCGAGAAATGGAGCAGCTCGCAAGCACCGCACGACGACTCGGAATTCATGTTGCGGACGCGCGGCTGCTCGATTACACGCGTCACCAGGCCGTGTTCTTCGGAAGCCATTTCAATTTGTTGTCCGGGCGTGCCATCGACAGTCGAAATCGAATCGCGACGGCGTACTTCCATGGACGACCCGGTAGCGGCGATCCGTCGTTCGACCTCGCGTATCGCCGTCTCCGCGAGTTGCATCAGAAGATCGATCGCGTTCAGGTGTCGCATGCCGAAATGCGCGATCTTGTTCTCGAGGCTGGCGTCCCCCCCGAACGCGTGTTTCTGATTCCGATTGGCATTGACATCCGCCAGTTTCCGTTGCGCTCGGAGAGCGATCGCGTGGCAGCGCGGAAGAGCCTTCAGATTCCCGACGCATCGGTCGTCGTCGGATCGTTTCAGAAGGACGGCGTCGGGTGGGGCGAGGGTATGCAGCGGAAGTTGGTGAAAGGGCCCGACGTGTTCCTTCAGGCGGCAGAACGATTGAAGGCGCGACTGCCGACGCTGTTCGTGCTGCTCGCCGGTCCGGCGCGGGGTTTTGTGAAAGCAGGGCTCGAACGCGCAGGCATTCCGTATCGTCACGAGTTCGTGACAGACGGCCGCGCGCTGTCGAAGTTCTATCACGCCCTCGATCTCTATCTGGTGACGTCGAGGCAGGAAGGCGGTCCGAAGGCGCTGCTCGAGTCGATGGCGTCAGGCGTGCCGATCGTCACGACGCGCGTGGGCCAGGCGATGGATCTGGCTCGCCACGGCGAAAACGCGTGGATCGTCGACGTCGATGATGTGGAAGGGCTTACGCACGTGGCGTACGAGGCGATTGCCGGCTCGCCGCGGACTGATATGTTGAAACGCGGGAGAGACACGGCCGAAGCCAACAGTTACGAGAACCAACTGCCGCTCTGGCAGCGTTTCATGACCGACTTCGTGACCAGTACGCCATGAGGTCGGCGATCCTCGAATGGCTGCGCTGTCCCGAGTGTGACGGCGCAGGCGAGCTCGACCTCGCGGCATTCGACGGTCCGGCCGGCGACGACATCGAAGAAGGCACGCTGCACTGCCGAACATGCGCGCGGGTGTATCCAATCATCAACGGCATCCCGCGCATGCTCCCCGACGCCCTCGCCCACGTCATCGTCGACTATCATCAGGGATTTTTTCAGCGCTACGCCGCGGCGCTCGACCCTTTCGTTCAGCGCGCAACGCGCCGCGGTGAAACGCGATGGTGGCGCGCCGAGCGGCGCACCGTCACGAGCTACAGCTATCAGTGGCGCAAGTTCAAGCAGATGTTCCCGGAGTGGGAGCAGGTCTTTCTCGATTCCATCCGTCCGATCACGCCCGAGTTCTTCAAAGGAAAAGTCGGCCTCGACGGCGGATGCGGCTTCGGGCGATCGCTGTTTTACTCCGCGGGGTACGGCGCGACGATGATTGGGCTCGATCTCAGCGAGGCGGTCGAAGCGGCGCGCGAGAACACTCGCCATTTGCCGAACGTGCATCTGGTCCAGGGCGACATCTTTAATCCGCCGGTCAAGCGGCGCTCGCTCGATTTCGTCTACAGCATCGGCGTGCTGCACCATCTGCCCGACCCGAAAGGCGGTTTCCTGAGTCTCAGCCGGCTGCTGAAGCCGGACGCGCCGATGTTCATCTGGGTCTACCTCCGGAACCGCGGGCGTCAGATCGCAGCGTTCACGGCCATGCGTGCGATTTCGACTCGCATGCCGCTGCGGCTGCTCAATCTGTTGTGTCTCGGGCTCGCTGCTGCGCAGTGGATGTTCATTCTGACGCCGTATCGCATGCTCGCGCGGTTCCAGACGACGCGAGCGATCGCCGAACGCATGCCGTTCACGGTGTACTCGCGTTACCGATTCCGTTCGCTTCACACCGACTGGTTCGACGGGTTATCCGTACCGCTCGTCAACTACTACCGTCCTGACGATGTGGCCGGCTGGTATCGCGAAGGCGCGTACGAACGCGTCCGGATCGATCGGGATTGGGAAGGCCGCGCGCTCGGCTATGCGCCGAAAGCGTGAGCGGCACCCACGAGCCGAAGATTCCTGGCGTACTGATGGTGACCGGCGTCTATTACCCCGAGATCAGCGGGGCGAGCTTGCAGTGCCGGACGCTCGTCGCCGCGTTCGGCGGTCGCGTTCGGTGCCGTGTGCTGACGACGACTCGCGCGCCTTCGGCGGCCGGAACGAGCATCGTCGACAGAGTACCGGTGCGCCGCGTGCTGGTCGATCTGACACGGCCTGCGACAAAGATTGCCGCGGCGATCGCGACGGCGTGGGCGTTCGTGCGTGACGCGCCGACATTTCAGATCGTTCATCTCCACGGCTTCTCGCAGAAATCGGCGCTGCTGATCGTATTGGCGCGGTTGCTGCGTAAACGGATCGTCGTCAAGACCTCTTCGCTCGGTCATGACGATCCGGTGAGCTTTCGCAGTCGGCATCCGTGGCTGTATCGGCTGTACGCGCGCGCCGATCGACTGGTGAGCATCAGTCCCGCGTTCACGGCGTCGTTCGCCGCCGCGCAACTGCCGGCCGATCGGCTCGCCGTGATCCCCAATGGCGTTGACGTGACGCGTTTTACGCCGGCCACATCGGACAGGCGCACGGCCGCCAAACACCGTCTGGGTCTGCCGGCCGAGATACCGGTCGTGTTGTGTGTCGGCTTCTTTTCGTCAGAGAAACGCCAGGAGGCGCTGTTCGAGGCATGGCTCGACAGCCGCGCGATTGCGGGCGACACCGCGATCGTCTTCGCGGGCGCGACGCGGTCGCCAAGCGAGGAAGTGGACGGAACGATCGCCGAGCGGATTGTCGCGCGGGCACGCGCGCTCGGCATCGACGACCGCGTGCGGCTCGTCGAGCAGGCGCTGGACATCGAGCGGCTGTACGACGCCGCCGACGTATTTGTATTGCCATCGAGTCGAGAAGGCGCGCCGAACGTGGTCCTCGAAGCCATGGCGTCGGGCCTGCCGTGCGTCGTCACGCGATTGCCGGGCGTGACCGACGCGATGATCGACGATGGGCGGAGCGGGATCCTGGTGGAGAAAGACGATCGCCGGGCGCTTGCCGCGGCGTTGACGACCGTGCTGCGCGATCGCGATCTGGCGCGGCGCCTGGGCGCGCGCGCGCGTGAAGCCGTCGAGCGCACGTTCGCGATCGAACGCGTCGCCGACCAGTATCTGGAGATGTATCGAGTGCTCGTATGTGCGGGATAGTCGCGTCGGTTGACTTCAGCGGCGCCGTGCCAGACGAGGCGCGACTGCTGCACATGTGCGACGCGATCCGGCACCGTGGGCCGGACGATCGCGGGATCATCCGCCTTCCGCGGATACCTTCGGATCGACGCGTGCCGGCCGCCGGCCTCGGCAGCCAGCGGCTGGCGATCATCGACGTTGCCGGCGGCCATCAGCCGATCTGCAACGAAGACGAGACGATCTGGACCGTGCTGAACGGCGAGATCTACAACTTTCCCGAGTTGCGAAAGACGCTCGAAGCGGCAGGGCATCGGTTCTCCACGCGATCCGACACCGAGGTCATCGTCCACCTGTACGAAGATCATGGAGAAGACTTCGTCCGCGAACTGGACGGCATGTTCGCGCTGGCGCTCTGGGACGAGCGGCAGCACAAGCTGATACTCGCGCGCGATCGGTTCGGGAAGAAGCCGCTTCTGTATGCGGAGGCGGGCGATCGTCTGAGTGCGGCCTCCGAATTCAGCGCGCTTCTCCTCGACCCGTCGGTGTCCACGGCGCTCGATATCGACGCGCTCGACTGCTATCTCGCCTACATGTCGATCCCGGCGCCGCTGACGATTTACAGCGGCATCCGCAAGCTGCCGCCGGCGCACATGCTGGTGCGGGACCGCCGAGGCACGCGGATCAAACGTTATTGGTCGCTGCCGTTTGCGCCGAAGCGGGCGATCAGTGATGCCGACGCCGAGCAGGAGCTGATGTCGCGGCTCACCGACGCCGTCCGCAAGCGGCTGCTATCGGACGTTCCGCTGGGCGCCTTCCTCAGCGGCGGCATCGATTCGAGCGCGGTCGTCGCGCTGATGGCGCGGCTGATGGACCGTCCGGTCAAGACGTTCTCCATCGGATTCGAGGACGCCGCGTTCAACGAGCTCCCGCATGCGCGGGCCGTGGCGAACGCGTTCAACTGCGATCACCACGAGTTCGTCGTCCGCCCCGACGCGATCTCGATCCTGCCGACGCTCGCGCGCCATTTCGGCGAACCGTTTGCGGATTCGTCGGCGATCCCGACCTACTATCTGTCGCAGCTCACGCGTCAGCACGTCACCGTCGCGCTGAACGGCGACGGCGGCGACGAAGCGTTCGCCGGATATCGCTGGCATCTCGCCAACCGGATGGCTGAGTCGTGGCAGCGCGCGCCGGCGGCGCTCCGTGCTGCCGTGCGCGGCACGCTCGAACTGCTTCCGCCGGCGACCGATCGTCATCACTGGCGTGCGCGGTTACTCAGATTCATCCGCGCCGCCGAATCGTCACGGCCGGATCGCTACCGCGCGTGGGTTGGCGTGTTCAGTCCGGATCTTGCGCGCACGCTCGTCCGCCGGTCGAGCGGCGTGTCGCCAAGCGTCGCTGCCATCGAACAGCTGTTCGATGGCGTGAAGTCCCTCGACCCGGTCGACGCGATGCTCACCGTCGACACGGCGTTCTATCTGCCCACCGATCTGCTCGTCAAAGTCGACATCATGACGATGGCGAATTCACTCGAAGGGCGATCGCCGTTTCTCGATCACCATCTCGTGGAGTTCGTGGCGACGCTGTCGAGCCGCATGAAGTTGCGCGGCACGACGTCAAAATACCTGCTGAAGCACGCGTTTCGCGACATCCTGCCGCCTTCGATTCTGCGGCGCGGCAAGCGCGGGTTCGCCGTGCCGATAGGCCGCTGGTTCCGCGGCGAGCTGCGCGACTTCCTGCGCGACCATCTGCTGTCGCAGGCGTTTGCCGAGAACGGGCTCTTCGATCGCGCTGTCGTTCGGCGCCTGGTCGACGAACATCAATCATCACGGGCCGACCATTCACATCATCTGTGGATTCTGCTGATGTTCGAGCTGTGGCGCCGCGGACAGGGCGCGAATTTACGCGGAATTGAGCGCGAATTTACGATTTCTTCTGGTTACATTCCTTGACACTCTTGTACAACTCGGCAAGAATTTCGGCGCGTTCACATCGTGAACCTCTCACAATGCGACGAATCCATCGTGGATACCGACCTACCTCTGCCGCCGCTCTGCTCCTCGTGTAAGTGACAGTCACGAAGTGTCTGCGCCGAGTCACAATTCACTGAATCGATGACGGACGTCTCTAGAACGTTTCACTTCTCGACCGTCGTGTGGGGTCCGTGGCACACGAGCGTGTTCCTGGATGTGAACCTGCCCAGCCTCCTCGCCTCGGGAAATCTGGAGGCGTTTGCGAAGCGTCATCGAGTGACGTATCGCATCCAGACCTCGCACGAAGATGTCGCGCGCATCGAAGCCTCTCCGGCCTACGTACGCGCCAAGGATCTGGTCGATTGCCGGGTCATCGGCCGGACCATTCCCCGAAGCATCGACCCGATTGCGATGCACCACATGCTTTGGCGCGCCGGCATTGAAGACGCCCGACGCGCCGGAGCGATGGTTCTCCTCGTGCCGCCAGACGTCATCTGGTCAAGCAACGCCTTCGGGAATGTGGGAGAGCTCGTGGCGTCCGGGAAAACCGCGATCTTCATGACGTATGTCCGCGTGGTGAGCGAGACAGCCGTTGATGCCGTTCGCGCGCGGTTCCGGCATCCGACGACCGGCATCATCGATGCGCCGAGTCGCGCGCTGGTGCAGCTCGCCATGGACCATATCCATCCGCTCACACTCACGTACGTGCGTGACAGTCCGAATTTCCCCGTGCATCCGGAATTCATCCTGTGGCCTGTCGAGCGCGAAGGCTACTTGATGCGCGTGCTGGTTCGCGAAATGTTTGCGTATGATCCGCGGCAGTACGATTTGAACGAGCAGGCCCTCTTGGCGCACCGACCGGCCGCGGATGATGTCCACTACATCACCGATTCGGACGAACTGTTTTCTCTGAGCCTCGCGCCTTTCGAAAAGGACGTCGAATGGTATGCCGCTCCCCAGCGGCTCGATCCGCTGAAGGTGGGCGCGTGGTGGCGTCCGTACGACAGCCCCGCCAATAACTGCGTCGCTCGCGAGTATTTCTACATTCACGGCACGGAGCGGACGCCGGAGCTTTGGCGCACCGCCGAGCTCCAATCAGACGTGCTCATGCGGCGGATCGGCGGCACGCGCGAGTTGTTGCGAGTTCTCAGCGCCCTGTCAGCCGGCAGACACGTGCACGCCGAGCAGGTGCTCGCGACCGCCTTGCTGGAGACGAAAATCGCGCGATTGATCGGTGGACACGACGACGCCGTCACGATACTGCTGCCGAACGCGGCAGCCACGTTTCGGCGCATGCTCGCGGACGACTTGCGCTGGTCGGAGAGAGGAGCCGCGCGGCGACTGGTGTCCCTGCTCCTCGACCACGTCCTTCAGGGTGTCTTGACGCTGAAGCCAGGTAAGGACGCCGTGATCAGCACAGCACTCGGGCGCGAACGCCGGCTCACGTGGCGCGGCGACGCGCCGCTGATCGATGGAGTCTCGATGGACCCGTCGGGGTTCGCCCTCGGCCGTCACTGGTGCCACGACGTCGCCGATGTGCTGCCGGCGGCACGTCGACTGGAGTTTCCTGTGACGACTGACCGCCATGCCAGGCGTCGCGCATCACGGCGCACGAAGGATGTGCCACCGTTGAACGCGTCCGCACGCGTCGTATGATCGATTCTTGCTTCGGAGGCGAAAATGACGGACGGTGCGTTTGCTGCACTCGAAGAACGGGCGAATCAGCTCATGCTGCAGCTGCACGCGGTCGGCGGCGAACTCGCTGAAACCCGAGCGGTGCTCGCCCAACAAGTGGCGGTGAACGAGTCACTTCA
>WNFI01078828.1_pt1 | contig 14014 bp, 16 predicted proteins | sample 5400471 | NCBI WGS metagenome assembly WNFI01 (sample SAMN13153348, study PRJNA577476) | soil metagenome | isolation source: 100 cm saprolite on Douglas fir-dominated hillslope | place: USA:California | collected 2013-09-17 | reverse complement strand
CTGGAGGTTTTGGTCCGACCAGCGGTCATTCCAGCGGCGATCGCCCAAGCCCGATGCCGCTTCCGGAAACTGCTGCATCTCATATTCCCACTCAGCCGCAATCAGGTCGTGTAACGCCTTGGAAGCAGAGCTTGCCGGGGAAACAGTTTGCCCGCCGAGCGAAACCGCACAAAAAATCACCGCCATCAGACACCAGCGCATAAGTTCCTCCGTGTACGGCCCATAATATACGCACCCCGGCGAGAACGCATGGCAGCGTCCCGGTGGATTTCGGCATCTCACTCGTGGGCTGGGAAGATGAGGACTATTTGAGTGCGGCCAGAACAGCGGCCGCATGCTCGTCGGGCTTGATTCCGGTAATGACGGCGGAGATTTTGCCTTCGGGGCTGATTACAAAAGTTGTGCGCTCAATACCCATGTATTTGCGGCCGTACATGCTTTTTTCTTTGAGCACGCCGAATTTTTTGGCGGCTTCTTTGTCCACGTCGGCCAGCAGGGAGTAGGGCAGATCGTATTTGTCCCTGAATTTTTTCTGGGCCGAGGGCTTATCCGGGGAAATGCCCAGCACCACGGCGCCGGCTTTTTGTATCTTTTGGAATGCGTCGCGGAACCCGCACGCTTCTATGGTTCAACCGGAGGTATTGGCCTTGGGATAGAAAAACAAGACCACATTCTTTCCGCGGTAATCTTTCAGGGAGACGGTCTTGCCTTCTTCATTGGCAAGAGCAATCTCCGGGGCATTATCATGAGGTTGCATGAATTTGACTCGCGTTTCCCAACGATTGCATTTATATAGCAGAAGGCGTTTTCACGCCAGCGTCGTTCTCTTGCTGGCGGTCACGGCGTTGATCACAGCGGCGGCCCAACATCGCAATTCGCACAAACTGCGGGCCACCGGATTGCTGGAACTCGTCAACGATTCCTCGGGAGAGCACTACCGGCTCACGCCCATCACCATCCTGGACGGCGGTCGCTTTCGCGATGCCAGCATCTACGAAAGCAAACCCCGGCCCATGGCGCTGGAGACTGGCGTAGTCTACGAAGCGCAAAAAACCGGCGTGATCGTTGGCACTCTCACTATCACCAAGAGTGAAGAAAAGAACGGCATATGGACAGCGGCAGGATACTGGCTGCAGACGCCAAAACCCCGGCCACCAGCGGCGCCGGGAACAACTTCCGCCGCCAATCCCGGCGATGACCGGCCGAGGATCCATCGCGGTGACACCGGCAGCCCTGGTAACCCGCCCGCGCCTTCGACTCCGCCTGCAGCAACACCCGCGCCCGCGTCCCCGCCAGCTGATCTACTGGAAGAGGACCCCAACCGGCCATCACTGCGGCACCGCACTGTCGCGCAGCAAAAGGAGGAAGCTGCAAACCCAGTACTCCGTCCCGTACCCTCGCAGCGAACCGCAGAGCCGGTGTCACATGCGCCAGTACCGGGCTCACAGGCTTTAGTCGCAGTTTCCGACGCAGAGCCTGGCGACTCGCGCTCCTATGAATTTGCCTGGAAACCGGAAGAGAAGCCGCAAGTCGAAGCAAAAATGCGAACATTGGCGCTCAGCCAGTTTTCGGGTGAAAAGCCAGCGGTGACGGAGAGTGCGCTTAAGAACGTCACGATACGTTCTTTCGATCTTGACCTGACCAACGACGCAGTCGTCGTGCTGACGGCCGAGGTTACGCCGATGCCCGTTCCCCCCGCTCCAAGAAGCGGAAAGGGTGCAAAAAGCGCAAAGGCCGCCGAGGTCCCTGCGGCGCCGAAGTCTGCTGTGCGTTTTATCACTCTGATTGCGCGCTTTGATCTTGAGGGCAATCCGGCAAAGCTGCTGGCTAACGTGACCGATGCATCCCGGCTGGACGTAGTCCCGCGGCTGGATTTGATCGACGCCGTAGATGTGGACGGCGACGGGGTGGCTGAACTGCTTTTCAGCGAGTATGGCTTCAACCAGAAAGGCTACATCATCTACAGCGTTGGCCACGGCGTGTTGAATAAAATTTTTGAAGGAGCGACGCAGCCGCTGCGGTGAGAAAAATGACTGTTCCACACTACGTAATTTGCGTAAGAAACGAAGGCTATCCAGCCTCGCTGGAATTGCGCAAGATTTACCGCTTTGTTGCAGACCGGACAGCCAGCAGATCAGCATTGCTCCGAGTGGTTGATGAATCGGGGGAAGACTACCTCTATCCGGCAGATTATTTCGTTGCTATCAAGGTACAGACGGATCAATAACAGGAAGCTGCTCCGAGCGCGCAGCCTGGAGCAAGTCATGGTCCGAACATACAAAAGTCGGGGATTCTCCACGGAAAGTGATCTGCAAAGCCAAACAGGCAGCAAGCTGAATGGCGTCGTAGGCCCGAAGAGCATATTGATCCAGCATCTGGAATGCACTGTCCAGCATGGAATCCGTTAACGTCTGCCGGAGGAACCTACTCTCCATATGCGTTTGGAAGCGGTCCAGTATCAGATCGGCTATTTTCGGGTCAATGTCCCCAGCGCGCTGGCGTCGTCTTATGGCGGAGCGGAACTCAACCTGGGACAACGCCAGCACGGCAAAGCGATTTCCAGACACGCTGCTTGCTAGGCGGAGCAAGCGCTCCGTACCTGGTTCCCGGACGTAGAGCTTTACCAACGCACTGGTTTCCAGGTAATAGAGGGCCAATATCAGCGCCTCTCACGCAGTATGGTCGCAGACAAGTTCTCACCGCGTATTTCAACTGGAGTGAAATCTGATTTCGAATCCGTCGTCGTGCCAAGAATCTGTTGCACCTCGGGCATAAGCCGGTTCAGACGAATCGCCGTTACTGGAAACTGTGGCGACCGGGGATTGGGCACTTTACTCGTCAAAATAAGTCTTTTCGCGATGGCATCAGCCAGTATGCTCTGCCTTGTTTCTGTAGAATCCGTCCAGTCGAAATCTTCAGATGGCAAGGTCTCATCACGAAACTTCTTCAAGGCGACAAAATCCCAACCAGGACGCGACTCGGCTTGAGCTAAAGTTCGCACCAAATCTGCGATAGGGTTGGATCGCCCAGTGATCTCCGGCCGTTTGGCTACCGTAGTCAAGGGAGCCATACCGGAGACTTCTTGTCTAACAGCCTCTTTATGTGCGGCTGCCTCTTCAGTAGCTTCAAACCAAATTTGAAGACATCCCGACCTTGGAGACCAATTATCAGCCGAAGCTGTGCTGCGCGTCTTTCGGCCGTTAGAATTACGCAGGGATACGCGCACTTGGCTATTTGGAACAGGAAAGTGAAGCTCGTTAAGAAGGTCTTTGAGAGGGTTATCTAGTTTTTGCTCAAACTGTTGTTCTACCTGCGCTATCGTGGTCTTCATTTATAAACTCCTAAAATCTTTATTTGATATATTTGAGAAAGCCCAGCAACAGTTGGCCAATCTGGCTTCCTCATTTATATTTATATAGCATTTACCGATAATTGTCAAGAGCGCTAAGGCCTTTCCCCAGATCACCCTAACTTCCTCTTCAGCAACTCATTCACCAGTTCCGGTTTGGCCTGCCCTTTGGATGCCTTCATCACTTGTCCCACAAAATAGCCCATCACAGTTGTTTTGCCGGCGCGATATTGCTCCGCTTGTTTGGGACTGGCGGCAATCACTTCGTCAATGATCTTTTCAATGGCCGCAACGTCGGTGATTTGCTGCGGCTTTTCCCGCTCGTAGACGGCAGGGAAGTCTTCGCCCCCGGCAAAGGCCTTGTCATACAGGTCTTTGAGGATTTTGCCGGAGATGGCGCCGGATTCCAACAGGTCCGCGGAAACAGCCACGCCCTTCATGGAGATGGGCGATTCGCCAATCTCCACGCCTTTTGCTTTGAGCCGGCCCATGAGTTCGCTCTGCACCAGGTTCGCGACGCGCTTGGGATTCTTGGCCGCCTTCGCGGCTTCTTCGAATTGATCGGCGAGCGTGCGGCGGGCGGTGAGTACCTGGGCGTCCTGGGCGGTGATTCCGTATTCGCTCACCAGGCGAGCGCGGCGGGCTTCAGGAAGTTCCGGCAGAGTCTTGCGAATTTCTTCCTGCCGGCGTGAAGCAACAACCAGCGGCAGCAGATCCGGCTCGGGAAAATAGCGGTAATCGTGGGCCTGTTCCTTGGACCGCATTCCGTACGTGCGGCCTTCGCTGGAGTTGTAAAGCCGTGTTTCCTGCTGGATGGTCCCTCCGTCTTCGATGATCTCGATGTGCCGCGCAATTTCGTACTCTAGCGCTTCGCGGATAAAGCGGAACGAATTCACGTTCTTGACTTCCGTCTTGGTGCCGAACTTTTCCTGCCCCCGCGGCCGGACGCTCACGTTCGCGTCACAACGTAACGAGCCTTCTTCCATATTGCAATCGCTCACGCCGGTGTACAGGACGATTTCCTTCAGCCTCGTCAGATATTCATACGCTTCTTCGGGCGAGCGCATATCGGGCTCGCTGACAATTTCAATCAGAGGAACGCCACTCCGGTTCAAGTCGATATAGGTGTTGGTTGCGGAATCGGGGAAGCCTTCATGCAGGCTCTTGCCCGCGTCCTCTTCCAGGTGCAGGCGGGTGATGCCGATGGTTTTCGCAGTACCGTCGCCGAGAGTGATGTCGATCTTGCCATGCTCTGCCAGCGGCTTGTCGTATTGCGAAATCTGGTATCCCTTGGGCAAGTCGGGATAGAAATAATTCTTGCGCGCAAAGATCGAAGTCTCGCGCACCTGGCAGCCGAGCGCCTGCGCCGCGAGCACGGCAAACTCCACGACTTGCTTGTTCAGCACGGGCAGCGCTCCCGGCAGTCCCAGGCACACCGGACACACGTTGGTATTGGGCGGCGCGCCGAATTGCGTGGAACATCCGCAGAAAATCTTGGTCCTGGTCAGCAACTGAACGTGGACTTCCAGCCCGATTACCGGTTCGTATTTCTCGCGAACCGCAGACGGGATTTCCAGCGTGGCCATGGCAGAAATTATAGGGGATGGGGGACTTACTGTCCGGGGTGGTAATTCAGATACTTTTCCAGCGGAATATCGAAATAGAAAAGTTCCTTGCCGTTGATTTTGATTCCTGAAAGATAAACGTGCGCGCCGGCTTCCGGCGTCTCAATTCCTGAAATGTCGAAGAAGAGAAACCCGCCATTGGTGGAATGCGCGGTCACCGGGACCGGGGAAAACTGCATGCTGTCGATTTCCAGCATGGATTCTTTGGGAACGGACGGCTTGTTTTTCTTGGGCAAGGGCAGAGGCACCGGCGGCTTCCTGCCGGGGACATAGCCTGTTCTGGCCAGACGGCGATACAGGTCGTCGCTGGTCGCCGGCTCCAGTTTCTTCCTGTCTACGGTGATGTAATAAATCTTCAAATCGTCCAGCATGACTGTCTTGTCGCTGTCATTGGAAACAATGAGCCGCACCGGCAGAAAATCGCTTTCCTTGTACTTCACCTTAAAGCTGGCGGTTTTGTCCGGCATATCGAACGGATCAATCGCGATGGAGACGCCTTCATCGTCATGCGTCTCGTGTGCGGGATACGTCTTGGCATGTGTGGCGCGCGGCAGCATCGCAGACGGCTTGTCGCCTGCAGCCCCCAGGACCGAGGCCAGCAAAAGGAAACTCAGGATTTTTCGGGGTTGCACAATCTGATTATCCGGCCAACCGGAGCTTTTCACAACTGCCCTGCGCCGCGAATGGATAGAATGAACTCCCGAATGTATCTTCTGTACAGTCTGGCGCTGGCGCTGGCGACGATCATTTCCTTCCCCTGGTGGGGGCTGCAAATGCTGCGTCTGGGAAAGTACCGCGCCGGATTGCGAGAGCGATTGGGGATCGTCCCGCAAAGAATACGCGGCGAAGCCCGGCCAGCGTTTTGGCGCAGCCCACGTGTTTTACCTGCCGCTGGATTTCGGATTTGCCATTCGCAGCTATCTCCGGCTGCTGCAGCCGCGACTGTTGCTTCTGGCGGAAACCGAGTTGTGGCCGAACCTGCTCCATCTGGCAAAAGCCAGCGGCGCTTCAGTGGCTATTGTGAATGCGCGCATCTCGGACCGTTCGTTTCCTCGCTACCGCCGGTTCCACCGGCTGTTTGCCGGCGTGCTGGCGGAGGTCGACCTGTTTCTGGCGCAAACGGAAGAAGACCGCGCGCGCCTGCTCTCGATCGGCGCGCGAACCGGAGGAGTGCAGGTCAGCGGGAATCTGAAATTCGATATCCGTCTCAGCTCCGACTCGCCGCTGGTTCTGGTGGACGACTTGCGCCGCGTGATCGGCAAAGACTTCCCGGTACTCGTCTGCGGCAGCACTACCGAAGGCGAGGAAGAATTGTTGCTGGCCGCGTTCCAGCAAGTCATGACCGAGTATCCAGCCGCGACGATGGTCCTGGCGCCAAGGCGTCCCGAGCGCTTTGATCTGGTCGCGGACCTGATTCGTGACATGGGCATGAGCTGCGTGCGGCGAACTCTGTGGACTGCCGGCTCTCCGCTTGCTGGTAAAGTTTTTCTTTTAGACAGCGTCGGTGAACTCGCCGCCGTGTATGAGCTGGCCCACGTGGCTTTTGTCGGAGGCAGCCTGTTTCCCGTCGGCGGGCACAATATTCTGGAGCCGGCCCAGCACGGCGTGGCAGTGCTCACCGGGCCGCATACGTTTAATTTCCGCGAGATCGTTCGTATCTTTGAAGAGGGTGGCGGACTGGCCGTCGCCACGCCCGAGACGCTCGCGTCTGAATTGCTGGATTTGGTCCAGACACCCGAACGGCGCATCGTGCTGGGCCAGCGGGCCAGCGCGCTGTTCCACCGGCACACCGGCGCCACCATGAGAACGCTGAAAGCGCTTCATCCATTCCTGACCAACGACGCGAGGCCCCAATGAATCCTATCTCAGCGATTTTCGGCGTGGGTGTGGCGGCCCGGAATGCTCTGTATGATCGAGAGGTTTTCCAGGTCCAAAAACTCTTGCGTCCGGTCGTGAGCGTTGGAAACATTTCCGTAGGCGGCAGCGGGAAAACGCCTTTTGTGATTGCGCTGGGCAACCTTTTGAAACAACGCAACATTCCTTTCGATGTTCTTTCTCGCGGATATGGGAGAAAGTCGTCCGGGACACTGGTCGTGGATCCCGAAGGCACGCCCGAACAGTTTGGCGACGAGCCTTTGCTTCTTGCGCGCCGCCTACAAGTTCCCGTGATTATCGGAGCGGACCGCTACCCAGCCGGCCTGTTAGCGGAGCAGAAATTCCCAAGCAAGCTGCATCTGCTGGACGACGGCTTCCAGCATCGCCGCCTGCACCGTGATTTTGACATCGTGCTTTTACAGCCGGACGATCTCGACGACGTTCTTCTCCCCGTGGGACGATTGCGCGAGCCGCTTTCTTCACTGCGCCGTGCCCACGCTGTCGTTCTTCCACCCAACGCCGCGCCGCCGCCGCAAGCCAGGCTTGTCTGGCGCGCGCGTCGCAACGTTTCTTTTGTCACGCCCATGAAGCGAGTGGTGGCGTTTTGCGGAATAGCCAATCCGGACCAGTTCTTTTCCGCACTCAAGCAACTCGGCATGGATGTAGCCGATACGGTTGCGTTTCCCGATCACCATCGCTATCAGCAACGCGACATTCACCGTCTGACTCAACGCAAAGCCCGGGCCTCGGCGCGGGGATTCATCACCACCGACAAAGACGCCATCAATCTGGGCTCGCTCATCACACAACTCCGGACTTTCGAAACCGCCGGCCTGGAACTGCAAATCGAGCAGTCCGCGGACGTGGTTGCAGCCCTGCTCGCGGCGTTGGAAGTGCGGTGCGAGGTCAAGTCGTGATCACGCGTCGCGAGTTTCTTGCCGGATCGGTAGCATTCACCATCGGATCGCATTACGCGCCGCTGTTTGCGGACGACTCCCTATTCGTCAACGACATTCACTCGCAGCTGAACCGGACTCGGGTTGACCGCATTCTTACTCCCACCACGCTCAATGATGTTCAGGCGGCGGTCCGCGAGGCAATCGCAGCAAAGAAAACGCTCTCGATTGCAGGAGGCCGACATGCCATGGGAGGACAGCAATTTGGTGCGGGTACGGTCCTGCTGGACATGCGGCAAATGAATCGGGTGCTGAATTTTGACGCGGAGCGCGGCCTGATAGACGCCCAGGCGGGCACATTCTGGCCGGTCCTGATTACCGAATATCTGAACCGTCAGAAAGACCGGCCGCAGCAATGGGGAATCGCCCAAAAGCAAACCGGCGCAGACAACCTGACCATCGGCGGCACGCTGGCTGCAAATGCCCATGGCCGCGGCCTGACTATGAAGCCGTTCATCAGCAATGTTGAATCTTTTACTCTTGTGAATCCCCAAGGCGAAGCTGTACGCTGCAGCCGCGAACAGAACCCCGAGCTTTTCCGTCTGGTAATTGGAGGATATGGACTCTTTGGAATTGTCACCAGTGTCACTCTGCGCCTGGTCCGGCGCCGCAAGATGGAACGAGTAGTGGAAGTACGCACAACAGATGGGCTCGTGGCAGCATTTGACGATCGCATTCGCAGCGGCTTCCTGTATGGCGATTTTCAGTTCGCCATTGATCCAGCGTCAGATGACTTTCTGCATAAAGGCGTTTTCTCCTGTTACCGTCCGATCGATCCTGCAACGACGATGCCGGCGAACGTGAAGGAACTCACTGATGAAGGCTGGCGGTCGCTTCTGTACTTGGCCCACGAAAACAAGCAGGAAGCATTCCAGCGTTATTCTGACTACTATCTTTCGACCAACGGACAATTGTATTGGTCAGACACACACCAGTTGAGTATTTATCCGGTCAATTACCATCAGGCAATCGACGAAAAGCAGCACGCCAAGCATCCGGCGACCGAGATCATCACGGAGATCAATGTTCCCCGCGAAGCCCTCAGTGGATTTCTCGCTGAAGTCCGGGAAGATTTCAGAAAGAACAAAGTTGAACTGATTTACGGCACGATTCGCTTGATCGAGAAAGACGAAGAAAGCTTTTTGCCATGGGCCAGGCAATCTTACGCGTGCACCATTTTCAATCTTCATGCGGAGCACACGCCCCAGAATCTGGAGCACACGGCGAACGCGTTTCGCCGGCTCATCGACATGGCCGCGCGGCGCAATGGCACATACTATCTGACCTATCATCGCTATGCGCGACGCGACCAGGTGCTGGCCTGCTATCCAAACTTCGCGGAGTTCTTGCGGCAGAAGAGAAAGTACGATCCGGACGAACGGATCCAAAGCGATTGGTACCGCCATTACAAGACCATGTTTCGTTAATTGTGTCTCCTTGGCCTGTTAGAATGAAACGCCCTAAAGGAGACACAATGCCTCCCACACTTGCGAACGGCAAGATCTGCTACATCGAGATGCCCACCACCGACATTGCGCGCTCGTCGGCGTTCTACAAACGCGTCTTCGGCTGGAATGTCCGGACACGCGGCGACGGCAGCCTGGCCTTTGATGACACTACCGGCGAAGTAAGCGGCACCTGGGTACTCGGCCGTCCGCCCGCCGCAACACCTGGCCTTCTGTTCTATGTGATGGTAGACAGCGTGGCCGCGACCCTGGAAACGATCGTCGCCAGCGGAGGCGAGATCGTACAGCCCATCGGCGCCGACGCACCCGAGATCACTGCAAGGTTCCGCGATCCGGGAGGCAACGTGATCGGCCTCTACCAGCAACCTGCGTGAGATGGGACCAAAACACAGCCGAGGGCGGCTGTGGTCCACGATTCACTCCGGTCTCATCAGTGTGAACCGGTTCAATCACCGTCATTGGTCGTGCGTGTGGGGAAGTGGATGACTGACTGAAACCGGCGCGTAAACGCTTCATCCTTACGCGCGTTGAGGTTGGAAGCCAGGATCGCGATGCCGGGATAATCCTCGATCCGCTGCAGCAGGTAGGCCAGTACCTGGTTGGCATAACGGTCGTGAGCGTCGGAGACTTTCGTCCGTTTGCCGAACAAGGCGTCGGCTTCGTCGAAGAACAAGATCCAGTTTCTACTTTTAGCCTGATCGAAGAGGCGGGCAAGGTTCTTCTCAGTCTCGCCAATATATTTGGAGACGGCGCGCGACAGGTCAACGCGATAAACCTCCAATCCAGTCTTCTTTCCCAGCAGAGCGGCGGTCAAACTCTTGCCGCTGCCGGGCGGCCCGTAGAAAAAGCTGCAGAAGCCGGGCTTGAGCCGGCGTTTCAGCCGCCAGTCTTCGAGCACGGTCTGGCGATGCCTGGTCCAGACCACAATCTCTTCCAGGTCCTTCATGGCCTGGTCGGACAGCACGAGGTCTTCCCATTTGCGCTCGGTAGTGATGCGTTGCATGGGAATAGCGGACATCGTTTGCCTCCGTTTCACCTGCTGGACCGTTTCCTGTCCATGATAAACATGATCAGCCCCCATGAAATTCAGAGACGATCTCGATCATGCCGGCAATATTCTCATTGAATCGTCCAAGGTCTTCGGCAGCAATCCAATACTCCCGATGCTCCGCGCTGCCCACCGTATGAATTTCGTACGCGTTGAGAAATACCGTGCGCACTTGAAAACGAAGAACGTAGCCTGAGAATCCCGAGTCGGCGTCTTCGGTATTCCAGTCACGCGCGACCTGGGTGGCGTATCGTTCGTTCAGCACGGGATAGAAGAACGGCTGTCCGGAGAGGCGGGGCGGGAACGCGCGGGATCCGGAAGCACGAATCAGATCCAGTTCGGCCTGGCCTACCGGACGGTAGAGCGTGGTGAAGTCGTCGGGCATGGTTTCCTTCGCGCACTATAGAACCCTGGCGAATTGTGCCAAGAGATAGTCTCCATAATCGGAATCTTTGATCGAAAACTCAGCCTTCCCGAGCACCGGATTCAGATTGAGGAATACCTCGCCCTTGTCGTCGGCGCCTTTGGGCAGGAAGATTTTGATGGCCGTCCAATCGCCTGGCGGGTCACTGGCATAACCGCCGGATGGACTTCGGCTTTGTCTTTCTCCCAGGATCACGGCATCAAACGGCAGGTCGACGATTCGCGAATACTTTTTCGGGACACGTTTTGCGTCGAGCGCCTTCTTGAGCTCTTCGAGAAGAACAGAGTTGTCCGAACCCGCGACCGCCAGGAATCTCCCATCCGCGGAAGCCATCGGGAATTCGCCTGACATAGGTCCTTTTTGCCTGAACTGCAGCTGAAACTTCGCGGTCTTACCGCGTGCCTGATACGTACAGTCATAAATCCGAGAGCCTGGGGTCCCCGGCGAATCGCTGGCGATTTTGATATCGAACATGACTGTAGGAAGTTCGTCGTCTTGCACATGCGGTTCGACTTTTACATCGGAAGGTTTGTCCGTGGTCGGAGCCGACGCCGCTTTTTTACAACCGCTCGCGCTGATTAGCAGGAAGGAGATCATAGCAATCTTGAACCGACGTGAAAGGCGCATGGTTCCTCCGGCGAATGCTTCAGAGTTGGGAATGGTACAACGGAGCGACATGGCTCCGCCGGTCGAGGCATAACGAGTCGGCACAACGTGATGAGTTCATCGGGCATGGTGGCGTTGGCCTTCGACTTGAGCATGCCGGAAGCAGCTCACCAGGTGATCATTGACCATTCCGGTGGCTTGCATAAAAGCGTAGCAGACCGTGGGGCCAACAAAGTTGAAACCGCGGCGTTTCAGATCCTTGCTCATGGCAGCGGATTCAGCGGTTTCTGCCGGAACACTCTTACTGTGCCTCCACCGGTTCGTGATAGGACTTCCACCGGCAAACTGCCAGATATAAGCATCAAAACTCTTGAACTCTTTTTGCACTCGCAGAAACGCCTGCGCGTTCCGCACAGCAGATTCGATCTTGAGGCGATTACGGATGATACCGGGGTTGGCGAGAAGGACCGCAAGCTTTGCGGGTTTATAGGCTGCGATCCGGGCAGGTGCAAATCCACTGAAAGCCTTGCGATACGCTTCACGTTTGGCCAGGATGGTGGACCAACTCAGGCCGGCCTGGGCGCCTTCCAATATGAGGAACTCGAAAAGCACGCGATCATCGTGTTGGGGCACGCCCCATTCAGCGTCATGGTAGGCGATCATGGCCGGAGTGGTTGCCCAGGGGCAGCGTGGTTTGTTGGACATGCGCGGTTAGTGTACCAGCTCATGTGATCGGATCGATCATGCAGCGGCAGCCTCGCCCGTGGCTTCCACCTCCTTCCGGAGACATGGAGGAACAAAACTTACCGTCGATCGATTCAGATCAAGCCACCATAACGATGCGATTCAGTGCGGCACGTCGTTCAGGGAAAGGGGCGCGACATTTGGTATTCGATCAGAGATGGATCGTTTGGATAAGGCTCAGTCCGTCCCGTGCGCGTGAATCCCAAACGCTCGTAGAAGCGCATGGCGGGTTCATTGCTGGAGGTCACCATCAACAGCATGGTACGGGCCCCGCGCGAGCGGGCCCAGGCCAGGACCTCGGTCACAAGCCGGCAGCCTAAACCCTGCCGGCGGTGCGTAGGCGCCGCCCACATGGCAATCAGGTGCGCTAGCGTTGCATCTTCCTCATCGAGGAATGAGCAGACCATGCCGCATACGGTGTTCCCGTCCATAGCGATGAAGCCGGCCGCTCTCTCACCGTTCCATCGCTCCGCCCGTTTGACCCAATCATCGTCGGTGAGCTGAGATTCCTTGGCATACGTTGATCCAAAGGCGGTCGGAGTATCCTGGAGCGCGCGCAGCCGAACCGCTTTGAAGATCAAAGCATTCAGTGGCGTAATGGGATTGAGTAGGATCAAACTTTACCTTTCTGAAAACACAAAAGGCTCCACTCATTTCTGAATGGAGCCTTTATATTTTAATGCGGCGACGACCTACTCTCCCACACACTTTCGCGTGCAGTACAATCGGCCCGGCGGGGCTTAACTTGAGGCGCTTTGCGGGCGTGAGCGAAGCGGGAGCCCGCAGCCGAAATCCCGAAGCGTACTTTGCGAGGGATCTCTTTCGGGAGCTAGGCAGCGAATGGATGATTCTTGCAGAAGCCTAACACTGTATTCACCTCTTCAGTCCAGCACCTTTCGGGGTCTTTCACGTCCCTTCCAAGCCTTTGCGCGAGATCAAAAAAGCCTTGTCCCGGCTTGCCGTCATCTTTGTGAACTACCAATGCACTGAGCATCCCTCTCCCTGCAGCGTCTTCTTCGACCGAGATTTGCCCAAGCAAGTGATGGAAAATGTGGTCGTGAGGTCCAAACCCAATACTCGAGATTTTCTTTGCAAATCTGAATATGCAATTGGCTTTCCTCCACGGACGATTGCGCGGATAGCTTCTAATTTGGCTGTTCCCCAAGTCGCAGTTCCATATCCAAATGTCTCGTTACTATCAATCGCACACATGCAATACCTCCATTTTGAAAGCACAAAAAGCCCCATTCATTTTCGGAATGGGGCCTTTTGGATTCTTAATGCGGCGACGACCTACTCTCCCACACACTTTCGCGTGCAGTACAATCGGCCCGGCGGGGCTTAACTTCCGTGTTCGGGATGGGAACGGGTGGAACCCCCGCGGTATGATCACCGCAAACTTGAGGCGTTTTGGCGGCGTCTGAGCCGCCAGCCGAAATCCTGAGCGCCTTGCGCGAAGGACCTGCTTTTACACCTCTTAAAGTTAACATTGCGCGGCGCGAGTCAGGTTCTACGTCGTGTTAATTCCGCGCAAAGGGTCCTTACACGGCTGGAAGGACCAAAGATTATTAGCAAGAAAGCACTCAGCAGTCAGCACTCAGCCGGATCAGGATCGACCAGGCTAATTGCCATTTGCTATTTGCTAATTGCTAAATTCTCAAAGATCGTGAGGACGATGCCTCACAACTGAATAGATTGTGTTTCTACTGCGTTTGTTTTCGCGTTTAAGGCGCCAGACCATAGCGGCCAGCGCCAGCCAAGTTCGGCTGAATGCTGTGTGCTATTGCTGAGTGCATGTGCGACGTCACTTTTTGAGAAACGCGCGCGCGTGCCCTGAGTAAATTTTATGGTCAAGCCAATCGGGCGATTAGTACTCGTCAGCTAAAAGAGTTGCCTCTCGTACACTTCGAGCCTATCAAGC
>WNFI01202170.1_pt1 | contig 14015 bp, 19 predicted proteins | sample 5400471 | NCBI WGS metagenome assembly WNFI01 (sample SAMN13153348, study PRJNA577476) | soil metagenome | isolation source: 100 cm saprolite on Douglas fir-dominated hillslope | place: USA:California | collected 2013-09-17 | reverse complement strand
GCTTCAGCTTCAAAATGGCGTAGTCATTCCTCAAATCGGGCTCGGGACGTGGCTCTCCAAACCTCATGAGGTCGAAAATGCGGTGCGTCGACCCGTGCGCGTCCATGCGCATAGATCGCTGACACGGACTGGAGATAGGTTGTGTGGGCAGTCGAGGCCGGGTATCGCCACCTTGATTGCGCATATATTTATCAGAATCAAGATGAGGTACGTCAGGCGCCCACGTATCCCTCGCCTCCTCTCATCCCGTTTGTCGTCCGCTTTCCGAGTCGCTAACGAAGGCGGGTGTATCCAGGTCGGTGCCGCTCTGAAGAAAGTCATACCATCTGTGATACGCCGCGAGGAGCTCTTCATCACGTCGAAACTTTGGAATGACGCGCATCATCCATCGGAAGTTGAGAAGCAACTCGATATCACGCTTTCGCAACTTGGCACCCCTTACCTCGACCTTTACCTCATCCATTGGCCTGTTGCGTTCGTCTCGGGTCGTGGGATACTCCCCGCCCGCGCGGACAAGCCTGATGAAGCCGAAATCGACGTGAACACCTCACTCGTGGATACATGGAAGGCGATGATCGCTCTGCGCAAGACGGGTAAAGTCAAGGCAATTGGAGTGAGCAACTTTACGATCCAACACCTGGAGGCGATTATCAAGGCGACAGGAGAGCTGCCAGCAGTGAACCAGATCGAGGCGCATCCGCTGTTGCCACAGGATGATATGGTTGAGGATTGCAAAAAGCAAGGGATTCACATTACAGCATACTCTCCACTAGGGAACAACCGTGAGTGAAACCGTCGAGTAGAAGTGATTCTGTGCTGAAAAGAAGAACAGTTCAAAGCAAAAGGAAGCTGGTAGACTACCCAGAAGTAAAGGAGGTGGCCGAGCGGCTTGGTGTGACCACTGCACAGGTGCTCATTGCATGGGGTGTGTCTCGGGGCTACTCAGTGATCCCCAAGTCAGTACAAAAGGGTAAGTGGCCATTGATTACCTAGCAGGATGACATTAAAGTGCCGTTGACTCCCCCTTTGATTGACGAACAGACCGCATCATCAAGAACTTTGAGCAGATTACGCTGAGCAAGGAGGACTATGAGAAGATCAGCGAGATCGGGAAGACCAACCACGTCCGGTTCAACATTCCGATTACGTACTCACCGAAGTGGATGGTCAACATATTCGACGAAGCAGTTGAGAAGGAAACGCAGACCGAGTACGTAGTAAAGCTCGAGTAAACAACACAATGAATGGGTCAGAACAAGAGAATGAGCAGAGTCTGTGGATAACTGTTAATCATGTATCGTGACGACATCGGTCATCAGCCATCTTAAGACCGAGGAGATGCGAGCCTCCGAGGACTTCGTTACGCATCATGATATGATATGTAGCTGGACAAACAATAGCTTATTTCATTAGGCGGTGATCGAAGAAAGCTAGGTATGTTACGGTAGCTGGTGGTAAGCACGTACTATTTTCCTGCCAACCGCCGCCATGACTACCTCCATCGTGCTCGTGTTCACCCATGCTATACCTCAAAACCCCTGCGATCCACCTGGCGCGCACCGTATTCAACTTTCTTCATGCTGAAAGCCAAAGGATGTCAACATCGCTGTATACGTGTAGTTGATGCAATGTCCCACGTCAGACAGTGGTCTGCAAGATGGCCTGTTTGTTGATTCGCCTGGCTACATCAAGTTCGGTGTTTGAGCCTTGAGCTTCATGATGATCTGGATCTGAAGGCACTTGAATAAAGGCCTCCTCTGTATAATCAGGACCTGTTTCCAGGACGTGATGGAGTGGAGGCGTGTTTTCCCAACATTCGAGATTACATAACCTGACGACTCTGTTTCAATACGTGAAGTGAGGCACGGTGAGGCACATGTCAGGGTAGTCGTGAGACTGTCAAACCGATTCGTATCCGATTCTCTTCTTCCTTCCTGTGCTTTCCTTCACTTTCTTTCCCTCTCCCTACAAGGCGCCCTGGTTGGTTTTTCTTTTGCAATCACTCAAGAGCTGGCACCTCAAGCTCATTCGACTTTACGGTGAACATGAGCAATGGTTCCTGGACCGCCTTTCTCTCCTGGGCAATTCTCGCTTCCCTCGTACGCCGCGCCAAATTTTTTGCGCTCTCACGCAGGTTGACGTTGATGACGTTAGTTTTTAATCTTTTACCTGTACCATCTCTGGAGATACGACCGCCTGCAGTGTATCAAATGGAACGCGGGACGCCAACCTGGCGCGTTTAGGCGGCTTATGATAGTCCGTCCTCGTTCTCCTTAGTTTTTACAGAGACTTCACTTCTCATGTTGGATTGCGACCATAGTACTCGTACCTGGGCGCAACCCCGATGTTCTTGGGTTTTGGACTGGGTATTACCACTTTGAAGTTCAAAGAAGGTGCGTCCGTGCTGATTCTATCGGAGGTTGTAAATGAGAAGCTCATTAATTTGGAGCAGGCGTTGTGGTGATCTCCGAGAATGAAGGTACGCTGATGACCGCGCTTATCAAGAACCTTCGATAGTAAAGCTGGTAACAGTATTCCCGAAACCGGCGGATCTCTGGTCTAAAGGCCATCAACACACGCTTCTCTCCCTCTTCTTCGTCTTTAGCGTCGCGTGGGCACTCGAACAGTACGTCATGTTGATCTGGTTCTCGTCCTGCTCAGCGCTCATGGACCGTGTTTGGTGAAGAATATCCCACTTTGAAGGTTTGTGTTTAATTTGTTCCCCCATGGGTGACAGGTTTAAAGGAATGAGCTTAGAATTGGCGTTTTGGTTCTTTCTTATCGATCAAAGATCAGAAAAGCGCATCTGGTTTACTAGTTGGGAATACAAATTCTGGTCCTTCGGTCCGTCGTAGTCGTTCTTCTGTTCTCTCTGTCTTTCTGAGTCAGGATCGAATGTTTGTTTCGTCTAGCCTCCGCCGCTACTATTGTTGGTATGCCACTCACCACTCTGGTTGCGCGGAATGACATCGTCACAGTGAGTACATTCCCTTCATATTTTCCTCTCCAGCTTGACTTCTTTCCAGACCGATGCATGGATCTTCCTCGTTGGTTCCCTGACCTCCACTGCGACCAACCTTCTCTTCATTTTTGTTCTCGTCCGCTTCCCTGTCTTCCTTCGCCACGTTAAAGCAGAAGGTGCCGATCCTGTCGTCGTCGTTCGCCTTGTCACCTTCTACGAGCTCAATGTTGGTTTTTTCCCGCTTCCGATCCACTATTTATTCACACCTCTCTCTGTTGATACCGACTTCTATGATAGCTCGTCCGGATCGTGTTTCGATTTCTTGCGGCAACCCCGTTGCTCATCCTCGCAATCGATGGCATTCGCAGCTCGCACCCAATTAATGAGAGCCTGTAAGTTACGCTGACCGATTATGTATTCGTTTTCTGACACATATCCATCCCACGCAGACTCTGGTCAGACACCTTCTTGATGATCTCTGCCATCGGCCAATTCATCTCATCCCTCATAACCGTCATGGTAAACGCCCTCTTATATTCTTCATATGCCACTAATATAAATGCGCTCGTAGGTATTTTTCCCGCGCTCTATGACCAGGGAGAGCGGCTATCTGCCCCGTCTTGCCTCTGTCACATCCATAGCACAGACCCAATCAAACGCCTACCCGACTCCCGAGCTCACGCAGTCCTCAACACCGATGCAGATACACCCGATGCATAGTACATCGTCGCTTGATTCCCCAAAGCGGATTTCACAAGATCGCGCATCGTCACCATTACCATCATTTTCAGACCATGCATATACCCAATCCAGCCCAGATGTCACTGTCGAGTTGGCACGTCCACCGGAGTTGAGGAGACGTACGTTGCCGGAACCAATTCTCCATCCCTTTGTGCGTCATTCCCCTTTCTGGATTGTTTTGCCTTGTATGTTATGTTGACGACGTTTTGACTGATGACAGGTTATCTCATACATGTCGCCAATTGGTGGGGTATATTTTATTGTGATGGCGAAGTCGAGGCTGATGTATACTACCCACAGATTTGGTTTATATGACGCGAGACAGTGCGCCCTAAAATTGGAGGTATCGGGCCTCCTCTATCTGTGACTTTGTATTTTCTTATACCCTCTATGTTGTATTGCCCACCGACTATGTTTTTTTATCTCTCTACTATCTCGTGTTTTATAGGTTTTATGCAGGGACCCCTACTTCGGTTTTAGAAGGTAGCGCAGGGTGTGCCCGTAGAAGAAGACGCCGTACCATATTAGCTGTATACCCTTGATCTCGTGCTCCGGTTGATCTGAACGAATGTCGATTCGACCACACCGAGAGATTGCAACATCATGGGACGCACTCAAGCTGGGCGGCGAATTTGGCCCCATCCACTGTTTTGGCCAAACTCATAATAAAGTAGCTGGAGCTACCAACAACTGGAGCATCTTGGACAGCAGTTTCGGAATTGGCCAAAGCTATGACAATTGTAGCGTCGTAGATGCCTTGGCGAAGGAATTCATCTACGCCCCTCCTTTTGGCCAAATTCGAAGAATTAGGCGTACGCCATGTTTGACTGACACCATGATGGTGATCATCACGGCATGCCCGACTGAACTTCGGTTGAAGTCATCATTGCATACAAATAACGCTAAATCGTGCAGCATCTTCAAGTTTCTGAAGCCAGAAATCGAATCTCAGATAGCTTTGATTGGAGAACAAGGACGCGAGAGAAAATATAACCCTTGTTCGGCCGTGGCCGGATCAACTTGAACTTTGCGCCGCCGGCTGAAATGGGTAATGACATAATCCCCTATCCAGCGTTCCGGGCCGGCATTCCCCTTTTCTCTTTTTTACAACGGTCGTCCAGCAACTTTTACATTGCGAACACCAACTAAATTATTCGCATCCAGCCGGAAAGTAAGACTGGGAATATAGCTCGAGGGTCAATCAGTGGCCGATAAATTGGTCACTACTCTCAATACCAGATGCTGGTGCTAGTGTCAGTGGGTCAAACGTTGGCCCAAAACGGGTCGCCAGCCACTTCCTGAACTTCCTGAAAGCATCTATTACCTCAATATGCTCAAATCGTCTTGTCACGTTCACGTTTTAAACGCGCTACATCCGATCCTACCTTCTTTTATCCAATCTCCGCGGTTCGCCGTGGCCAGTGAACTTGGAATGGGGAACATCCTCGGCAGATTGAGAATTTGAGAAGGGACCCACGGCAGAGCGAACACATATAAGTGTATAGCCTCATGTCGTTCCTCCCCATACAACCAGTTCTGTCATGCAGTTCTCTCCCATCAATGCCATCGATGCCCTCACCGTTTCCCTTTTCCTTTACCTCCTTGTTAACTTCCGTGACTCCAGAAGACGGAGCGGGCTCTCTTATCCACCTGGCCCTCCGACATGGCCTATAATTGGCAATTTTTTCGATATCCCAAAGGAAAGGCCTTGGATCGCGTACACAGATATGTCCAAGAAATATGGTAGGAGTACATTCTCGGCAATACCGGCTCGCCCCAGCTAAACCTCGCGTCTCTAGGCGATATCATTTATCTTCGGGCCTTTTCTGAGGTTATCGTCGTCTTATCTCCATTTTCGGCCATTAAGGATCTCCTTGAGAAACGCGGGGAATACTACTCAGATAGGCCTTCTATACCAATCATGGGAATGCACGTCTTGTAACGTCGTCACTTTACAATGGGCTGCCACGTTAACTATTTTTAGGCTGGATTTTAATTGGCCAGTATTCATGATCGGATTCAGTGAGACTTGGCGCAAGCAGCGAAAGATATTGGATGGCAGCCTTCGACCTGGTCTAATGATGTCATATCGGCAAATGATGGAGGAAAAGACCCACGAATTACTGATCCAACTTCGTGAAAACCCAAAGGACTTCTATAACCGCGTCAAACTGTAAGTTGGCCGTTCTCCGTATGTCGTATTATTATTAACTGCCAGGCAGCTTTCAGGGAAGGCTTATTATGTCACTCACGTTTGGCTACGACCTGAAGGATGGTGACAAAATTTCAGAAGCGCCGGATAAGCTCGCCAGCATACTGAGACCGGTTGCCGTACCTGGTAGAGGAGCACTAGTAAATCTCCTCCCATTCTGTGCGAGTTTCAATTCATCTTTACCTGCCTGTAATGTCTCATGACCACTTTCAGTGCGGCACATTCCTTCATGGGTCCCCTACCTCAGCTACGAACCATTGGCACGCATAGGTAGAAAGATGAGTGAGAGGACGAAGAATGAACCCATCGATTTTGTGAAGACTGCCCTGGTGTGTGGTCATCATGCTCGTACCTTCACGTTCATTCAAATTGCATGCCACAGCATAATGGTACCGCGGTGCATTCACTGGCGAGCGAGCATCTGCAGGAGTTAGACAACTTGGTTGGCCTTCCACGCCAAAAGCAGGAGGAGATCGTTGTGGCAGCCTTGGGGTCACTTTATCGAGGTGAAGCGTCATATTAATTGATTAGGTATATGGGACTTACGGGGTATCTTTTTAGCTGGTTTAGACAGTGTGCGTGTTTCTCAGATATTCTGGGTGGTTTCTTTACCAACACCTACAATTAAGACCGTATCCTCGATAAACTCCCTCTTCCTAGCCCTAACCATGTTCCCTCATGTGCAAAGGCGGGCGCAGGCGGAACTCGATCTCGTAGTCGGAAGAGACCGGTTGCCTACTTTTGATGACAGGCCACGTCTTCCCTACATTGAAGCGATATGTAAAGAGCTGTTGAGGTGGCTGATAGTGGCACCTATAGGTACGATTTGGGGTTTTTAATAATTGCCGTAAATCGGAATGACAGAACGATGGACTGTCAGGCGTTTCCCATTCGTCAAGAAAGGATGACATTTACAAAGGATTTTTCATTCCGAAAGGTCAGATTCCCCTCAGCTGTACATTCTGCCTTTGTGACCATCCTATTAACCCTTCGGTTGCATTAATAAAGGAGCTACGATGATAGCGAATGCATGGTATGCCGGTCATCTATCCGTCTGAATGTCATTCTGAGTGAGATGTTTTAAGGGCGATTCTGCATGACCCAGAGGCGTATCCAGAACCAGACAAATTTCAGCCCGAGCGGTTTCTCAACGAAGATGGGACCGTCCAAGATGACCCCGCACTTTCATTAGTGTTTGGAATTGGCAAGAGGATCTGTCCCGGACGTCACTTTGTCGAAGCTACAATTTTTATTGTTACTTCATCGATTCTCTCTGTATTCAATGTGACGAAAGCAAAAGACGAGAACGGTAACGAAATCCCTATCAACGTCGCGATTGCCCCTAATCGCGGGGTCACTGTGTAAGTCCAGATTCTCGTGCCCAATAACTGCCTCTTGAAGCTGAGTCGTATTTTCAAGACATCCGGACAGGTTCGAGTGTTCCATTTTCCCAAGGGATAAAGTCGCAGAGGATCTGATCTCGTCGAATGCTTTGTCGTGAAGTATCACCTTTTGTTTCGGTTCGTCGATGTAGTGTTGCTGCGGCTCGAGCCAGCTCAAGATTTTTGAGAAAAGTGTGTGATAACCGGTGAAATAAAGTGCTTCTGTCGGGCGTTCCCGCGGATAGCTCAGGAGTCTGAAACGAGTAATGACATAATCCCCTATCCTGCATTCCGGGCTACCAGATCATTCGTAACAGGGAATATAGAAGTGGCCGATAAATCGGTCAATATGCCAGAATCATCTTGCCACGTTCACGTTCGAAGCGCACTACATCTGATTCTAACTCACCTCATTTCATCTTGTCCAACCTCCGCGGGTCTGCGTGACTGGCAAACCTTGGAATGGGGAACATCCGCGGCAGATTAAGAAGGGACCCGCGTAGAGCGAACGTATATAAATGTATAGTCTCGTATCGTTCCTCCCCAAACGACCAGTCCTGACATGCGGTTCCTTCTCATCAATGCCATTGATGCCCTTGCCGTCTTCTTTTTCCTTTACCTCCTTGTTAACTTCCGTGACTCCAGAAGACGGAGCGGGCTCTCTTATCCACCTGGCCCGCCGACATGGCCTATAATTGGCATTTTTTTTGATATCCCGAGGGAAAAGCCTTGGATTGCGTATACAGATATGTCCAAGAAATATGGTAGGCGTAACATTCTCGGCGGCACCGGTTTTCCCTAGCTAAACCCTGCGTCCCTAGGCGATATCATTTATCTTCGTGCCTTTTCTCGGGTTTTCGTCGTGTTGTCTTCGATTTCGGCCGTCAAAGATCTCCTTGAGAGGCGCGGGGAATTCTACTCTGATAGGCCTTCCGTGGCAGTGGCGGAAATGTACGTCGTGTGGCGTTTTCAATTCCTGATCAACTGCCAAGTTGACAATCCTCGGTTTTTAGGATGGACTTCGAATGGCCAGTATTCATGACTGGACTCGGCGAGACTTGGTACAAACAACGAAGGATATTAGATAGCAGCCTTCGGCCTGGTGCAATGGTGTCATATCGGCAAGTGATCGAGGAAAAGACTCGCGAGTTGCTCGTTCAACTCCGTGCGAACCCAAGAGACTTCCATGCTCATGTCAAGCGGTCAGTTGGCCATCCTCCTTGTATCGTATGACTATTAACTGCTAGGCAGGTCCCAGGGAAGACTTGTCATGTTACTCGCATTTGGATATGACCTGAAGGACGGTGACACAATCTTAGAAGCACCGAATCAGCTTTCTAGCTTGCTGAGCGGGCTCGCTGCACCACTAATATTTCTCCTCCCATTCTGTGCGGTTTTCAACTTCGTTCTGCCTGTTACTGGTGTCTCAGAGGGATTGTCAGTGCGGTACATTCCTTCATGGGTTCCATACCTCAGCTACGAACCGTTAGCCCGAAAAGGTAGAAAGTTGAACGAGAGGGTGAGGAATGAGCCCATCGACTTTGTGAAGAATGCTCTGGTTTGTGGTGACCGTGCTTCTAGTATTCGCGTTGACTGAAACTTCATGCCATAGCATAATGGCACGGCGGTGCATTCCCTGGGGGCCGAGCATCTACAGGAGTTAGAGAACTTGGTTGGCTCTGCACGTCAAAAGCAAGAGGAGGTCATTGTGGCGGCCTTGGGGTCACTGTATCAGGGTGAAGCATTATGTCCATTAACCAGCTACATGGAACTTACAGGACTTCTTTCCAGCCGGTTTAGACACAGTGGGTGTTTCCTGATATTCCTGCGGGGTTTTTTTTTCCAACTCCTACAATTAAGACCGTGTCCTCGATGACCTCTCTTTTCCTGGCCCTAGTCCTCTTCCCGCAGGTGCAAAGGAAAGCACAGGCAGAACTGGATCTTGTAATCGGAAGAGATCGGCTACCGACGTTTGATGATAGGCCACGTCTTCCGTACATCGAAGCGTTATGTAAAGAGTTGATGAGGTGGCTGATGGTGCTACCAGTAGGTACGACTTGAGATTTTTGAGTCCCATAAATCGGAATGACGGAATTATGACTTACAGGCGTTTTCCATTCGTCAAGAAAGGATGATGTTTACAAAGGATTTTTCATTCCGAAAGGTCAGATTTCCCATATCTGTACGCTCTGCTTCTTGTGAACTTTCTGTTAATCATTCGGTCTTCCCAATAAAGGAGCCACGATGGTCGTAAATGCATGGTACGTCGGTTGTCCATTTATTTAATTGTCTATCTGAGATGTTTCAGGGCGATTCTGCATGACCCAGAGGCATACCCAGAGCCAGACGAATTCAAGCCCGAGCGGTTTCTCAACGAAGATGGGTCCGTCCGAGATGACCCCGCACTTTCATTTGTGTTTGGGGCCGGTAAGAGGATCTGTCCCGGACGTCACCTTGTCGAAGCTATAATTTTCATTGTTACCTCATCAATTCTCTCTGTATTCAATGTGACGAAGGCAAAAGACGAGAACGGTAACGAAATCCCTGTCAAGGTTGCGATTGCTCCTAATCGTGGGCTTGTCTTGTAAGTCCAGATTCTCGCTCATAACTGATTCTTGAAGCTGAGAGTCGGATTTTCAAGACATCCCGACAAGTTCGAGTGTTCTATCCTTGCAAGGGATGATGTTGCGGAGGATTTAATTTCGTCGTGTGCTTTGTCTTGAGGTATCTGACAGTAACTTGAAATCAAACCGCTGGTGTATCGAGTGGGAACGGGGATGATTCTGTACTCGCACTTGCAGGAGAGCCGATGGGGTGCTGGTCCAAGTTGTGCCGATTTGTGTTATGTTGTCGAGACGGAGATGCTGCGTATGTAAATCTAGAAACTAAAAAAGTTCGCGTGATGCATGCATGAGACTTATCCAAAAGTAGGGTTGCACAAGACCCCGGGCCCCGGATCAATTCGCCGTGACTATAAGTGAGTTAGGTCAGAACCTAGTCGAATGATTTTCAAACCCACGTCGCAATGCGGAATGAGGATGATACGAGAACGGAGCGACTGACACGATTTTGACTGAACCTTGGTCGTTGTCACGGAGGTGTGTAAATTTGAATGTGATGATACGGGGTACGGAATGGAGAGAACGTGACTTGCCAGTACGGACTGTCTGCCAGCATGACCTAGTGAGTGCCAACTAAGTGAGATGTGTACCCAGGTAGGCCATCTGTACTATACTCTCTGCGGGAATCGGCTTTCTCGGCCGACGGCCGACCGCTCAAAGTGACAGGCTTTAGCGCACCTTACCATAGTATAGTTTTTCTACCAACACATCCCATCCACCGAACGCCGTTTCTTTTTTCTGATCATTATTATGATCATGCGACTTGGTCCAGCGGGATGCAGTGCGGCCAGGACTGCGGCGTCGCGTGCCCTGGTCAGCCGCGGGTTGTGAGTACTGCAACTGTGCCAGAGCTACCGTACTGTAACTCCACATAATCGGTAATGGTGTTGCCGTTGCAAGGGCTTCAGACACATTAACGAATGACAAGTCCAACAATCTGCCATTATCTGGGGTGCGCGTCCTTGAACTCGGACAGCTCATTGCAGGGCCCTTCACAGGGCAGCTGCTCGGGTGCGTCGTAGCCTTTCCTTCTATCTCGCGCGAATGCTCAAGTGAGTTCTGATGGGTCAAATTTGGCGACGATATATGTAGCCATTTCGGTGCTGAAATTATCAAGGTCGAACCGCCACGTAGCGGAGACCCGCTTCGCGTGTGGCGGGAACTGGATGTTGACGGGACGAGCCCTTGGTTTCGTAGCCTGGCGCGCAACAAGAAAAGCGTAACGATTGACATGCGCAAGGAGGAAGGTCGCGCGTGCGTGTTCAAGTTCCGTAACTGTATTCTTTTTCACCTCTTACTAACGTGTGTAATATAGACTGGTGCGACGGCTTGCGGAGCGTTCGGATGTCGTGATTGAGAATTTCAAGCCTGGAAGTGCGCATCACAGCTCATTTCCCTGAACATCTCCGCTGATAATAGCATCTCAATATTCTCCTCGTGGCAGCGCTTGAGAAGTGGGGGCTCGGTCCCGACGCACTACGCGCGACCAACCCTGGACTGATCTTCACGCGAATCTCTGGGTATGGTCAATCAGGACCCTGGTCTTCTCGTCCTGGATACGCGAGCGTGTGCGAGGGTGAAGCGGGCTTTCGATTCATCAACGGTTTCCCTGACGAAAAGACTGGAGAGCTCAGTGGGCCACCCGTCCGACCGAACATCAGTCTTGGCGACTCTGTGGCCGGATTGACGGCTGCATTTGGGACGGCGCTAGCACTTCTTGCAAGGCGTGCCAAACAAGACAAGGGTCTCATGGAAGGGCTAACTGTGGACGTGAGCATTATGGAAAGGTAAAGCAAGCGAAAATCCATCTCCATATGGTCTAGCCGTCATTAATGGGGTGAAAAAATTAGCATGCTCAACTTGATGGAAGGTATCATCCCAGAATTCGATCGCAAAGGTGTCGTGCGTAGCCCATCTGGCTCGTCCGTAACGGGGATAGTGCCAACCGGCGCGTACCCATGCGCTTCTTCCGCCTCAGCGCTACCAGAGTATGTAATCATCGGGGCGAATGCCGACTCGATGTACGAGAGGCTGATGCGGGCTATGGATCGCGCCGACCTGACGGGTCCTGATTTTGCAAATAATCAACATCGCGTCAAGCGGCGCGCCGAGATCGAGGACGCGATAGTGGCGTGGACCCGACAACGAACGCGAGACGAGGTCCTACACGTGTTGGACCAAATCGGCGTGCCTGCAGGTCGCGTCGCGACCGTGCGCGATATCGTTGCCAGTGAGCAGGTACGGGAACGTGGGGCGGTGGAGGACGTCTGGGTTCCTGGAGACGTATCGTCAAAGGATGGAGACGGAGGGTGGACAGTAAAGATGCCGGGCGTTGCGCCCAGGTTGGAGGGTATGCATACCCGCACACATTGGGCAGGCCCAGATCTGGGGGCTCACAACAGGGAGATATTGTGCGGGCAGTTGGGGTTGTCAACAGAAGAATTGGACGCGCTTGTGGAGAACGGCACAGTTGGTGGGAAGTAGATTTGTACGTCCACGTCCGTTCCCGGATTCGTGTCCGGCTTATGCTTATGTCCCTAGGTTTAATACAGTAGTCCCGATAGCTTATCGTGCTGAGTATGAAATGCGGATGTAAATGCGGATTACAAGGGACGGCACTGTCTCGGTATTAAAATACAAGAGAGGCGTGACCTTTCTCCACTCGGCAATTGATTCCGTGTGGATTCCGCCGGCGGGGTACAGATTCCAAAAAGCATCCCGGCCTCCTCAAAAGTTGCACGTCCCACTTCGCTCCCACCACCAACACCAGGCATACATGCTCTCTGGCGCCCTCTTCCTCCGGGTGTAATCCCGTCCCCGCGATCACATATCCCCACGGACGAGGAGATCATCGCAGCAATCGCATTCGTGTGGTGCATCCACTGGAACTCATTCAGCACGATGGACCCGCGCGGATTGTGTGCGCGCATCCTCGCAAAGCATCCCTCTTGGCATCTACTCGAAAAACGGGTTGCCGACGTTCGCAGCCGTGCTCTCCTAGATGGCCGTCTACGCCGGCCAGAATTTGAGGCGGGTCTCAAAATGCAGCCCAGCACTGAAGAGGTCCGTCTGAGAGAGTATGCCTACGATTTTGATCCTCGCTGGCGATCGGCAAGACCAGCTCAAGCAGGGAAACTGACAAGATCGTTTGAAATTACGAGTGGTACGTCACCCTCAGCAGTATTGTGGTGTCCCCGTGTCGCACCCCTGTCTTCTTGGAAACTGATGGATGGCCGGAGAAAACAGGCGAAATCATTTGGGGCCAACTAGCAGCCACGGTGTCGGGAATGAAATCGGGCATGCGAGATAAGAATAAGAATAAGGAGAGCGGCGCTAGTCGCTATTCTTCGTCGCCATGGCGCTTCCGAGCGGCGGCAAGGTCTGGAACATGGCACGTGCGCTGCCATCCCTTTCGTGTTTCGTCTGTCACCCCTGACGCTGACAATTTGGCAACTGCACATTCATTTTACCCAGATAACCCGCGTGAACGCAGCACCGTTCTCCTGCTCACAACCGACTGGCTTCCTCCTCCATCATGCCGATGTCGACCCTACCTCGGTTCTCTTATGCGCACGTCGGGGCGACACGGGCCCGCCCTGCGTCGCGCGCCTCGGCAGCGGAGGCTGGGGTGCGGAAGATGACGGGGACATGATGCGCACAATCGTTGACGTCGATCCGGAGGAGTGGAGTGCGCTCTGGTCGCGCAGGTGGCAGATGTACCTCGACGGAATATGGCCGGACCGATACCACGAAGATGCTGGGCAATGGGCACGTCTCGACGCGTTACGTGAAGGAGCCACATTCTTCGTCGATGCAGCGCATGTGCCAGAAGTGCTCCGCCTTATTGCACGGTAAACGTCTCCATTTCTTCCCACACCCGCTTTTTTTCTAAAACGAAATTCCGTCCTGCGATTGGGGCTCATCTTGTCGGAAACTGGAAACAGACCCTCGGCTTTTGACGAACGCACCAGATTTCAAAGGTCGTCGTCTTTGTATCTGCCCCCCACTAATCGGCTCCAAGGCATAGGGGGCCTTCCTTTTGGTTGTCACCTTTCTCTTCCCGGTCCCCCCGGTGACGAACTTGCGAGGCTGGTGTT
>WNFI01277775.1_pt1 | contig 14018 bp, 26 predicted proteins | sample 5400471 | NCBI WGS metagenome assembly WNFI01 (sample SAMN13153348, study PRJNA577476) | soil metagenome | isolation source: 100 cm saprolite on Douglas fir-dominated hillslope | place: USA:California | collected 2013-09-17 | reverse complement strand
CATTTGGAGCACTTCTGAAATTCCATGATTTTATCCTCCCTCTGCTGTTATAGTAGAATCCTCAGTTTTTGCATGTCAAATTCATAGCAGATTTCAGGACGATGGTAATGGCATGCTCTGGCCATCAATTTGGTCTCTGTAGGTGGTTCACATACTGGACCATTTTCCCACCTACACCAGAGCAGTCACAACCATGTCCCTTCACTCTCTCTAACCAACCCACTAGAAATGTTGGCCCAATGGCTCCACATGCCCCAGAGTCACCCTCAGTCCAATCATCCACAGTCACCACACAATTATATGTGTCCTGCAGTCACTCCATTGGGTACTCTCCTATTTGACTCCACCCTGAACTCCAATACTCCAATTATCTGATGTGACAATCCTGAAGGCACCACCTGCTCCAACACTCCACATTGATCAGTCCTCAATCCAACCCACTCATAAATTTGATGCCTGATGGCCATTATCTGACCAAACAGAGGCTGATAAGGACCACTCACTGCACATCCTTTATATTTTGAATCATGTCAGCAGTGGCACCAACAGACATCTGCACTTTCATCCCAGATTCAAGTGTTAGAGATACAGGGAATGTCTCAGGATAAGGCCATCAAGCTTTGGGATTCTCAGACAGGAGAACACTTGAGAACACTGGAAGGCCATTCTTCTGAAGTGATCTCTGTGGCATTTTCCCCATATGGAGGACCCCTGACCACAGTTTCAGATAATAACACCATCACTCCCAAGGATCTTCACACAACAAAACCTCCTCCTGAGAGCTTTGCAGATGCCAGGAACATTCCATCTGGAGAAAATGCCACAGACTTCACAACAGAAGAATGACCTTCCAGTGTCCTCAAATGCCCCCCTGTCTGAGGATCCCAAAGCTTGATGGCCCCATCCCAAGATGCTGATGCCAGGAACCCTCCATCTGGGGAAAGTGCCACAGAGGCTACTTCAGAAGAATGGCCCTTGAGTGTCCTCAAGTACTCTATCAGGATCAAAGGATAAGACCATCAAGCTGTGGGATCTTCACACAGGGGAGCACTTGAGGACATTGGAGAGCCATTCTTTTGTTGTGGCCTCTGGGGCATTCTCCCCCAATGGAGGGCTCCTGGAATCAGCATCTTGGGATAAGACCATCACACTTTAGGATCTTCAGACAGGGCCAGGAGCCCTCCATCTGGGGAAAATACCACAGAGGTCACTTCAGAAGAATGGCCCTCCAGTGCCCCTATGTGAGGATCCCAAAGCTTGATGGTCTTATCCCAAGATGCTGATGCCAGGAGTCCTCCATCTAGGGAAAATGCTGCAGAGCTCACAATAGAAGAATGGCCCTCCAGTGTCTCCCAAAGCTTGATGATCTTATCCCAAGATGCTGATGCCAGGAGCCCTCCATCTGGGGAAGATACCACAGTGGTCACTGGACCTGAATCATCCCTCAGAGTCATCAGACAGGATGACCAGTTTGACTCTAACCTTTTGATGTATATAGCATGGCAATCAAGAGGATTGGTGTAGCTCTCAATAGGGAGTTGGTGGCCAAATTGGGGAGAACAGACTGGAGGACATGGGCTGCACTCTGCTCAATGCTGGAACCATGAGCTAGCAGCATCCTGTAGGTGTCATCCAGAATGGTGCAAATATCCATTTGACAATTTGATGACCTCTATACACATGTCTATCAGCAACACCTTATGCATGATATCTGAATGCTTACCAGCCAAGGGAGAAGACTTTGCAAGCTTCTAATAGCATCATGTATACCTCATACCATACTCATCACCATCATTCATTTCAGCAAATAATCCTTCCCCATCCCCACTCCAGTAAATTTCTCCAGTGCCAGACAAAGTCCTTCATCTACCAGCTCAACCTTTCCCATGTGGGAAGCTCAGAACTGGCATGCATACTGGACCTCAAGCCCCACAACTGAGGTCAGTTTGGTGGTGAGATTGGTAATGCTGACATTAAGGGAATGCCATGGGACTATCTCATATACTGCATCAGGGAGCTGGCAGTCAAGAGCTCCAGGAAGTGGAGGGACACCTCCCTTTCTGACCCTGCTACATCCTATCATCATGACACTGACTACTATCAGTGATGAAGTCAGGGAAGGAAGGATGATAAATTTCGACTTTTCCCTCTGGATCCTGAGGAAGTGGAATGATAGACTGTATGTGAACAAGGAGATTCCTGATGTCTGGGATTTGTAGGAATTTGGATAGGGTCTGCAATGACATTGGATTCCGGAGTAGGACTACTGTGGCCAAAACAAGCTGGAAGTCAAGCATGTGGTCTAGTAGAGACCCCTTTGGACAAGACCATGTGGTACAGCTCATCCAGCTCAGCATATGGCTTCTGGCTAGACACTGACCTATTCAGGATGATTTCTAGCTGCCCCTCAGGGTTGAGAATGTGAGTATCTCCAATAAACTTCACAGCTGTGGCAGCCCAAATAAATAGCTTCCCAGCCTTATGCACAAGTGCTTTGAGATCAACTGGAGATGGCCAACTTTGGGGGATGCTTGGAAATACATTTCAGTTGACATTCCAAATAATACTTGATGTCCTGGGCAACCACACCACTGTCTATGTCATGGAGAATTACTTTCTCTATGTTATTGGCCCATTTGAAGACAGAAGTGATATGATTTTCGGGCCGGCTTGCAATGAGTATGTGGAGCACAGGAATCCTAGCACAGTGGGACACCACATTATTGAGGATGGTTCGAGCACCCTTGGGCTCACACTCATCCAATGCATCTACCACCAGGATGAGGGGCTGATTAAGGGCAAGACTCTGGAGAGGTTGGAAGAATAGTTCTGTGAATTGGGTATCAAGGGATTTACTGGGAAGTGTCCCATCAGCTTTGAGCACATTACTGACGGACTCCATAAATTTTGGAAATATCTCTGCAAGCCTAAATCCGATGGAAGTGACAAATAACTTGGCATTGGAGAGAGCATCATTATGGTGAACAAAGAAAAAGCTGGCCATCGGCAGGGCCAAGCCATTAACTTGTTCAGCCACCGTTCGTGCGATAGTTGATTTTCCAATCACTCGGGTCCCTTTAAAGCAGCTTGAGGGTGCACCAGGACGATTTGTATCGTAGCCTGCATCAGGGCGCAAGGAAGAGCCTGACGAAGGAAGATTATCTCTTGGGCCTAGAGTAATGGTGAGTAATCAGCTTAACCGATCTATTAATGCCACCTTACGTTGATTTGGGAACGGATCTCCGAGACCCCAAGCTCGATTCGGGCTTGTCCACGGACTATTCATAAATAGGTATTCACAGCTCCTGCGGCCTACCCATAGTACGGGTCAGCAAATGGCCACCGAACTTGATGGGTTACTCACCTGGAACGTTTGGAGCGCACGACCCACATCCTCAGCAAACTCTCGTAGCGCTGCTTCATCCTTATCGAATCGAGAAAACTTTCCACGCCCACGAAACGTTTCCCACGGTATCATTAGTGGTAGAGTTCACTGTAGAGATGATGAGATAACCCGAAAAATAACACGCCATAAGCGTTACACACGAAGTCAGAGTTTCAACCGTCTGGTCAAGTTCAGCGGGTAGGGTGGAGCGGGATTCGCACTCGCAAATTCTTGGATAGGCCCCAACGGCATCTTTTAGAGTATTAACATGGCGCTTGCAGAGTTCCGTGACCGTCTCGGCGTTAGAGCGCATCCTCTTATAGGCGCCGAAGGGCTATATAAGTCGGAGGCTGGTAAAGAAATGAGGGGAATTTTTCACGCACATCTAGCCCTTTAAGTATTTCGAGTAGACCACGAACGGCAACTTTAACGCCGGAACAGGAACGGCATTCAGGCTCTGCTGAACTATGGGCAACGTGCTCAACAAGCTATTCCATGCAATGTCGCAAGGTAGCGGTGAAGATTTAGATGAGGATGGCTGAGAAGAATGTTTAGACTTGAAGAGAGGCATTTTAAGCTGATCTTTGTGTCGAATGGGTGTTTGACGGCAACTAGCCTTGACTTGACCGGATTAGGTATCATGAACTTGTCAATTCACACAAGTCGCTCATGAACGATCATGGCAAGTTGTCCTTTTGTCTCCCGTTTAATGTCCCAGTCTATCCTCTATTCCACTGAATGCGATTTCATCCGAGGCTCAAGTTCTTGTGTCTCTATCGACCTGTTCAAATCATTCGCCATAGATTGAGGCTTCGCTCTACTTTTCGTCCTTCCGCAACGAATCAATGGCACTCAGTCCATTGGTATTTCCAACTTCCCTCCGGAAGTCATAAGCATTGTATCTCTCTCAAGTCTCGATCAAAGTCGCAATGTATATATTTACTCTGGATCGCGGGAGCACAAATCGCTCGGCATTTTCTGAGTCCGTACAATGCTTGCGCTTCAGATCACTACTTAATTTCCCCGGTCTCTTAGTCTCTGTGAACAAGAAATTGAATCGTCCGGCCTGCTGGACTCTAGAGCTTCCTTAGTTTTATCTTTCGATATTCGGCCTTGCACCGATGGCGATGATCCTCCTTCAATCCAGATGCTCTGATGCCGTTTTGTGCGCCTACTGTGTTAATAGCGTCCCGTATTCTTTCATTTCGGAATGACGTTTGGCTTGACCCGCCCTTGACCGCTGACAGCAATACAGTTTCGGTCGCAGCCCACTCACCTACACGCGGCGGCGCCACGTTACATCGCCCACACCGAGCTGCCTATAAGCCTAAGGCATCACGGCGACATCACTTACATCATCTCGAACAAATCCATGTGTATCTAGACATTCCGTTACTAAGGGTTAGAAAAAGAACACGGCAAGGGGGTGTGAACCAAGCTGAACTTGGATGGAAGATATCTGTAGAACTCGTTTGTCATCGGGCACGTCAACGGGAACCTTGTAATGCGAATGCACCTCCCGCAAGATTAAATGTGCGTTCCGGTGGTCGGTTCACCTCTACATTTCAACAAAGGCGAATGAAGTACAGTGCAAGACAATAATTGGATGATTCCAGCAAAGCGACATGCACACGTAACCCGCAGCCATGTGGTCACCAATCATATGCCATTAGCAAATCAATTGCATATCATTGAGTGAAGTAAGGGCCGTCTCGTGTAGAGGAGCTCCCATTTTGAGGCGAGCCTGGGCGTATTCGTATCTCGGGTGCACAGTACATATTCGGGTGCTGAAAATTTCCGTACCGTGGGAAATATGTGACTCATGTATTTCCCGTATGGATTATGACGTATAGGGCATCGCTGAATAAGCAGTGGGATCCATCTCCTGAGTCTCAGCTTCCAACATGGTTGGCATTCCGAGGGCTCCTGCAACTGTGCTAGTGTCCGGTATGTCCCATCCATATCACAACACCACTTACACGAAGTGATCTATCGCCTCCTGAGATTAGGTGCGACAGGCTTCATCGCAGTCTGGGTGGTCAGATCCTTGCTTCAGCGCGGCTTCACTGTCATCGGCACAGCTAGATCTACGTCTAAGGGAGAGTATGTGAAGAATCTCTTTGAAAAGGACTTCCCGGGGAAGTTCTCGTATGTGATCATTGAGGACATAGCCAAAGTAGGGTATTGTCCCACAAACGAAATTGTTACTATCATTCACACCCGTTTGAAGGAAGGGGCGTTTGACCAAGCAGTACAGAATGTAGATGCTGTTGCGCATACCGCTTCTCCTTTTCATCTGCAGGGGAGTGATCCAGACCAACTCCTGATTCCTGCAATCAAGGGTACAACGGGAATTTTGGGAAGCATTCTCAAACATGGGTAAGCGGTCCTCATACCTGGAACCTTCCCATCGCTCAGGGTTCGGGATCATTTACATCGGTAATCCTCTCTATCTAGTAACAAGGTGAAGCGAGTCGTGGTCACTTCCTCTAATGCTGCGACGTTTAACCTTGAAGGAGACGGCTATGTTATCACTGAGAAGGATTGGAATGAGTACGACCCTAGGGTCGTCACCGAGAAGGGGAAGGATGCCCCTGCGGCCTCAATGTATCGAGCGAGCAAGACGCTTGCAGAACGGGCGGCTTGGGAGTTCATGAAGAGGCACAAGGATGAGATCAAGTTTGACTTGGTGACAATTCTGCCTCCTTGGGTATATGGAGTAAGTCGAAATGTAGTTACCTTCGCGGAACTGGAACTGGTTGTTGATGGCTTTGTAGCCCATACTTCACGAATGCTCTACGCCCGAATCGCTGAATACCTCTGCAGCTCTCTTCCGCAAGGTCGTGTTAGACACAAGTTCAACGCCAGATAGGGACACCCTCTTGAAACCAATCAACAGCTGGATAGACGTGCGAAACGTTGCCGATGCGCATGCAGAGGCGATTATTCGCGACAATGCCGGTGGGGAGAGATTCCTCATTAGCAATGGTGCCTACAGTTGGCAAGATTTCCGTCAGTAGCCGTATTGATATATATTTCTATTATTGATACTGAACGTTCTCCATTTCCAGTGAATGAACTAGCTCAGACCGAACTGAAGGATCGAGTTAACAAAGGACTCCCGGAAGAACTCAATACTACGGCTAATCCAAAATATACAAGCGGTGAAAAAGCCTCAAGAGAACTTGGTATCGTGTATATTGACAAGAAGACATGTGCTCTTGATGCTGCCAGAAGCCTCCTGGAGAAATTCCCTTGACATTGTGTAGTGGGTCAGACTCGGAGAGAGATAGTGAAGCGACTGGCCGGATTTGATGTTGCTTTGACAGATTGATCCGTATTATACAACACGATTGCAAAATAAGTATATAGAGTTAAAAGGGGGGAAAGGCTCCAAGAAATACTAAGAACCTTACATTAACCCACGCCATGGCCCATGTACAAAAAACTTTGACTACGCCGTGTTCGGCACTCCCGATTCGTTTGAGAGGCGATGTTCTCAATGTACGTAGGAGCTAATAAACCAACCTTGCTATTGTCAACCCGAGAATCTGGTCCGAAGTTCGAACCTGCGGATTGAAAAGTGTCGATTCGGATTGACCCCTCATAGTCAAGAATCAAAATTGCCAATCCGATTCAAATCCGATCCGCCAGGAGCCCTACCACGCAGAAGATCCACCTCTCCGAAACGCCTATAATGCAAACATCAAGCGTGTGGTCAATAGGCTCTTCAGCCGAGGCGGACATCTCAATTTTGGAAGGACGTCCTTGTGAACCTTGCAGAATGGAAACAGATCTAATGGTAAGGTCTTGTTTCACTGATTGTAGATTTGCTTGAGCTCATGGAGGAGGGGTACTGGATTTGGGCAAGGAAAATTTCCCAATTTTTGGGGCCAAACATTTTCAAAACAAGCTCAGGAGATCGAGATATCACGTTACCCGGACATTCGGAGGATATTGCGTTCAATCCATAGCTCATCGTGGATGGATGCACCGACCAATAAGGTCTTTGCTTCGGTGAGCTGGTTTGATGTATGACGCTCTCTCTCATTAATCGTCACAATGCAGCTGGATACGCACCCCGAACTCATTCCTTTTACTGAACCGGAAGGTTGGGATACTGCGGTCCGAAACTTAGATGTCGATCCCGATGCAATCGTCAACGCACCACGGGAGCCGTCAATTGTGTCAGATTACTCAGATATCATGAATGGGGCGTCCTCAATTGGCTACAGCGTATACAATATAAGGCAGTTTTGTCAGGGCTTGCGGGACAGCCAGAAAGCTTCGAATGCCTCCATTTCTTCTATTGAACTTCATTGTGAAACAATAGGGATTCCTCACCGCTATCTCATCCTCCAAGTGCAGTGCAACAATAAGCAGAACTTGTACATTCGGCTCGATCGTCGCAGAGACCAGAAGCGGAGTGTCATCGACTTTACTCTCGGCTTTTCAGCCCCAGAAGCACCTGATGGGGTGAGTTATTAAGGTGCTGGAGGCGATAGATCCCCATTCATACCAGCTATCATATAGGCGTGGGTCTCTGGGAAAGTCGAAAGTCTTTACCTATTCGACCACAGGCTGGAAAGATCAATGTCATTCCGCCAGCGCGTACCATTTCTCGTCATGGCACCGTTGCTGGAGATCGTCGAGAGCGAGTCGGACACCTACCAGTATCTGACTGATGTGGGGTGCATTTAGAAACGCTTTGGCCCCATTCAGTAACTTCTTTTTAGGAAAATTGCTGGTTCTTTGCATCTATTATTCAGGAGATCCTCGCTTTGAATTTCGTTGGAATTTTCCGAGATGGAAAGACTCTTTCAGAGTTTGCACTAGACCGCCGAGTAGCGATCAAAAAGAAATGTTACGCTAATCCTGAGATATCGGACCAAACCCCTGCCGGTGCCGAAGAGGTTAAACAGCTTTCCAGCACAATGCAAGATCCTAGCCTTCGTATGGTTTCTGGAAGAATTATTTATGGCTTGCTTCAACAACATGTAAAGTTTCAATTGTCTCGATCCGGCAGAGTGTCTGATGTGATTCCGTAGAGAGCTGTGTATGAATCCCCCTTTCGTCGGGCGAAGCACCATCTCCTGTTATCCTCGGCTATTGAGAAGGTTTTTAGGAAGTTATCCCTCCTTCTCTCTGAAGACTCCCGTGGTATGAGTGGCTCGGTACAGCTTGTATTGTGAGTAGTATCCCCTTGTAACATATTGTACCGATACTCCAACGTTCAGAGGGCTGGAGGCTTGCCTTGAAAGGAAATGGCCAACAAGACCCCATCCCCTCTCGCGCTCCAATGATGACCTATTTCTCGACTTCCCTGAAGAGGTTGAAAGATACCTAGACTCTCAAGTATGTCGTTAACACCAACTTAAGCTGTTATTAACCTCTTGGCTAGTCAGCGTCTTATGAAGCGCAAGAATCTACACCGGCAACGTCACACCAAACCACCGTTCCTCTGCTATCGCAGCCTTCTCAGCCAAGAACTGTCCGTTCTGCCTCAACCCATCCCACCCACAGAATTTTGGTTTCCTCCAACGCCATGCCATCGCCAATTCTGACTGAGCCACGTACCTCTGATGTGAACAAGGCACTTTTCTCTCAAGATGCACCATCAGTTGCTGATCTCCCGATCGGCACGGCTGTACAGGGTTTCGAGCCCCTTTCGGCGCCACAGCCATGCGAAGCTTTCCAATCACTGGACCCCACATTGGCAGCTCTAATCGAAGAGCTTAGGCGGGCCACAGATGTCGAAAATCTCACAGGCCATTTTGAGCACACTCACCGCAGCCGGGTTGCGAGGGGAGGCTATTCCGAAGTATATATCACTCACTGGAGGCGTCACATGCAACCCAATCTGACACCAGTTTGTCAATGTATGCGTCCTATATAACTCCTGCTCATTATTACCACAGGTCTGCTACAAAATTCTTCGTCCTCCAGTGTCCGACCTAAAGACAGTGATTGACGAGGTTCGGAAAGTCGTTAAAGTGAGCCCACATTTTGGTTCACCTCGGCGAAGTTAATTCAACTGCCCGTATTGCTAGCACTTAAAGAGAGAAATGAAGATTTGGAAGAATTTGAGGCATCCAAATATTGTCAAGTTCGTTGGTTTTGCCATAGAACACGACAGCTATGGAACTAATGCTGCCTTGGTCTCTGAGTGGTGTAAGCATGGAAATGTGCTCCAATATTTGGAGCGGCATCCCTCGGTGGATCGTGGCATGCTCGTAAGTCACTAACATTTATACCATGTTCGTGTCCCAGAGCATGAATATAGGTTGGAGGTGTAGCTGGGGGGCTTTCGTACCTCCACAGTCAACAGCCTCCTGTCATACATGGAGATGTCAAACCAGTATGTCAAATTGGCGCTTACGATCTTAAGTTGCTCTAATAAAAGGTACAGCTAAATGTTCTCATAAACGATATAGGATGTGCTCAATTATGCGATTTCGGATTGTCTCGAATTCTTGATGATCTTCCTTCTGGGCATACAACGTCTTTGCAAATGGGCACGCTCCGATATCAGGCGCCGGAGCTGCTGGAGGGGGACGACACCCAAGAGAAATGGGGTCCCACCACAGAAGGTGATATATTTGCTTTTGCGTGCGCCTCCGTACGGGTGAGTAGGATGTCAGATGCGAGCTAGATATGCAGGTTCAGGGTTGGTTCCTGCAGATTCTTTTTGACAAGGACCCATATCATTGGTGCAAGAATGATTCGAAGGTAATGAAGGCCATCCTCCAAGGTGAAGCCCCTTGGAGTTGGGACGATACGCCGCTCGAGCAGATTCTGGCTTCTTGCTGCCGCCGATCAAGTTCGGATCGTCCCCCAATGTTGGATGTAGTTGCCGTCTTGTCAGCCCATCCGCCGAATTAGTCATGCTTGCAATATTCCTCTTTCAAGCTTCTATCTGGGCCTGCCCTGCCATGGGATACTAGAGATATGAATGTATCTGACTCTGAGCAATGGGACTTACCTAGGTGGATATCCAGTCTGTCTCTTTACCATACGTACCGTTGCGAGTCAGTTTTGATGCCTACGCCACCCCCACATAAAGACAGGAGCGATGCTGGATGGAACTTGGCCTAAAGTGCCTGAGGAACAGTGTACATCACCTTAATACTTGTGACTCATTAATATTCAACCGAGGTACGAGATTTAATGGGACTTGTGTGCCTGTCGAATGAGTCAAATCTCGTCTTTGACTCTCCGCTGAGCCTTTGGGCGGCGTCGCCCTTTACCTTCGGACATTTGTATACATGGCCGCTGTCAAGCGTGTACACCTCCCCGCCCCAGGGCATACACACTCCACGTTTCTCCGGAACCGTTGATGGATTCTTGACTTGTTGTAAGTCGCACCGATCTTTTTGTTTATTGGGCGAAGGTTAACGACCTTCGGACACCCTCGACAAGTTTGTCTGTTTGATGTTTTCTCATAATCAGATGTGTTTCCTTTCTTACCTCATATGTAACCATGTCTCAATGTTCCCTCCTTGTTCTTGTCTTTTCTTCTCCGTAACCTTCTCGTTTACCTCCCTTTCCCCTCTTACAAATTGTTTTCAATTTATATTTCATTACTTGTACTGTACCGAGTCGAGTGTTGAAATCGAAGCCCTGAATCACTTCGGAGCTGTTGACTTAATTAAGTCGCCCAGCGCCCTTTTCGTAGATTGCACACAAGTACACCGCTATGCTTTTCCCCGTTAAAAGTCTACGGGATGATTCTGTTGGATTTCAACCCGTAAGGATTGTACAAAAACAAAAAGTAGGCCGACCGTATAATCAACGATTTTAATTTGCTGAAATTCAATAGGGGGTTTCACGGTTCAGAAAACTCGATCTGACTCCCTCCACCCCAAAAACAAGAATCCAATTTATGGCTGAAGGATAATCGTTACACAACCGCGTTAAGATAATCATGCCAGAGAGAACAACCATTAAAGGGGTGGAAAAAATTACACTCGCGTCATTGACCGCTACGTACAGGCGGGTAGCAACCAGTCCACCAAATGTTCGGTTATAGAAGGTGCGTAGAACGTCCGGTGAGTGAGCTTGTAGTGCTTTGCAATGGCAGTCCAGCTGCGGTGAAGAGCAAAGGTTACCCGAATGGAGAGTAGAGGCTGAAGTCATATTAAGTCTCGCTAAGGAAATTGGGACCGAAACGTACGTGAAACCATAGTTCCCTGAGAAATCAGGACCGAAAGCGATCCATCTGACGAAACCGTAACTTCAATGAACTGAACAGTGTAGCGGACGTCTTGTGAGAAAAAAGAAGAATCATCAGCGATCTTCAAGACAAGAGAGAATGCGAACAAGGGGAGGGTAAGAAGAAACTTTTTTTGCGTCGTACTCACCAAGATATGACCATGCCTCGTTTCAATGTATCCTTGCTCGCCTTCTACACCAGGAACGAAACGGGAAATGAGAGTTCCATCCGAGAGAGTAAAGTTTCCTTTACGCAAGGAAACGATCTGGCTATTATCCACAACTTAAGCGCGGGAGGCTCACCCTAGAATCTTAGGATTCACACACCGATAGCGACCCCCAAACGGAATCGCTTTCAAATTCAAGTCGATTAAGACGTGAGGTTATCATGGTGCGTCCCTGGAACCCCTGGCTCCACTTGATGAGAGGGTGCTCCTCCGAGTGCTAGGATGATTCAATATCGTTGTGATACTCGTAAGGAAAGGAGGGGAAGCCATTTCTTCTTGCGATATGAGGTAGGAGACCGAAGGAGTGCTGCAGACCTCAAGGCTCAGATGGCTTGGACCCCACGAGCGCTGCTCTATATAGACGTGTCTGATCATTCGCTTGGAAGTGGGGAATCAGTTATGATTGAGCGTGAGGCATATTAGGCTCGAGAAAATAGCTGGGATTAGGGAAGGAAGACCCTTCCCTCCGCGAAGATTCAGCATGCTGATAGTTACTCCCCCAAGGCTCATGTGAGCTAGGTATGAGGAAACGTGCATAATTAAGTCCAAGACCAGAAATAGAGTATATAACCACAAGTTGTGTTGAATAATAAGAGTAAGCAGGGTAGGTGGATGAGCAGGAGGAGAGTCGTATTCAATCCATACGGGAGAGAGGTGAGCATTTCGGTTATCCAAATCCTAGTACATCAAAAGGGTCGACATCCTTCAGTGCAATCTGAAGTAGACCATAGCCCGTCCCTCTGCATAGACCATGATGAGGGATGACTTAGGTGATAATGCTCCGATATGACGATGTCGTAGGCAAAATCGAGGAAGCTGCGTGATTCGAGTTAAGAAAGCGAGATAGTCCCGAATGCGGCTGGCCATGAGTATGGCGCAACCTGAGTAGCAGAATAGCATGAGCACTGCGAGGTCACACCTTGAGATCAGGAATGGAGAGCAGTAATCCAATCAATGCTGAGTGACTGTGGAAGCCTTTTAATTATAGGCCAAAAAAAAAAACAATAAGAATTTTTCCGAACGTATATGAGGCTAATTGCCAATTGGAATTGGATCGAGATGTTCCTTGGTGTGCTGAGGCCCTCCATTGGCGACAGAGCCCTTTTCGGCTGTGGTCTGACTGGGGAGGGAATGATTAGTAGGAGTGTTGGTAGCGGTAGCAGGATTTTTGTTTCTCTTCTTTGTTTGCATGTTTCAGTTCAGATTATCGGCGTCCATGGCTTTTTCTGAGCGCTTTCCGAGTCGGTTGCGTTCACCGTTGAGAATCTTATTAAGATCAATTGGGTCTCTCATCGACATTGAGACGTTTGAGGCTATGAGTGAACTTGAAGTCTAAGAGGAACCTTTCACGGCTGTCAGCTGTCCCGCGAACGTTACGTAATCAGAGTGCGAGTCCAAGCTCGGCGTTCAAAATGTACGCATCCACCGAGAACGAGACCCCGTGGGAAAGGGTTTTGTGGAAGTATCAAACATTTCCCGACAACTATGTCCCAGGAAGTTTCAATCCTGCCCTCAAACGCAATGGTGTGGCACTTCAAGTTCACTTCGCTTAATAGCCAATGCTTAAGACTCTGTCTGTTAAGCCCGAGTCCGAATTCACGTGTATTCTGACCTCGTCCTGAACGCGTGTTCCATTACTCAAACGCTCGCTGTCGTCTTTGTCTTTGTCTCAATATTTTGTCGTCTCCTCGCCCACTCTCTTGACCCGCGGCTGCTACTCTGGACCTGCCTGGTGGGTTTCATCGGAGGTGTAGTTGCATGGGAATGGTCGGGTGACGTGGCGACCGATAATGGAGGAATGACATGTACGCAGTGGAATCATAGCTTGGCCGCTACTGACTGTCCGCCTTTTAGATGCCAATGTTGTGAAATCTTCCGTTCTGGTGTTCCTCGCATTGACTGCAGTCACACCTGTCCTCAAAACGCTAACGGAGGCTTCCTCCTCGGATTCCATATGGGCTCTTGCTGCAATGCTTTTCACTCTCCATATGTTGCTCGCGGATTATAAGGTGTCTCCTCGAGGCCCCTACAGACTCTCTGCTATCTTATCAATGAATGCGGCGATATCGGCAGGAGTGGTACTCGCATCACGCCTTGAAACGAACCAAGGCGTTTTTGCCTTAACTCTGCTAGCCTTTGAGTTATTTGGGGTGTATCCACTCGTCCGCACCCGAATAATGGTATGCAATAGAGAA
>WNFI01371964.1_pt1 | contig 14021 bp, 13 predicted proteins | sample 5400471 | NCBI WGS metagenome assembly WNFI01 (sample SAMN13153348, study PRJNA577476) | soil metagenome | isolation source: 100 cm saprolite on Douglas fir-dominated hillslope | place: USA:California | collected 2013-09-17 | reverse complement strand
GTGGAATTCGGCGGGAAAGGAGATCTTGAACAGGATGTTCTCCATCACGTAGCTGCCGTACGGACGCTGGAACTTGAACTCGTTGCCCTTGAAGAGCACGTCGTAGAAGCCCCAGGTCTTGGCGGTGAGCACGCTGGGATAGCCCATCTCGCCGGTGCGCGCGATGAGCGCGAGGCGCACGGCGCGGCTGGTGGCGTCGCCCGCGGCCCAGCTCTTGCGCGCCCCCGTGTTGGGCGAGTGGCGGTAGGTGCGCAGCGACTGCCCGTCGACCCAGGCGTGCGAGACGGCGTTGATGATCTCGTCGTGCGTGAGGCCCAGCATCTGCGCGACGACTGCGGTGGAGGCGACCTTCACCAGGACCACGTGGTCGAGCCCCACCTTGTTGAAGCTGTTCTCCAGCGCGATCACGCCCTGGATCTCGTGCGCCTTGACCATCGCGGTGAGCACGTCGCGCACGGTGAGCGGCGCCTTGCCGGACGCCACGTTGTTGCGCGAGATCCAGTCCGCGGTGGCGAGGATGCCGCCCAGGTTGTCGGAGGGATGGCCCCACTCCGCGGCGAGCCAGGTGTCGTTGAAGTCGAGCCAGCGGATCATCGTGCCGAGGTTGAAGGCGGCCTGCACGGGATCGAGCTGGAACTGCGTGCCCGGCACCTTGGCGCCGTTCGGCACCACGGTCCCCTGCACGACGGGACCGAGGAGCTTGGTGCATGCGGGATACTCGAGCGCCTCGAAACCGCACCCGAGGGTGTCGATCAGGCAATAGCGCGCGGTCTCGTAGGCCTCCTTCGAGGAGACCTTGTACTTGGTGACGTAGTCGACGATGTCGACCAGGACCTTGTCGGGATCGGGGCGGACGTTGCTGATATGGGCAGACACGTTGTTTTTACTTTCCTGACGGGTTAAAGCGGGAAAAGCTGTAGCTATTTACGCTTAGCTAATGGGACGAATTCGAGGTTCTCCGGGCCGTTGTAGTTGGCCGAGGGGCGGATGATCTTGCCGTCGATGCGCTGCTCGATCACGTGCGCGCTCCAGCCGGAGGTGCGCGAGATGACGAAGAGCGGCGTGAACATCGCCGTGGGCACGCCCATCATGTGGTACGAGGTGGCGCTGTACCAGTCGAGGTTGGGGAACATCTTCTTCTCGCGCCACATCACTTCCTCGATGCGCGCCGAGATGTCGAAGAGCTTCATGTTCGTCGCGTCCTGCGAAAGCCGGCGCGCGACTTCCTTGATGACCTGGTTGCGCGGGTCGGCGATGGTGTACACGGGGTGGCCGAAGCCGATGATCACCTGTTTCTCGCCCACGCGCTTCACGATGTCCTTCTCGGCTTCTTCCACGTTGTCGTAGCGCCCGATGGTGTCGAAGGCGAACTCGTTCGCCCCGCCGTGCTTCGGGCCCTTCAGCGCGCCAATCGCGCCGGTGATCGCGGAGTACATGTCGGAGCCCGTGCCGGCGATCACGCGCGCGGTGAAGGTCGAGGCGTTGAACTCGTGCTCGGCATAGAGATTGAGCGAGGTGTGCATCGCGCGCACCCAGAGCTCCGAGGGCTTCTTGCCGTGCAGCAGGTGCAGGAAATGGCCGCCGATGGAGTCGTCGTCGGTCTCGACGTCGACGCGCCGTCCCGAGTGCGAGAAGTGGTACCAGTAGAGCAGCATCGAGCCGAACGAGGCCATGAGGCGGTCGGCGATGTCGCGCGCCGGGGCGAGCTTGTGGTCCTCGCCCTCGGGCAGCATGGCTCCCAGCGCCGAGCACGCCGTGCGCAGCACGTCCATGGGATGCGTGGATGCGGGGATGCATTCGAGGATGTCCTGCACGCCGGCGGGAATGCCGCGCAGCGACTTCAGCTTGCGTTTGTAGGCCGCGAGCTCGGCGATGTTCGGCAGCTTTCCGTGAACCAGCAGGTACGCGATCTCCTCGAACTCCGCGTTCTCCGCGATATCGAGGATGTCGTAGCCGCGGTAGTGCAAATCGTTGCCGGTGCGCCCGACGGTGCAGAGCGCGGTGTTGCCCGCGGGCACGCCCGAGAGCGCCACGGATTTCTTCGGTTTCGGTGCGACGGCGGCCGCCGTGGTCTCTGTCATGGGTCTTCTCTCACTTGGACTTGGCGAACAGGGCGTCGAGCTTCTGCTCGTAGTCGTGGTAGCCGAGGTACTTGTAGAGGTCGTCGCGGCTCTGCATCGCCGCAACGCTTTGCTGCTGCGTGCCCTTGGCGCGCAGCGTCTCGTAGACCCCGAGCGCGGCCTGGTTCGCGGCGCGGAATGCCGAGAGCGGATAGAGCGCGATCGCGATGCCGGCGCCGCGCAATTCGTCCAGCTTGAAGAGCGGCGTCTGGCCGAACTCGGTGATGTTGGCGAGCACCGGGACCTTCACGGCGGCGGTCACCTTCTTGTACATCTCGAGGTCCGTGATCGCCTCGGGGAAGAGGCCGTCGGCGCCGGCCTCGACGTAGGCGCGCGCGCGCTCCAGCATGCGGTCGAATCCCTCGGAAGCGAGCGCGTCGGTGCGCGCGATCACGAAGAAATCGGGATCGGTCTTGGCGTCGACCGCGGCCCTGATGCGGTCGACCATCTCGTCTTTCGAAACCAGCTCCTTGCCGGGGCGATGGCCGCAGCGCTTGGCGCCGACCTGGTCCTCGATGTGGATCGCCGCGGCGCCGAACTTGGTCATCGACTTCACGGTGCGCGCGATGTTGAACGCGCTCGCGCCGAAGCCCGTGTCGACGTCCACCAGCAGCGGCAGGTCGACGACATCGGTGATGCGGCGCACGTCCGTGAGGACGTCATCGAGATTCGAGATTCCGAGGTCGGGCAGTCCCAGCGAGCCCGCCGCGACGCCTCCGCCCGAGACATAGATCGCCTTGAATCCGCTCGCCTTCGCGAGGATCGCGTGATACGCGTTGATGGCGCCGACCACCTGCAGCGGCTTTTCTTCCTTCAACGCCCGCCTGAATTTCGCACCTGGAGTCATTTCGCTTCTATCGAGTTAAAGATTGAAACACGGAGCAAGCCGGGATCTTGTGAGGTTCGTGGGATGGAAACATTTCATGGACAGTTCAAATTCCGTCCATCCCATTAGCGCCGGCTTTGCCGTGATTGCTCCGTGATCTCCGTGTTTCAATCTTGAGTTCTAAACTGGATCGGGCCCCAGTTGGCGCGCTGCGCGGCGAGCAGGATCTGCGAGGCGTCGGCGACTTCGCCCAGGTCGGGCTTCATCGCGTCGACGATGGGCTGGATCTGCGACGGATGGATGCTCCACATGCGCAGGAACCCGAACTCGTTGCGCGCGCGCCACGCGTCGCGGAAGACGTTGTAGGAATTCCTGAGATCCAGCGAGACGTTGTGCGCCGGCACCACGCCGTGCGCGAGCGCCGCGGCCACGAGCTCCGTCTTGGCGCGCACGATCAGCGCGTGCTCGAACTGCCCCGGCGAGCGCATGTTGGAAGAGCTCACCGCGCCGTGGTGGCCGCTCACGAAATCCATGAGGCCGAAGTCGAGCACCTGCACCTGCTCCAGGCCGGCGATGCGCCACGCGTCATGCAGCGCGCCGTGAGTCTCGACCAGCACGTGCACCGGGATCGGGCGCTTGAGCTTCTTCTTCGCGCTCGCGTCCTGGATGTAACCGATCATTTCCGCCACCTGCTCGGCGGAGGTGCTCTTCGGCAGCGTGATGTATGCAAGGACCTTGCCGGCGCCGCCCACCAGGATGTCGATGTCCTTCTTCCAGTGCGCGTGGGAGTGGTCGTGGATGCGCGCGCCCGCCATCGCGTACGAATTGCGGTTCGAATTGAGCACGTCGACGATCATCTCGGCGTGCTGCTTTTCCTTGCCCGCCTCCGCGCCGTCCTCGCAATCGCACGTGATGTCGAAGAGGCGCCCCATCTTCGATTGCAGCTCGAGCGCCCGCACGATGAACTTCTCGCTGCCGGCGAAATGCTCGCACGCGGGAATCATGGGGAAGGGCGTCTCGCCGGCGAAGAGCGCGTCGCGCGGGTGCGGTGCGTTGCTGGGACGGGGCTTGGCGGACATGAGATCTCCGAAGACCCCCATTTTAGAGGGTTTGACGGCGCGGAATGAACACCGAGTAGTCGAGGTCGAGCACCACGGCGTCGTTCTTCTCGCCGGGCGCGAGGTCGGGCAGCGTCGCGAGGTCCACGTTCTTCGCCCCGATCATGCGCAGGCGCAACGCGCCCACGTCGTCGCGGCCGGGGATCTTCTCGCGCGCGAGCACCACGTGGCGGCAGTAGAGCGTGTCGCCGGCGAAGGTCGGATTGGCGTGCGCGCCGCCGTGGATCGCGGCGACGGCGAACGCGTTCTCGAGCCCGTCGTAGGCGAGCGCGCGGCACACCGAGATCACGTGGCCACCGTAGACGATTCGCCGTCCGAACGGGTTGCCGCGCGCGTGGAAAGCGTCGAAATGGATGCGCGCCGTGTTCTGGTACAGGCGCGTGGCGAGCATGTGGTCCGCCTCCTCGATCGTCATGCCGCCCGGATGGTGGATCAGTTCGCCGGGCGTGTAGTCCTCCCAGTAGAGGGCGCCGCCGGTGAAGTGCGGCTGCAGCGCGGCGGGCTTGAGGAAGGCGGGCACGCTGAAGCACGAAGGCTCGACGTGGTCGGGCAGCGGCGGAACGACACTCGCCTGCGCGCGATCGCCGCTTCGGGCCTTGCGCATCGCCACCATCACCCAGCGAATCCACGTGAGCACCTCCACGCGGTCCTGGTTGAAGGCGCGCGAGTGCACGTAGACCACGCCGCTCCTGCCGTTGGAGTTTTCCTTGGTGCCGACCACGACCGACTCGCACGAGAGCGTATCGCCCGCGTACACCGGCGCGAGGAAGCGCACGTCCGCGTAGCCCAGGTTGGCGATCGCGTTGTACGACACGTCGGGCACGGTCTTCCCGAACGCCACGTTGAAGACCAGGAAATCGTCGAGCGGGCTCGCGCGGTGCCCCATCGCGAGCGCGAGCGGCTTGCAGCAGCGAGAGGGTGTGCGTCATGGTCAGGCTTCGAGCTTCTGGATCATGTCCGAGAGCGCGAGGAGGCGCTTGGCGGCCTTCACGTGGTGGCCCTCGATGAGGCGCCCGTTCACGACCACGGTGCCGCGGCCGTCGCGATTCGCCTTTTCCAGCGCGTCGATCACCTCGAGCGCCGCGGCGAGGTCGTAGGGCTTGGGCGTGAAGGCGTCGTTGCAGTAGGGCAGCTGGAACGGATGCACCAGGCTCTTGCCGTCGAAGCCCAGGTCGCGCCCGAGGCGGCAGGCGAATTCGAAGGACTGCATGTCCTTGAGATCGGTGGAGATGCCGTCGACCACCGCGCGGTCGTAGGCGCGCCCGGCGAGCAGCACCTGCGAGAGGCTGTGGACGAGCGCGATGCGATCGGGCGTGCGCCGCCCGTGCAGCTGGTTCAGCAGGTCGGAGGTCGCGACCACGAGGCACGCGATGCGATCGGAGGCGGCGGCGATCTCCTCGACGCGCAGCACGGCGATGGGGCTCTCGATCATGAGCATGATGGGCAGGTGCCTGCCGCCCGCGCCGTCGAGGACCTGCAGCGCCTCCAGCACGTCCGCCTTCGACTCGATGTTGGGGAAGAGCAGCGCGTCGGCGCCGGTGCTGGCCACGGCCTCCACGTCGTCGCGTCCCCATTGCGAGTCGAGGTCGTTCACGCGCACCACCACTTCGCGACGCCCGTAGCCGCCGGCGAGCACCGCTTCCGTCACGTACTTGCGCGATTCGACCTTCTTGTCGACGAGGATGGGGTCTCCCAGGTCGAGGATCACCGAATCGACGCGGAGCGTGCGCGCCTTGTTCAGGTATCGCATGTTGCAACCCGGCACATACAGCATGGAACGGCGCGGGCGATAGTAGGGGTTCATGCGCTCAAGCCATTGAAAAAGAAGGGAGAATCGGGATTGAACCGCGCCGCCTAACTTGTATCTTATATAAGACAGCACGAAAAAGCTATGCTAGCATCGCCAAAGCATGAAAAAATCCGCGGCGACTCCATCGTTCCGGCCACTATACGAGCAGATCAAGATCCTGCTCACGCAAAGCCTGGTGGCGGGCGAATGGAAACCCGGAGAAGCGATTCCATCCGAGATCGAGCTCGCGGCGCGCTTCCGCGTGAGCCAGGGGACCGTCCGCAAGGCGATCGATGAGCTCGCATCCGAACACATCCTGGTGCGCCGCCAGGGCAAGGGCACCTACGTCGCTTCGCACAGCGAGCCGTCGTACCAATATCGCTTCCTTCGCGTCACACCCGACTCCGGCGAGAAAACGCATCCGCACAACCTCTTCTTCGGCCTGGAGCGCGGCAAGGCTTCCGGCGACGTCGCGCATGCGTTGGGCCTCAAGCCCGGCGCGCCCACGCTCGGCTTCAAGCGCGTCATGTCCTTCGGCGGCCAGCCGATGATCCTCGACGACGTCGTGTTCGCCGCCAACCAGTTTCCCGGCCTCACGCTCGCGGAGCTCGAGGAGTTCCGCGGCTCCGTGTACAGCTTCTACGAGACCGTGTTCGGCGTGCGCATGGTCCGCGCGGAAGAGCGGTTGCGCGCGGTGGCGGCGGATGGCTTCGCGGCGGCGCACTTGAAAGTGCCGCAGGCAACGCCGCTGCTTTGCGTCGACCGCGTCGCGTACACCTACGGCGGCAAGCCGGTCGAGTGGCGGCGCGGATTGTGCCGTACCGACGGATTCTCGTACTACAACGAGCTGAGCTAGAATCGAAGGCTGTCTACTGGACAACAAGATGAGCATCGCGCCAAAAACCCGTCCGAAGTATTACGACCTCAATCTCGCGCACCTTCCGCCTCCCGGCCTCGTCTCGATCCTCCACCGCGTTTCCGGAGCCTTGCTGTTCTTCCCGATTCTTCCGCTGCTCATCTACGCATTGCAGATGACGCTGGGCTCCGAGGAAGGCTTCGCGCGCCTGCACGATTTCCTCTCGCGCCCGCTCGCCAAGGCGGCGATGCTCGCGGTGACCTGGATCTACGCGCACCATTTTTTCGCAGGACTGCGCTATCTCCTGCTCGACCTGCACATCGGCGTCGCCAGGGAGCCCGCGCGCACGTCGGCGCTGGCGGTGCTGGTGCTGGGCCTTGTCGCCACGGCGCTCATCGGGTGGCGGCTGTGGTGAAGGCCTACACCAAGAATCCCGTCGGGGCGCACTACGGGCTCGGCGACTGGCTCCTGCAGCGCCTGACGGCCGTCGTCATGGCGGCGTACACGGTGGTCTTCCTCGGCTGCCTGCTGATCGCGCCGCCCGCGACGTACGCGGACTGGAAGTCGCTCTTCGCGGGCCCGTTCTTCCGCCTCTTCACGATGCTCTTCATCGTGTCGCTGCTCTACCACGCGTGGGTCGGCATGCGCGACATCCTGATGGATTACCTGCACGCCACCGCCGTGCGCCTCACCGCGGAAGTCCTCGTGGCCCTTGCGTTGATCCTCTATCTCATCTGGTCGGCCTCGTTGCTGTGGGGACGATGAAGCCATGACGCCTCCCATTCGCAAGTTCGACGCGGTGATCGTGGGCGCGGGCGGCGCGGGCCTGCGCGCGGCGCTGGAATGCGCCACCGCGGGCCTTCGCACGGCGGTCCTATCCAAGGTTTTCCCGACGCGCTCCCATACCGTGGCGGCGCAGGGCGGCATCGGCGCCGCGCTCGGCAACATGGGCGAGGACCATTGGCTGTGGCACATGTACGACACGATCAAGGGCTCCGACTACCTGGGCGACCAGGATGCGATCGAGTTTATGTGCCGCATGGCGCCCGAAGTGGTGATCGAGCTCGAGCACTACGGCATGCCGTTCGACAGGAACGAGAACGGCACCATCTACCAGCGGCCCTTCGGCGGGCACTCCGCGAACTTCGGCGAGAAGCCCGTGCAGAGGAGCTCGTGCGCGGCGGATCGCACCGGCCACGCGATGCTGCACACGCTCTACCAGCGCAACGTCCTCGCGAAGACGCAGTTCTTCGTCGAGTGGATGGCGCTCGATCTCATCCGCGACGCCGAGGGACACGTGCTGGGCGTGACCGCGCTCGAGATGGAAACAGGCGAGATCCATGTCTTCCACGGCAAGGCCACGCTCTTCGCCACGGGGGGCGGCGGGCGCATCTACCACTCGTCCACGAACGCGTTCATCAATACCGGCGACGGGCTCGGCATGGCCGCGCGCGCCGGCATTCCGCTCGAGGACATGGAGTTCTGGCAGTTCCACCCGACCGGAGTCGCGGGCGCAGGCGTCCTCATCACCGAGGGCGTGCGCGGAGAGGGCGGGTACCTGCTGAACAAGAACGGCGAGCGCTTCATGGAGCGCTACGCGCCGACCATGAAGGACCTCGCCTCGCGCGACGTGGTGGCGCGCGCGATGGCCACCGAGATCAAGGAAGGCCGCGGCCTCGGCGAGCACGGCGAATACGTGCTGCTGAAACTGGACCACCTGGGCCTCGAGACCATCGAGAAGCGCCTGCCGGGCATCCGCGAGATCGCGCAGAAGTTCGCCAACGTCGATCCGGTGAAGGATCCCATCCCCGTCGTGCCGACGGTGCACTACCAGATGGGCGGCATCCCGACCAACTACCACGGCGAGGTGATCGTGCCCTCCGGCGGCAACCTCGAGTCGGTGGTGCCGGGTTTCTACGCCGCGGGCGAATGCGGCTGCGCCTCGATCCACGGCGCCAACCGCCTCGGCACCAACTCGCTCACCGATCTCCTGGTGATGGGCAAGCGCACGATGCAGGCGCACTGTGGGGTGTTCCGCTTCCCCGACCTCCTCGACCAGGGCGTGGCCAAGATCAAGGCGGTCTCCGAGCGCGTGAAGCGCACGCAGATCAAGGACAAGTCGAAAGTCTTCAACACCGCGCGCGTCGAGGCGCTGGAGCTGGAGAACCTGGTCGAGCTGGCGCGCGCGACGATGATATCGGCCGAGGCGCGCAAGGAAAGCCGCGGCGCGCACGACCGCTCCGATTACCACCAGCGCGACGACGTGCACTGGCTGAAGCACACGCTGTGGTTCCGCGACGGCGACCGGCTCGACTACAAGCCCGTGCACCTGAAACCCCTCACCGTCGAAACCTTCGAGCCGAAAGCCCGGGTCTACTAGAGATGAAATTCCGCATACAACGCTACGATCCCGACAAGGATTCGAAGCCCTACATGCAGGACTACGACGTCGAGATGGGTCCGTCGGACCGCATGCTGCTCGACGCGCTGATCCGCATCAAGGCGTTCGACGACACGCTGGCGCTGCGCCGCTCCTGCCGCGAGGGCGTGTGCGGCTCGGATGCCATGAACATCAACGGGCGCAACGGGCTCGCGTGCGTCACCAAGATCGCCGACGTCGCCGAGCCGGTCGTCATCAAGCCGTTGCCGGGACTGCCCATCATCCGCGACCTCATCGTGGACATGACGCACTTCTTCGCCCAGTACCACTCGGTGAAGCCCTATCTGGTGAACGACGAGCCGCCGCCGGAGAAGGAGCGGCTGCAGTCGCCGCGCGAGCGCGAGGAGCTGAACGGCCTCTACGAGTGCATCCTGTGCGCGTGCTGCTCGACCGCGTGCCCGAGCTTCTGGTGGAACCCGGACAAGTTCGTCGGGCCCGCGGGGCTGCTGAACGCCTACCGCTTCATCGCCGACAGCCGCGACCTGGCCGCCAACGAGCGCCTCGACGACCTCGAGGACCCGTATCGCCTGTTTCGCTGCCACACGATCATGAATTGCGTCGACGTGTGCCCGAAGGGCCTGAATCCCACGCTCGCGATCGGCCGTATCAAGGAGTTGCTGGTGAAACGGGCTGTCTAAAGATTGGACCACGAAGGACACGAAGAACACGAAGAGATCCCGAACCTGTCATGGAGCTTTCCGTATTTCTTCGTGCCCTTCGTGTCCTTCGTGGTCCAGGCTTTAATGGATGATCGAACGTTGCAACGTTTGCGGTGGAAAAGTCGTCGAGGATTATTGGAGCTGGACATCGTCCTGGAGCGCTTCTGGAAGCGCGCCGGGAACGAGATGAACGAGAGGGAAGCCGCGGCGCTGGACCGGCTGCTAGCGCTCCCCGATAACGACCTGCTCGATCTCGTGATGGGGCGGGTGGAGATCCGGGACGCTGGCCTCGCGGCCATGCTGGATAAATTGCGCGCTGCTTAAGAGGAATCGATGGAAGCCAAAGGCAAGGTCACACTCAAGTACGAAGGCGAGAAGACGCTCGAGATGCCGGTCTACGGCGGAACGCTGGGGCCCGATGTGTTCGACATCCGCCAGCTTTACGCGAAGACCGGGATGTTCACCTACGACCCGGGCTTCATGTCGACGGCCGCGTGCCAGTCGAAGATCACCTTCATCGACGGCGACCAGGGAATCCTCCTCTATCGCGGCTATCCGATCGAGCAGCTAGGCGTGGTGGGCGCGCTGAGCGCGTTCTACCACGACTCGCTCGACATCAATAACCCCGAGCACCGCGAGATCTCGGCCTTCCGGCTGATCGCCAAGCTGCCCACGATCGTCGCCATGGCCTACAAGTACAACATGGGGCAGCCGTTCATGTACCCGAGGAACGACCTCGGCTACACGGCCAACTTCATGCGCATGATGTTCGGCGTGCCGGCCGAGGAATACCAGGTGAACGATGTCCTCGTGCGCGCGCTCGATCGCATCTTCATCCTGCACGCCGACCATGAGCAGAACGCGTCGACGTCGACGGTGCGCCTCGCGGGCTCGTTGGGCGCGAACCCCTTCGCGTGCATCGCCTCCGGCATCGCGTGCCTGTGGGGGCCGGCGCATGGCGGCGCCAACGAGGCCGCGTTGCAGATGCTGATCGACCTGCAGAAGGCCGGCGGCATGGCGAAGATCGGCGAGTTCATCAAGCAGGTGAAGGACAAGAACTCCAACGTGAAGCTGATGGGTTTCGGCCATCGCGTCTACAAGAATTACGACCCGCGCGCCAAGCTCATGCAGGAAACCACGCGCGAGGTGCTGGCCGCGGTGGGCGCGGAGAACGACCCGCTGCTGCCGCTCGCGATGGCGCTGGAGAAGATCGCCCTCGAGGACGATTACTTCGTCTCCCGCAAGCTCTACCCGAACGTCGACTTCTATTCCGGCATCGTGCAGCGCGCGCTGGGAATTCCGACGTCCATGTTCACCTGCATCTTCGCGCTCGCCCGCACCGTGGGCTGGATAGCGCAATGGAACGAGATGATCTCCGACCCCGAGCAGAAGATCGGGCGTCCGAGGCAGCTCTATACCGGTCCCACGAAGAGGGACGTGGTGCCCATCGCCGGCAGGCGATGAGCGTTTTGGGGACTCGCCCGGAGTTTTCGTGAAACGAAAAGGCGCGAAAAACCGGGACTGTCCCCGGTTCTTGCTCGCACTGAGGAAATGATATGGCCAGCGTCATGAAGGAATTCGAAGCCACCTCGCAGCTGTACGGCTCCAATGCGCCGTACGTCGAGGAGTTGTACGAGAGCTACCTGGCGGATCCCGGGTCCGTGGATCCCACGTGGCGCGCGACGTTCGACGCGTGGCAGAAGGACAACGGGAAGAAGGACGTGCCGCACTCGCCGGTGATCGCCGCGTTCGAGAACCTCGCGCGCAGTCCGCAGGCCGCCGCATCGGCGGCGCCGGCGCCCGCCGACGAGAAGGCGCTCAAGGTGCTGCAGTACATCCGCGCGCACCGCGTGCTGGGCTCGCGCTACTCGCAGCTCGATCCGCTGAAGCGCCTGGAGCGCACGCCCGTGCCCGAGCTGGAGCTCTCGTACTACGGCCTCACCGAGGCCGACATGGACCGCGAGTTCTCGCCCGGCTCCTGGCAGGGTGCAACGGGTCCCATGAAGCTGCGCGACATCGTGGCCGCGGTGAAGAAGACCTACTGCGGCACGATCGGCATCGAGTACATGTACATCTCGTCCACCGCCGAGAAGCGCTGGATCCAGAAGAAGTTCGAGGGCACGCTCTCCACGCCCAGCTACAAGCCGGAGCGGAAGCGCGAGATCCTGCAGCGGCTCACCGACGCGGAGACGCTCGAGCGTTACCTGCACACGCGCTACGTGGGCCAGAAGCGCTTCTCGGGCGAGGGCGCCGAGACGATGATCCCGATGCTCGACACCGTGATCGAGAACGCCGGCGCGCATGGCGCCAAGGAAGTCGTGATCGGCATGGCGCACCGGGCGCGCCTGAACGTGCTGGTGAACAACCTCGGCAAGATCCCCGCCGACCTCTTTTCGGAATTCGAAGGCAAGCACGCGAGCGAGCTTTCCTCGGGCGACGTGAAGTACCACCAGGGATTCTCCTCCGACATCCAGACCGCGGGCGGCGCGGTGCACCTCACGCTCGCATTCAACCCCTCGCACCTCGAGATCGTGAACCCGGTGGTGGAAGGCTCGGTGCGCGCGCGCCAGCATCGCCGCGGCGACCACACGGGCGACCAGGTCCTCGCGTTGCTGATCCACGGCGACGCCGCGTTCGCGGGGCAGGGCGTGGTGATGGAGACGCTCGCGCTCTCGCAGACGCGCGGCTACAAGACGGGCGGCACGGTCCACCTCGTGGTGAATAACCAGATCGGCTTCACCACTTCCGACACGCGAGATGCGCGCTCGTCGCTCTACGCGACCGACATCGTGAAGATGATCGAGGCGCCGGTCTTCCACGTGAACGGCGACGACCCGGAAGCGGCGGTGTTCGTCTCCGCGATCGCCGAGGAATATCGCCGCACGTTCCGCAAGGACGTGGTGGTGGACCTGGTGTGCTTCCGGCGGCTGGGCCACAACGAGCAGGACGAGCCCTTCGTCACGCAGCCGCTCATGTACAAGAAGATCGCGCAGCACCCCGGCACGCGCAAGCTCTACGCCGACAAGCTGGAGAAGGAAGGCGTGGCGAAGCCCGGCCTGGGCGACGAGCTGGTGGCGAGCGTGCGCGCCGAGCTCGATGCCGGCAAGGGCACCAACCCGAAGATCCTCTATGGCCTCAAGCCCGCGCTCGCGATCGACTGGGCGCCCTACATCGGCGTGGACTGGCGCCAGCCGGCGGAGACCGCCGTGCCGATGCCGAAGCTGAAGGAGCTCGCCAAGCGCCTCACCGACGTTCCCGCCAACTTCAAGCTGCATCCGTCGGTCGAGCGCCTGCTGGCCGCGCGCCGCGAGATGGGCGAAGGCAAGCTGCCGCTCGATTGGGGCATGGCCGAGAACCTCGCCTACGCGTCGCTCGTCGACGAGGGGCACCCGGTGCGCCTCTCCGGACAGGACGCGGGACGCGGCACGTTCGCGCACCGCCACGCGGTGCTGCACGACCAGAACCGCGAGAAGTGGGATGCCGGCATCTACATCCCGCTGCAGAACATCAAGCAGGGGCAGGGCAATTTCCTGGTGATCGACTCGCTGCTCTCGGAAGAGGCGGTGCTCGGGTTCGAGTACGGCTACTCCACCGCGCAACCGTTCGAGCTCGTCATCTGGGAAGCGCAGTTCGGCGACTTCGTGAACGGCGCGCAGGTGGTGATCGACCAGTTCATCGCTTCCGGCGAGGCGAAGTGGGGCCGCATGTGCGGGCTCACCTTGTACCTGCCGCACGGCTACGAAGGGCAGGGCCCCGAGCACTCCTCGGCGCGCCTCGAGCGCTTCATGCAGCTGTGCGCCGAGCACAACATGCAGGTGTGCGTGCCCTCGACCGCGGGCCAGTTCTTCCACATGATCCGGCGCCAGATCGAGCGCCCGATGAGGAAGCCCCTCATCGTGATGACGCCCAAGAGCCTGCTGCGCAAGAAGGAGGCGGCGACCCCGCTCGCGGAGCTTGCCACGGGCGGCTTCCAGGTGATCATCCCCGAGGTCGAGAAGCTCGCCGCGAAGAAGGTGAAGCGCGTGATCTTCTGCGCCGGCAAGGTCTACTACGACCTCGCCGCCGAGCGCGCCAAGCGTGCGATCGAGGACATCGCCGTCGAGCGCATCGAGCAGCTCTATCCCTTTCCGCACGAGGAATTCCAGGCGCGCATCGAGGCTTATCCGAACGCGAAGAGCGTCGTGTGGGCGCAGGAAGAGCCGGGCAACCAGGG
>WNFI01258250.1_pt1 | contig 14021 bp, 14 predicted proteins | sample 5400471 | NCBI WGS metagenome assembly WNFI01 (sample SAMN13153348, study PRJNA577476) | soil metagenome | isolation source: 100 cm saprolite on Douglas fir-dominated hillslope | place: USA:California | collected 2013-09-17 | reverse complement strand
CCTTATTTTAATGCGTACCTCTTCCGTCTCTTCGGAATTCATCTGAGCGTCTTATATTGGGCAGGGGCATTTTCGTCTTTGGCCTCTGCCGTCATGCTGTATCTGACGGGAATGTACCTTTCTTCTTGGCTGATGGGCTGGACCGCAGGAGCCGTGCTGTTGCTCGAGTCCTTCGGGTCATCGCTCTTTTGTTTTCCGTTGCCTTACAGTTTCTCCGCAGTCTATGGATGTTTGCTCGGATGCATTTTTGTGTATGTGGCAGTAAGGGCATCAGATTCGCTAGGTTCGTCGTGGATGATTTTTGTCGGCGTGCTTGCTGGCACCGAACTCCTGATGAAGCCGGAATTCGGCTTGGCATGTTATGCGACTCTCTCAGCGCTGCTCCTGGTCCGCTGGTTGAAGCAGAGGTCGGTAAGCCTTCTTGCGAGGGACGTTGTAGCAATATTGCCCGGCGTCGCGCTATGCGCGTGTGTGATTCGATGGATGATCTCCATTGGCGGCGTAGATTTCCTCACGCAAGAGAACTTGGTATTTTGGCCGACTTCGTACTTCATGAAAACGTTCGGCAAAATGAGACTGGAAAGATCAGGTTTTATACTGACAGCAGGCGCTTTTGAAGGAGCACTCTGGCGTGCCGCTGGGCTTGGCCTGGTGTTGCTCGCCGTTTATGCGTTTCTTTTGTGGAAAGACAAGACTCAGCGTTCCATTCTGATTCGAATCGCGGTCGCAGTAATTCTAGCTTACTACTTTGCCCGATTTCTTATCCTTTCCGATGATCCGAACCCTCTGTTAGCTGCCGTGTCTCTGGTGTTTTTTCCCCGAGACATGGTCATTTACATTGGCATCGCGGCGCTGTTCGTTAGTTGGCAGTGGTGGAAGCAGATGTCTGGCGGTAAGTTTCCGATCAGCGCCGGTTTACCTATCCTGCTGATTTACTCAAGCACTTTGGCATTCCGGATCTTGACGAAAATGACGCCATTCGAGTACTCGATTTACTACAACGGTCCCGTCGTTCTTTCCTTTCTTCTTCTGTTCCGATATGTGATTCCTCGACAAAGTCGATCGCGCCGCTTTGTTTTTCTCGGGGAGCTGGCGCTCTCTATGGGTTGTCTCGCACTCGTCGCGATTCCTACGTTATGGGATGAGTACTTTGCCAGGGATTATATTCCCCTTGTGACCCCTCGAGGCACGGTGCGGCTCGACAAGTTCAAGAAGCTAGGCTATGAAGCTGCCATCCGATTCATGAGGGAAAAAGCTTCCCACGGTCAGACGGTGCTTTCCGTGCCGGAAGATACAAGTCTCTACTTTCTTTCGGAAATAGAGTGTCCAATTCGTGTTTACTCCCTGACACCTGGAGTAATTGCACCGGGGAAGATGATGAATGGGGTGATTCAGGAAATTGAAACAAGGCGCGTGGACTATCTTCTTTGGTCCAACCGTATGTCTTCCGAATACGGTGTGCCAGTCTTCGGAAAAGATTTTGATATAGAACTTGCCGACTATTTTAAGATGCACTATCGCCCCGTAGACCGAGTGGCACCTCTTGAAAAAGGTTCCATGGGGTGGACCGCCGTAGTGTGGGAACGCAAAGCGGACGCGGTACTGCAATGAGACGGGATAAATTCGTGAGAAGAACACAGTCCTTCCGGCGCTGCAGCATTGGTCTCATTACAAACTATCCGAAGATTGCTTCCACCAGTCCACCGTTTCTCGAATGCCTCGTTCAAGGCTCACACTAGGACGCCAGGACGTTTCACTTGTAATCCGCTGGATGTTTGCCCAAACACGCTCCGCAGGCTCTGACGATGGGCGCGCCCCGAATTGAATGAGTTCGGTTGCACTCGTGTAGCGTCCAATCTCCAGAAGAATGTCCCCCAATCGAATAGGACAGCCGGAGCCGATATTCAAAGGTCCTCTCGCGTCCTCGCTAAGCAGTGTCACAAAAGCGGACGCGACGTCGCGCACATGTAGGAAGTCAAGAATTTGACTACCGCTTGAACAAAGCGCACGGCGCCCGGACAAGAGCGATCGAATAACATACGGCACCACACGGCTGGGAGCTTCAAACGGACCATACAGGAAGAACACGCGCCCCCAGGCAATGCTGACGCCGCTTTGCTCGTTCAACTCCTCCAAATGTTTCTGAAAAGCAAGTTTGCACTCGCCGTAGAAGCTGTCTGGTTTGAGTGGGGTGGAGGATTCCTGGCATTCCCCTGCATGCCGTCCATATTCCGCGCAACTTCCCGCCCCTACGAATCTTTCTCCGCCGTTCTCCGTAAACGAACGCATCAATTCCGCACTGGCTTGAATCCACAGCTTGTTCTCTGGTGCCTCCCAGAATTTCCCAGGCACCGCGTACCACGCCAAGTGAAGCAGATGACTTGGCCGCAACCGCGAAAGTAGCTTGGTGGAAGCGCCTGGGTTCAAAAGATCGCATCCGTGCCAAGAGACGTGATTTGTCTCGTGGTGGATTCCGGATTCCCGAGAGATCGCGTGAACTTCGTTGTTTCCGTTTGCGAGCAATTCAAGACAATGGCGGCCGAGGAAGCCGCCGGCGCCAGTGATGAGCAGCCGTTTCATACTTTAAAATCAGGGAAGGACCGGTCGCGTTCAGAAAGGATGGCAGTTTCCAATGGCCACTTAAAGCCGAATGCCGGATCGTTCCAGCGGACTCCACGCGAGAAGTCTAAACGGTAACTCTCTGAAATCTGATAGAAAACTTCGCTGTGGTCTGAAAGAGATTGAAACCCATGAGCGAAGCCCGAGGGGATGTACACGGCTTTCCGGTTTGACGAAGTAAGTTCGACTGCGATCCAGTTACGGAAAGTGGGAGACTTTGGACGTAAATCGAGAATTACGTCATAAATCGCCCCAGCGGTGCAGCGTACAAGCTTCGATTCGCTATGCGGTTGTGCCTGATAATGCATTCCGCGGAGAGTGCCGAGGCGCTCATTGTAGGAAATGCTGCACTGAACGAATTGAACATCCAGGCCGAACTCTTGCATTTCCTCGGCGCACCACGTCCTAGCAAAGAACCCGCGTTCGTCTGACACAGGCTGAATTTCAACTTGATACGCGCCGGCGAGCGGAAGAACAGTCCATTTCATTCAATCACTTCCAGCGTGGGAATCGGTACGACAAGACGACCGCCCCATTCACGAATATCGGAAAGCTGACTGATAATCTCATCTCTTAGATTCCATGGCAGAATCACGACATAGTCCGGGCGTGTTTTCCGGATCATCTCGGGCGCATGGATAGGAATGTGCGTTCCCGGCAAGAAGTGATTCTGTTTGTGAGGATTCAAATCCACGGTATAGTCGAGGAAATCCACGCCGACACCGCAATAGTTTAGCAGCGTGTTTCCCTTTGCTGGTGCGCCGTAGGACACTTGCGCTCGGTTGAAATTCTAGATGTGCGGCATGGGAAATATAGGGCCGCAATGACCCGCCATGGGTGGGCAGTTCTTCGACGTCGAAAATGCTCAGGTCGTGTCTTTCGAAGAGTGTTGCGGCGGTGCAAAAAGAGAAGTACGAAAAATGTTCGTGATAGATGGTGTCAAACTGGCCGCCTTCTATCAGTCTGAGCAGGTGAGGGAATTCAACGGTAATGATTCCTGCCGGTTTGAGCAGCAGCTTCAAGCCTTTGACAAATCCGTTTACGTCAGGAACATGCGCCAGGACATTATTTGCAACAATCAGACTGGCTTTATGTCCTTCCGCACTTAAATCAGACGCAGTCTGCTCGCCGAAGAACCGAGTGACGGTCTGTATGCCATTTTTTCTGGCGACTGCGGCAACATTTTGCGCAGGCTCCACCCCAAGGACAGGGATTCCCTTTTGAACGAAGTATTGGAGCAGATACCCGTCGTTGCTGGCGACCTCCACTACGAGGCTCCGTTCCGTCAAACGGAATCGCTCGCTAATCCGGTCGGCGTACGCGCGAACATGTTGCAGCCATGACTCGGAGTACGAAGAAAAATAGGCATACTCGCTGAAAATACTCTCTGGTTGTTCAAACTCTTCGAGTTGCACAAGAAAACACACTTCGCAGACTCGTGCGTGAAGCGGATAGAAGGGCTCCATGCGATTCAACTGATCCGCCAGCAAGAAACTGTTTGATAGAGGTGACACTCCCAGATCCGCGAACGTTTGCCGCAAAGGGGCGCCACACAATCGGCATGCCGGGAAGCTCATTAGCGCGAAATCTCCGTGCCTTTCAGTTGTGATTGGTAGGCCTCGATTTGTTTCTGCGTGACTTGGCGCATGTTCTCGTTTCCTTGCTGCGCCTTGTACCACTCGACGGTTGAACCAAGAGCGGAATCGAGTTCCCAGTACGGTTCCCAGCTCAGTTCCTTCCGCGCCTTCGCGCAATCGAGCCTCAGATATTTTGCTTCGTGCACATAAACACCTCGATCAGCGCACCATCGCGGCACACCGCCCCAGAGTTTCTGCAGGCGGTTCAATATCTCTCTGACAGGCACCGTGTCTGATTGCTCAGGGCCGAAGTTCCATGCGCTGGAAAATTCCTTCGGGTGGGCATAGAGCTTTTCGGCTAGCATGAGGTATCCGCGCAGCGGCTCAAGCACATGTTGCCAGGGGCGAATCGCGTCAGGGTTCCTGATACTGAGTTCCTTTTTCTCACTAATCGAGCGCACAGCATCGGGGATCAGGCGATTGCTGGCCCAATCCCCACCGCCAATAACATTTCCCGCACGGACTGAGGCAATTCCAGGATTCGATACTGAAGCTTCAGACGAAAAGAAGGAGCGCCGATAAGCGGCGGTGACAATTTCTGCGCACGCCTTGCTGCCGGAATAAGGGTCTTTCCCACCGAGACGGTCCGTTTCACGATGGGCAGCATTATCCTCGAGATTGTCGTAGCACTTGTCAGACGTCACGACGATCACACTCCGGACCGTTGGAGCATTCCGGACGACTTCGAGTAAATGCGCAGTTCCCATCACGTTTGTTGCAAACGTGCCAACCGGATCGGCATAGGATTCACGTACCAGAGACTGTGCCGCGAGGTGAAATATCACTTCCGGTTGGACCTCATTTACAACCTGGCGAAGATGCGCGAAGTCAAGCACATCGCCCTGCACGGAGCGCATGCCCTTCTCAACTTGCGCAAGAGTAAAGAGATTGGGTTGAGTTGGAGCGGACAGTGAATAGCCAACAAGCTCAGCGCCGAGTTTTTGCAGCCAGAGCGAAAGCCAGCTCCCCTTAAATCCAGTGTGGCCGGTGAGCAATACTTTTCTGTTGAGCCAGAATTTTGGATTCATTTCCAGAGTTTCCACGGAGCGTTGCCCGAACTCCAAAGCGACTCAAGCTGATTCTTATCACGCAGCGTATCCATGGGATGCCAAAACCCTTCATGAGAAAAGGCGGCCAACTGACGTTCGCGTGCGAGACGTTCGAGTGGCTCTCCTTCCCACACTGTCATATCGTTTTCGATGTAGTCAATCACGCGAGGAGAAAGTACGAAAAATCCACCGTTGATCCAGCTATCCCCCTGCGGCTTCTCCTGAAAACTGACGGCACGCGGCCCGTCCGTAATTAGCGACCCAAATCGGCTGGGTGGGCGAACATAGGTAACGGTGGCGAGCAGTCCCTGTTCCCGATGGAAGGCAAGCAGCGACTGCACATTGATATCGGCAACGCCGTCGCCGTAAGTCAGGAAGAACTCTTCGTCGCCTAGATACCGACGCACGCGTTTCAGGCGTCCGCCCGTCATCGTCGCCACGCCGGTGTCCACCAACGTAACCTTCCAGGGTTCCGCGCCGTTTTGATGAATTTGCATCCGATTTTGCGCAACATCGAATGTCACGTCGCTGACGTGAAGTAGATAGTTTGCAAAATAGGACTTAATGACATAACCCAAATATCCGCAACAGACCACGAAATCGTTTACGCCACCGGCGGAAAAGATCTTCATGATGTGCCAGAGGATTGGCATCCCGCCAATCTCGATCATGGGCTTTGGCCGGAGATGGCTCTCCTCGCTGATTCGCGAACCCATTCCTCCGGCTAAAATCACGGCTTTCACGGCGAGCCTCCTCTGAGCTACAAAATCGCCTATGAACCTATGAATTAGTCTAGTTCAGGTGATTGCGAATCATTCGCAGAAGCTAGAATGGATGTTCTAAGAGGCAAGGAATCTTCGATCTATACGCACCTGGACTTTCGCTGCGGTTTGCGGAAATAGCCTGTCGCGCAGGCTTATCGCGGGAATCTCGAACAGCTCGGAAGTAAGTATACCAAGCACGATGGAACCCGCCACAAAGGCACCTATTCCAAAATAAGGTTTCCGGAGAATGCCATACGACCATAGAAAAATGAGTAAGGGGATGTGCCAAAGATAAATCGAATACGAGAAGCCACCAACGAAAGCAAGAATTCTCGCAAAGAATTGGAACGCCCCCGGCATCAACTCAATTGGGGCCCCAAGCGCTCCCAAAAGAATTGCGCCAAACCCGAGATAGAGTAGTGAGAAGCCGTACGTATACATCCACGGCGTCTCCTGTGTGAGTATTAAACTGGGGGAGATCAGGAAAATTCCCACTAACAAGAAGAGCGGATAGCGAGGACGTACAAAGCCCCAGAATGCTTGACTGTGGAATTGCGCCCAGTATGACAGCAAGACACCGAACAACAGAGAGTCGATTCGCAGGTGAGTCGGAAACAAATGCGTCTGCCAGGAGAAGGGCCCAATATGACTTGCAGTCCAAAGGCGGGCCAGAAGCAGAGCTATCGCAGTGAAAACGAATATCGCAGGGAAAAGACAAAAAGGATTGGCTTGTCCGCGCGAACTCCGTCGAATCATCAGATACATCAGCAAAGGCAAAAGAATGTAGAAGTGCTCCTCCACGGAGAGCGACCAAAAGTGGCCATAGGTTCCAGGAAAGTAGCTTTGGAGGAAGAAGACGTCATGCAGAAATGGCGCAAGAATGGGAACCGGGCTGTGATAGATGAGGCGAATTAACAGCGTGAGTAGTACGAGAGCATAGAAGGCAGGATAGATTTTCAAGGCTCGCCGGATAGCGAATCGCCCAAAGCGAATCGAGTTGTTCTGCCGATACTCCGAAAACAGAAGTCCGGAAATCAGAAATCCGCTCAAGACAAAAAATAGATCTACACCCGCCCATCCAAATTGCACTAAGAGTGCGTCCCAGCCAGGTACTCGAAAAAGAATGGTGTGCCGGCATATGACCAGCAGAATCGCAATACCTCGCAGGCAGTCCAGCTGAAGATTTCTTGGCCTGCGGTTGGATTGGGAATCTACCATGTTGTAAGTTTCCTGCGGCCGCTTGGCCGTCTTCTCTAAACGGTGTGCCAGCCATTCAGGTGTTGGCCGGTCTTTGCTTGAAGCTATTGGTCTCTTTGCACGCGTGCAGATCTCGCGTCGCCGCCTTCACTCATCGCTCTTTCTGCTCTCAAATCAAGTATGTCCGGCGGCAGCAGGCTTCGGCCGTGGTCGACGAACGCATTCGGGCGTTGTAGGCCATTCTTGTAGGTACGAGCGACGTACAGCGCAGTAAAAGCCAATGTCGCACCCACGTATCCGGCAAAACAAATCATGGCCGTTAGCAAACACCAAACTGACTTCGTCTTGATGTATCCAATCCCAAGACCAAGCAGGCTAAGAATCCACAGAGGCAACAAAAAGATTGGGAGTCGCAAGAACAGGGTGGACGAGGAAAGGATGCCTGCAATTGCGAAGATGGACATCCCAACGAGGTTGTAATGCGTTCTTCCAGCGATTCGCTTGTGGCGCTTAAAAGGAATTGCCGCTCGCCTGAACCCTACCCGGCCTATCGAAGCCCTGATGAACGGAAAAGATGTGTTTTCAGCGAGGATGGCGTCTCGCACTTGCCTGGTGAACAGGGAAAATTCTGCCATATCCAAGATGATTTCTTCGTCGGCCAGTCGGTGGAGCAATCTATAGAAGATCTTGCGGGCGCCTTTGAGTATTTTAGCCTCTTCTCGATCAACCCGTTCACCGTAAACGATGTCATAGCCCCGCTCGTACTTTTCAATGAACTGAAGAATCATTTCTGGCGGATCTTCGCAATCCGCGTCGATAAAAACCAGTAGGTCGCTATTCACGTTCCGCAAACCGCATTCGAGCGATGCGTGGTATCCGACATTTCGACTCATCGTAATCACATACGTTTCTGGCCAAGACTCTCGTAGTTTCTGGATCTCTTCGCAGGTATTGTCTGTGGACGCGTTATTCAGGAAGACGAGCTGCACCGCATATCTCTTGGAGAGGGACTCCATCACTGGACGAATCCGCGCGTAGAATAAGGGAATTACACGCTCTTCATTGTAAACAGGGCAGAGAATCGTAATGAGTTCGCGAGAATCAAAAGGCTTCTTTGCTGCGGCAGAGGATTTCGGGATGAGCTCAACTGACATGGAGACTGTCTCTTTTTCACTTCACCCACGATCCAAGAAGACGCACTAACGGCTCGCAGTCGTAGCGGCAGGCCCGAAAATCCGTTCGTTTCCTACTACTAGAGTTTGCACTGGTCCTCCGCAGGCGGGCAATTCATTTCGCAGAGTCTGTGTCGCAGAGGTTAGAGCTGTCTCGTGAAGGAGAGTGTCGCAGAGGTTAGAGCTGTCTCGTGAAGGAGAGTCTATTGCGCCTCTTCATCATCGACGCCAGTACGCACTTCAGACACTTTCTTTTCCTCTTCGGGGAAGAAAATAACCAAGATTGAATTCGCGAAGGTCGTCAAAATCTCCTCCGAAGCAGGCGGGGCCGTAGCTGCACCCATCGGAACTATAGTGGTTGGAGTGCCTAAGCACCCAGCGAACCAATCAGATGATAATCCGGAGCCAATCTTCGGAGCTAGAGGTCGGAGACAAAGGTTTGATCCCATGGGCCACAGACCACTGTGGTTCACAAACTTGAAGTGCCACCGTCAACAGCTGTTGCCAACTGTTGCCAGAACAGGGCATTATACGGGTGTCTGAAGAACCTCTAGCCCGAAAAATTCATGATTTCAGAAGCACGAAAGGCCTCGCTATGGTACAAATCCGTTATCGACGCGGGTTTGAAACCAAAAGCGAGGCCTTCACTTGACCGAACATACCACAACAGAGTGTTTGCTGTTCCCAGATATTTTTGATCGACCGGTTGTTGCAAAGTTTGATCACCAGCAAGGCAGCTCCGATGGCGGCGCGATCCTCCTGAAAGCTGCCAACCAAAGGTTGGGTCTAACTTCCGCATTAGCGGCTTGTCTGCAAGAGGAGCGGCAACCCGGGAAGATCTTGCATGAGATAGAAGAGCTGCTTACGCAGCGGGTGATGGGCATTGCCTTAGGATATGAAGATGCCAACGATGCGGCACGCTTGGCCTCCGATCCGGTGCACAAGCTTTTGGTAGGTCGCGAACCGATCGACGGTGAGGATTTAGCCTCGCAGCCTACGTTGTCGCGCTTTGAAAATGCCCCCGATCGCAAGGAGCTGTTTCGCCTGGGTGAGGCCTTGGCAGACTGCGTCATCGAGCGTCATCGCAAACGGCTGCATGGCCGTGCCCGCCGAATCACCATCGATCTGGATCCCACGGACGATTTATCTGCCGGTCGTCTGTTTCCTCACCTTCAACGACGAGGTGGAACAATACTTGGTCGCGGCGGTGTTGCGCCCGGGCAATGTTTCCGGCTCCTGCGGCGCGATCGGTATTTTGCGCCGGTTACTGCGGCGCTTGAATGCTGCTTTCCCCGGAGTTGTCTTCCGGGTGCGGCTGGATGGAGGGTTCGCGGCGCCGGAGGTTTTGGAGTTTCTGGACCGCCAGCCGAGAATGGAATATGTCGTGAACCTGGCTTCCAATGCGGTGTTGGACCGCTTGGTCGAGCCGGCCATGCGTACCGCTCGGCGGCTGTCGAAGAAAAGTGGAGAGACCGAACACGTCTATGGGCAGTTCCGCTACAAGACCAAGAAGACTTGGAAGTACAAACGGCGCATCCTCTATAAGGCGGAAGTCACTCGCCATCCGAACCGCGATCCGAAAGATAATCCGCGCTTCGTGATCACCAACATGAAACAGAGTCCCCAATGGCTCTACGAGGAGGTCTACTGCCAACGGGGGGATCTAGAAAATCGCATAAAGGAACTGCACTACGGCATGGAGATTGGCCGCACCAGCTGCACCAGTTTCTGGGCCAATCAGTTCCGCGTGCTGATGACCGCCGCGGCCTACGTACTGTTGCAGGAGCTGCGATTGCGTCTGGCGCGCACGGACTGCGCCCGGGCACAAGTCTCCACGCTACGCGAGCGCTTTCTGAAACTCGGCGTTCAGGTGATCGCCACGGTACGTCGCGTGGTGCTGCATTTGCCTCAAGCTTTCCCCTATCGCGATAGCTTTCATCGTCTGGCCTTGAGCTTGGGCGCGCAAACTGGCTAAGTTCTCCCGCAGCGCTGCCCAGGGAATTTTTGCTCGTCACACCTCTAGTCAAGGTGTCTCTTTTCGCGTCAAAATCTGGCTGCGAACCTCGCTAACAGCCTTCGAATCAGTCTTTCCGTTCAAGCAAATTCTTTCCTCGTCGCGTATCCTTTCGCAGTGACAAAAAATTTGTCGCAAGGTCAGCCTTCACGAATGATGTGGGCTAAGGGTTTCTAAGGGACATTGGAAAAATCAGTAAGTGGCAATAAACTCTGGAATTTAGCGGTTTTTCTTCGGTTTTCTTCGAGGGCCGAGACACAATCCCATCGGCTCCACCAACTTTCAAAGGTCCGATAGCAAAAACTTCAAGGGGCACTAAGGGGCATAAACGAGCACACGGCTGGTTCATGATCCAAGCACTCCCGTCGAATGGACCCGATCAAGCGCTCCGCGTAGGCGTTTTGCCAGGGTGATCGCGGCGCAGTCAAGACTTCCCGAATACCCATCCCTTTCGCGGTGTCACAGAACTTCTCCCCGCAAATCCCGTCGCGGTCGCGCAACAAGTAACGCGGCGCGTTGTCCCACGAGAATGCTTCCAAGAGTTGTCGGGCTGTCCATTCTGCTGTCGGGTTAGAGCTCACACCGAAATGAATTGGACGTCTGCGGTCATGAGAATCACGAAGACGAATAGGAACTGAAAGGCAATCGTTGGGACGACGAAGAAATCGGCAGAAACCAAGTCCTTGGCATGATTCTTGAGAACGGTTCGCCACGTCTGGGGGGATGGCTTCGTTGCCGGACCATGTATTTGCCGACAGTGGCCTGCGACACCTCGATTCCAATCTTCAGCAATTCCCCGTGAATGCGCGGAGCTCCCCAGCGAGGGTTGGCGAGGCTCATTTGCCGAATCAGACTCCGAACTTCCGAAGGCACAGACGGACGACCTTCGCAACGCCGACTCTTCCATCTCCAATAGAAGCGAAACCCGTTGCGATGCCAGGCGATGACGGTCTCCGGTTTGACAATGAGCAGTGCCGATCGCCAATAGTTCCACAACCGTGAGAGCCATACCCACAGGACTCGATCAGCCCAATAGAGGCGGAGCTTGTGAAGACGGCTCGAACGCTGCAGGACCAAGAGCTGATGCCGGAGAGCAAGAATCTCTGCTTGCAGAGCGGCGCGGGCTCGGTAACAATCTCGGAGAGAAAAAAGTAGAGTCAGAATGGCTTGAGAAGGCTACACGTCGCGGCCCTGCAAATGCAACGATTTCAATGTGAACGGACTTTTTGGTAGGGACAGTAGGCTTCGGCCCAAAACTCCGTACCCATGTTTGGCTTGCCGGCTTCATCGTCTGCTTCGAGTAGTGGCTGTAGCCTTCGCGCCGTCAGGATCACGGTCGCAATGTCACCACTACCTGGCAGCATTTTCCAGCAACATGATTCCGTTCATCCCTCGTTCAACAATTGAGCGAAGCGCCGTCTCAGTGAATTACGGCATTTTTCCCTCGGGTACTCTGCTCTGAGGAATTCGCTTTAACGACTTTCAGGAATCGCACTCGGCCAAATTATGAACTTCACCGGATTGTCAGCAGCCGGCGTCGAGATTAGTTTTCCAGCGACGCGCTAGGAAGCGCACTTCAGTGTCCTGAAGTGAACCAGCCATCTAACGATGTCCGGTTCTTCCCGTTCGTTTGCCAGATGTGCGTCAGATGCCAATTCAAGGAGGATTGCATGCATCGAACTATATCTCTCGGGCGCTGCACCATCGCGCTCACTCTCGCGACAATTCTGCTGACAGGGCCCGCGGCCGGCCTTGCACAGCTTCCATTGCCACCTCTGCCGCTGCCATCTCCGACATCGGCCACATCATCATCGCTTGTCGGAAGCGCCAGCGCGGCACGAGTATCCGTTCTTGGAATTCTCGGCACGGCAATGACAACTGCACTCGCGGATACCGGGACACTCACAAGCGCTAACAACGCCCTGGATGCTTCCATGATCGCGGGCGGTATCCCCTCGACGCTTAGTGCGGAAACCCTGAGCGCCTCCACAATCAGTTGGCCCAATCAGGTTGACTCCCAAGCCTCACTGGGCAACTTGAGCATGACCGTAGCAGGCGTCGGCATCACCGCCGACTTCGTAATGGCGCAGGCCTCTCAAGTGTTGGGCACTCCCGGCAGCGGCAGTTCGTCCCTCACCAATCTTGTGATTAACGGGACTCCGATCGCCGTCAGTGGGGCGCCGAACCAGGCCATCTCCATTCCCGGCGGCCAGGTCATTATCAACCAGCAGACGATTTCATCAACCGGCGCCGCCGCAGTGAATGCCCTGCATGTCGTTGTTTCCGGCGTTGCCGACGTAGTGATCGCGGACGCGACCGCGGGTATCTCTTAGCCTCACGACCAGTGAGCCAGTTATTGAGAGGAGAAAGCACAAATGAACGAAAGAGCAAAAAGAATCTGTAAGCTGGCATCCGGTCTCGCGGCAGGGGCGCTCGTGGTACTTGCGGCAGTGCTCGTCGTCGGGACCGCCACCGCGCCTCACGCCAAGGCCTGGGAAACGCTGCCCCCGTGCGACTTTCTGACCGGCGGCGGATGGATCGTGCACGACGGGGCCAAGGCAAACTTCGCCATCGGAGGAGGGTGCAAGCACGGTTCGCCGACCTGGGGCCACTTGGAGTACATCGATCACGGTACCGGTCTAAACGTTCATTGGACCAGCATTACGGGGTACTTCTTTTGGGACGATGGCAGCAACAGCACGGACCCGAAGACGCATCAGCCCACCGGTACCCGGAAGATCTGTGGCACGGCCAGGACGAACCAGTTCGGTGACGTAAACTTTGCCGTTCGCGCCAGGGACGCGGGAGAACCCGGTATTAACGACCAGTTCGACATCCGCTTGACCGATTCCAACGGCGCAGTTGTCTACGACACGACCTCCGAGTGCACTTTCCACTATTTGGGTTCGTATGCTCCGTGCTCCGCGCCCGGAGACGGCGGGGGCGGAAACATCCAGTTGCATAAGCCCAATCCGTCAACCTCGGGGAGCTTCGGCGGTTCGTGCCCCGCGTTTCCTGGGTTTTAGGTCATGTCGTGACTGCCGTCCGCGGCTCCTGGAGTACACCAGCGCAACTGCGCTCGTGGCTTTTGAGGAGCCGAGGGCGACAGTGACTTTCCCGAATCCTCGTGGCTGGCCCTATTTTTGACACATGCAGACATATCAATGCGGCTGGCGATTGATACTTATTTCGGGTTGCATACTCGCTGCCGACTGCCGCTAAAATTCGGTACAACCTCGGGGTAATTAGAGAGCGGAGATTTCGTTCGTGATTCGTGTAAGCGACACCAGCAAAGCACTTAATAGCTTCTAGTGTTTTTCCGAGCCCACTTTGCAAGCAGGTGGTCGCCGGTTCGATCGCGGCCACGTCCACCACTTATCTCTCTTGAATCAGGCATTCGCAGCGATTTCCGAAACCGCTTCGTTTTCGATTTTCGGTCCATTCGGTTCAACGACGACATTTTGCGTACCGCGTTCGATCAATGCTCAGAGTGTTGGGTCCGGGTACGGCAGCGGTGCGATATACATGCCGTACAACAAGCTGAAGATGGCAGTAATTGCGCCAATACC
>WNFI01001412.1_pt1 | contig 14021 bp, 11 predicted proteins | sample 5400471 | NCBI WGS metagenome assembly WNFI01 (sample SAMN13153348, study PRJNA577476) | soil metagenome | isolation source: 100 cm saprolite on Douglas fir-dominated hillslope | place: USA:California | collected 2013-09-17 | reverse complement strand
AGGTGATCGCGTGGTCGTCGATCAGCCGCTGGTGTCGGTCGAGACGGACAAAGCGGTGGTCGAGGTTCCCTCCCCCTGGAGCGGCCGCATCGCGCGCTTGTTCGGCGGCAAGGGCGATCTGATCAAGGTCGGTGCCGCCCTCGTCGAATTTGCCGAAGGTGAGCAAGGCGATACCGGGACAGTGGTGGGCGAGCTCGGCCAAGGCGAGAAGACTGTCCGAGAAGCGGAGGCGCCGACTCCGGCGCCGGCGCGTACCTTGCAAGTGCTTCCCGCCGTGCGGGCGCTGGCGCGCAAGCTCGATGTGGATCTCAACCTTGTGCAGGCCACCGGCCCTGGCGGCACCATCACGCGGGCGGATGTGGAGCGCGCCGCAAAGAGTCTCGCCGAAGCGGGCCCGGCCGAGCCGCTACGGGGCATGCGCCGCGCGATGGCGCAGCGGATGGCGGCGGCGCATACCGAGGTGGTGCGCACAACGGTGACCGACGAAGCCGACATCGAGGATTGGCGAAAGGGCGAAGACGTCACCATCCGGCTCGTGCGGGCGATCGCGGCAGCCTGCCAAGCCGAGCCCGCGCTCAACACCTGGTACAATGCCGAGGCGGGCGAGCGGCGGCTGATCAAGCGCATCGACATCGGCATCGCGGTCGATACCGAGGGCGGGCTCATCGTGCCCGTCTTGCGCAATGTCGGCGAGCGGGACGCGCGCGACTTGCGCGCTGGTCTGGACCGGCTGCGCGCCGACGCCGCGGCGCGCTCGATCCCGCCGGAGGAGCTGCGCGGCGCAACGATCACGCTGTCGAACTTCGGCATGATCGGCGGGCGCTTTGCAAACCTCATCGTCGTTCCGCCCCAGGTTGCGATCATAGGTGCCGGCCGCAGCGCTCAAGGCGGATCTAGAGCGCACGTCCTAGAAGGCGAGGCCGCAGCCGCCTCCAATGTGGGAAGCCACGCAGGCGTCTCCTCGCAAATCTGTCAGGCGATCGCGGGCTGATGTCCGCTTTGCGCCTGCTGACCAGTCCTGCCGAAAACGTCGAGCGCCGCATTCACGGCGGCCCCATCCTCGAATGGGTAGCCCATCTCCCGGATGACGATTTCGAAGGCCCCGAGCGCGGCGACGATGTCAGTCTCGGCGATCGCCCCCATCGTCCCCCAGCGCCACATCTTTCCGACCATCTTGCCCTGTCCACCGGAGATCACGACGCCATGCTCATCGAGCAGCTTCGTCAACACCTTCTTGTTGTCGAGGCCGCACGGCGTCAGGATCCCCGTGACGGTGACCGAATGCACGCCGTCACGTGAGAAGATCTGCATCCCAAGCGCCTTAACAGCTTGATGAAGCGCCTCGGTGTAGTGTGCGTGACGCGCCCAGACGTTCCGCGCTCCTTCCGTTGTGTAAAGGTCGATCGCGACGTCGAGTGCAAAAGCGACCGAGACGGGTGGCGTCCATGGCGGCTCGCCTTTGTCGAAAAACTCCTTGTGCTTCTGTAAGTCGAAGTAAAAACGAGGCGCCTTGTTCGACTTTATCTTCTCCCATGCGCGCGAACTCACCGCGACGATCGCGAGGCCGGGCGGACACGCGAGCGCCTTTTGTGACGCAGCACAGACGATATCGAACTTCCACTCGTCCATCTTGAATTCGCTTGCGCCCAACCCGCTCACCGAGTCGACGATGACGTACGCGGGATGATTCCCGATCGCGCGCGAAATCGCGCCTAGGTCGATTTGCACGCCAGTGGACGTTTCGTTGTGCGTCAACAGAATTCCGGTAATCTTCTTTTCTCGGTCTGCCCGCAGCCGCGCGGCCAGTGCTTGGGGGTCGACCCCCGCGCCCCACGGCGTCTCGAGCATCTCGACGGTGCAGCCCCATATCTTCGCGATCATGGCGATCCGCTCGCCAAAAACGCCGGTCGGACACGCCAGGAGGGTATCACCCGGGCCGAACATGTTCGTCACCGCCGCCTCGAGGCTGCCCGTCCCCGATGAGCCCATCAACAATACGTCGCCTTGGGTTGCGAAGATCGACCGCATGCGCTCCGCGATGCTGTGGAGCAGGCGCGCGTACTCGGGGCCACGATGATTGATGAGCGGCTTCGCCATCGCGGCGAGCACCGGTTCGGAAACGGCAACGGGTCCAGGGATAAACAGCAGGCTCTTTGGCATATGGACAGGCTCGGGGCGGAAAGGCCGTTTGGTGCTGCACCCAAACGATAGCACACCACGCGGGGGAGAGCCCCGGCCGTTCGACGAGGCTACCAACCCATCAATTACTTGGTAGCATGCTCCTTGCCCAGGCTGCGCTTACCCTCCGGCCATAGGTCACTGCGTGCGCGAGGGGGCGCGCCACAGGCTCTTTGACGTGAGACAGTGAACAGCGACTTCGCGCTCGGTTGGCGGGGCGATGCGGCAATCCATGGCCACGCTGGCCAAACCATAGGCATCGAGGCGATCAAGTTTCCGCTTCTCCGAGAGCAAATTGATCATGGCCATCGATGCCGCATCCATCGCCTTGTTGAGATCGACATTGGTGCCAACAGTCACATAATCGGTAGCTGTTTCCTTGCTGGGCAGCGCCGCCGGCGGCTTCGCCCTGGCGTCCTTCGGATTGAAGCAGAAAGTGCCCTTCACGATGTCGACGACTTCAGAGATGCGGCAATCCCAGCGCTGCATCATGATGCGCTGAGCGTCCGCGGCGCTGACGCGTCGCTCCTCCGTGATGAACCTCACGGTCTCGGACTTGAGGATGTCGAGTGCCTTGTTGAGGTCTTCGTCATAGCCGACCGTAAGCCAATGCGTCGGGGTCTCGACGCGAGGCCATTCGAGCGGCCGGCCCTTGATGACGTCGACAGTAATGTTGAACTCCCTGAACGCGGTCTCGATGCCCGTGAGGTTGATCTCGCCATTGCCTTGCGCGGCATGCGCATCGCTCGCCCACAGCAGCGCGCCCTTCACGAACACCGGCAGATAAAGGGCCGACCCCGCGGTCAGCTCGCGCAGATCCAAATTGCCGCCATAACGTCCCGGCGGGACGGTGCTGTAGCGTCCGGGCTCGGCGCGCGCGACGCCAAGGATTCCGGGAAACGGCCGCAGCGGAACGAAGACGCCGGGCAGGAACTCGGCGACCTTGTTGTCCCAGTCAAGATAGACGTACCGGATTCTTCCTTCCGGAAACTCCTTCGGAAATTGTCCGGCAATTCCGGGATAGTTCATGTTCACGCCGTAGGAGCGCGGCACGATCTTGTTGATCTTCACCTTGAGCACGTCACCGGGTTCAGCGCCTTCGACATAGATCGGCCCGGTGAGCGTATGCGCGCCGCGGCCCGGAACCTCCTGACGAATCTTGGCCAGCAGGTCCAACGTCGCGCCCGGCACGAGGCGATCGTGAAACCGTCTGCGCCGTCGCGGCGTCATTGAAGATCGCAAGCAACGTGCCGGCGAGAATGCCCAGCGCTATCTTGGACTGCGTCTTCATCCCAGCCTCCCTTATCCCATGGACGAACACCTTTGGTCGATCGCACCCGCTGTCGCTGCGGGGATTATCGTCTCGCGCAAGGCGCTTCAGCAAGGGCAGAGTTCGCCGCGCGCGTCGCGTCGCAGCACGTCATTCGCCGATGACGGCGATGGCGTTGATCTCGATCAGATATTCGGGCGAAGTCATCTTACAGACCTCGACCATGGTGGAGGCCGGAGCGGGCGGCCGGAAATATTCGCGCCGCACTTTGTGGATCTGCTCGAAATGCTCCATGTTGCGGACATAGACGTCGACGCGGCAGATGTCGTCCATGCTGCCGCCCGCCTCCTCGACCGCCGCTTTTAGATTTTCGCAGACCTGGCGCGTCTGCGCTTCGATATCGCCGATGCCGGCGATCGTTCCGTCCGCTCGGCGCGAGGTCATGCCGGAAATGAAGACGATGCGGCCGCGCGCCTCCACCATCGTCGCGTGGGAAAAATGGCCGGATGGCTGGCGGATCTTTTTTGACGTGATCTGCTGCTTGGGCATTGCTTGCTCCTGAATGCGAGACAGTCAACCTGCCGCGGCTTTCCCTCCCCGCGCGGTCGCTTTGATTTCGACGAGGACGTTTCGGTACTGCCAATGGCTGCAGTTGAGAAGCTCACGGGGGATGCCGGGCTCGCGCCAGATCACCTCTCCCGGCTTTTCATCGGTTTGGCGCAGGCGGGGGCATGCAGAAGGATCAAGTGGACGTGCGAAACGACTGATCCGCAGGCGCTCACCCCCCTCCCCAACCCTCCCCCGCAAGCGATCGCAAGCGGGGGAGGCAGTAGACCGAGTTCGCGGCTCCGACTGGTTCTGAGAACGCGGACTTGCTCTAGAAAAACGCGAGCGTGCGGATTTCGATGCTCTCACGCGGTCGCGCGTTGGGGGGCGAGGTCGGATCCTCGAACGCGGTGTGCGCGGACCAGCGGGCGCGGCCGTCCTTCGCCGAATCGTAGACCTTGAACACCAGCGCCTCCTCGCGCCGCATGCGCGGCAGATAGTGCCAGCGGTGCTCGGGATTGTAGGTGATGGCGTAGGTTTGGCCGATGCGGTTCGGGTAGCGCCGTTCGCTTATTAGGAAATCGCTCGACAAGATCGAGCGCGCATCGCAGATCGCGAGCGGAAAGCTCTCGACCGGATGCCGGATCGGCCGCCACACCTGCACGATGGCAAAGCGCCGTTGCAGGAGCTCGTCGGCCTCATCGGGGAGCAGGTCGCGCACGCGCTGTGGGCCGGACCATTCGGTATAGTCGTTGTGAACGCGACGTACGACCTCGCGGATCTTGCGCGCCTCGCGTTGCTCATCATCCGCCGTGCGCAAGGTGTGATCGAAGACGACAACGCGCGAGGCGCCGCTTTCGGCTTTCACCAGCGCTTCCATCTCCGGATAATAGACCCTGCGGATCTGGTCCTCGTCGAAGAAATCCGCCACTTTCGTGTCGTGACGAACAAAACGGAAGCCGTGGCGATCGAGCACGAAAGGCTCCGTATTGAACCGCGCATTGCGGATCGTCACGCGATGGGGGTCGACCGTGCCGCCGCTGCGCACGTCCGTCGCGCCCGCCGCCGCCGTCTGAGTGAAGATCTTCTCCCCGTTATCGAGAACGTAGTTGACCGTCGCCTCGATGGCTTCGTTGACCGTTTCCCGTTCGATAACCTCGACCATAGGCAGCTCCCTGGCGTTGCGGCTGCACGGCTGTGCCACCCTCGCCGGCAGCGCGCGCCCTGATATAAGTCCGCCTGGCGGGCAAGACAATCCACACAGGATATTGTCGCGGCTCCGCCATGCCCGCGCGGCGGGGCTCAAATCAGCGAGCCTCGGGGCGACGGGGAATATTGCTGCTTGAAGCGGCGAATGCGCAATGTTCTTCTATGCGAACGCGCTGCCCGAGAGATCTCTCGCGGCATGCGCCTGCCGGGAGGAGCGCCGATGACCGACTACACTTACGATTTCGTGAACGTCAGGGTGCGCGACGGCGTCGCCTGGGCGGCGCTCAACCGGCCGGAAAAGCGCAACGCCATGTCGCCGGCCCTTCACTACGAGATGGACGACGCGCTGGCGCGTCTCGAGGTCGACGATAACGTCAAAGTCGTGGTCGTGACCGGCGAAGGCGGCAATTTCAGCGCCGGGCAGGATCTGAAAAAGTTCTTCCGCGAGCTGGAAAACAATCCGGCCGAACGCAAGAAGGCGGCGGCGGCCGCCAATCGCTGGCGATGGGAGCGGCTCTACGGCTACGACAAACCGACCATTGCGATGGTGCACGGCTATTGCGTCGGCGGCGCGTTCATGCAGCTCCTCGCCTGCGACTTCGCGATCGCGGCCGAGAACGCGATCTTCTCGCTCTCCGAGGTCAACTGGGGAATTCTGCCCGGCGCGCTCGTATCCAAGGCCGTCGCCGACACGGTACTACCGCGGCATGCGCTCTATTACGCCTGCCTCGGGGAGCCGTTCGACGGCAAAGAGGCCGCGCGCATCGGCATGATCAACTACGCGGTTCCCGCCGAGAAGCTCGAGGCGGCGACCGTTGAGCTTGCGCAGAAGCTCATGAAGAAAAGTCCGGCCGTGCTGCGCGCCACCAAGCAAGCGATCCGCCACGTGCGCACGATGGACGTCCCGCAGGCCTATGATTACCTCGCCGAAAAGGGCAAAGCCATCAAAGCGGCCGACAAGGAGGATTCCTACAATATGGGCCTGCGGCAATTCCTCGACGAGAAGTCCCAGACGGCGCGCATGCCCAGTTCTACAAGGGCAAGACCCTTACCATGATCATCAACTATCCGGCGGGCGGGCCGAGCGACATCGAGGGACGCATCGTCGCTCAACATCTGCCCGCGCACATTGCCGGAAAACCAAGCATCGTCATCAAGAACGTTGGCGGCGCAGGCGGCGTGATCGGCACCAATCAGCTCGCCGATGCCGCGCCCGACGGCGAGACCATGGGCTTCTTCACCCTCGACGTCGTCGCGCAGCTTCTTGGCAATCCGGCGCTGCGCGTCAACTACGCGGATTTCGCGATGCTCGCCGCAGTGGAGGAGCCGCTGGTCGCGTATGCGCGCAAGGACACGCCGCCCGGGCTTAAGGTTGCGACCGACATCATGCAGGCCAAGGAGTTCAAGGCGCTCTCGCTCAACGCGCAGAACAGCAACACCATCAACCAGGCGCTCTCGCTCGACCTCAAGGACGGCAGCTATCCGCGCAGCGCGGCGCTTCCCGATTTGGCGACATTCGAACAATTCTACGCCACGGTGAAAGGCGGCAAGCAGCCTTCTGGCTTCGCCTATGAGGTCTTACGCGCCGGGAGCGACCCGCTGGTCGCGATGTTCCGTACCGCGCTGATGCCGCCGAAGGCGCCGAACGACCTTGTCACGCTGATGCGATCCGCCTTCGTCGAATTGTGGAAGGACCCCGCGTTCATCCGCGACTATGCCAACGTGGTCAAGACCAAGCCCATCCTCGTGACCGGCGAGGAGGCGCAGGCCATGGTGGCCGCGCTCGCCAAGGTCAAGCCGGAGATCAAGGCCTTCCTTCTCGATTACAGCAATCGGCTGGTCAGGTAGCTGCTCACGCGCTCCTAAGCTGACCGACTGAGGGCGGGCTAGCGGAGAGAGGAATGCAAACGCGCAGGTCGCGGTTGCCGATGAGCGTGCTTCTGCTCTTTTGCGTCCTCGTGGGATTTGCGGCGCAAGCGGAAGACTACCCCACACGATCGGTGAAGCTGATCACCCAGGGCGCGGCGGCAAGCGGCCCCGACGTGGTCGCGCGCATCGTGGCCGAGCCGCTCGGCCGGTTGTGGGGGCAGCAGGTGGTGATCCTCAATCATCCCGGAGCGGGCGGCAGCGTTGCAGCCCGCCAAGCGGCATCCGCCGCCGCGGACGGCTACACGCTCTATATGCCGGCGACCTCTGCCTTCATCGTCATGCCGGAAATGTTTCCAAATCTGCCGTTCGACCTCGATCGCGATTTTGTTCGGATCGGATTTGTCGCCGAGCAACCGATGGTGATCGCGGTGGCGCCCTCGCTCGGCGTCAATTCGCTTCAAGATTTGATCGCACTGGCGAAGAGGCGGCCGAGCGAAGTCCTCTACGCCGCCAATGCACGCGGCACGCTTCCGCACCTCACGGCCGAACGCTTTCGCAGCCAAGCAGGCATCGAGCTGCGCTTTGTTCCGTACGCCGGCGCGGCGGCCGGGCTGCAGGATCTGGTGGGCGGACGCATCTCGATGATCGTGGAGAGCTTGGGACCTTTTTTGGGCGCTATTCAAGGCGGCTCGCTCAAAGCGCTCGCGGTTGCCTCCGCGCAGCGGCTGCCGAACTTTCCCGACCTGCCGACGGTCGCCGAAACAATTCCGGGCTTCATCGCAACAGGTTGGTTCCCGCTGCTCGCGCCGGCCGGCACGCCCGACTGGATCGTGCGCAAGGTGGGCGGGGATCTGCGCGTCGTGCTCGATCAGCCGGCCGTGAGGCAAAGGCTTGCCGACCTCGGCACGTTCGCGCGGCCGATGTCGCCGGCTGAGACGACCGAATTCATCCGCCGGGAACAAGAGCTGTGGCGGCCGGTGGTGAAACAGATCGGCGTCTCGCAATAGCCACTGGCTATCGTTCTCCTCTCGCTTGCCGACGGCAGCGCTCCTTCCGCACTGCCGATTTAAGACATAAGCTCGGCGAGTTGACACGGAGGAGTCTCGTCATGGCAACAGTTGGAATTATGCATAGTGGCTCGCAAGAGACTGCTCAGAAATATGTCAAGATACTTACAGATCGACTCCAAACGGACTGCACACCCCCTCCGGCCATTGAAGTCCGTTATGCCACTCAAAACGATCCTCTTCCAAAAATAGCTCAGTACTTCATTGAGAATGGTGTCAACTTGCTCATAGCGGCGGGCGGCTCCCGGTCTGCCGATGCGGCAATCAAAAAAAGGGGTAGCGCAAACAACCCTATCATCGTTTTCACAAGCGTGGCGCCGTATATCTGCAACAACATAAACAAAAACACTACAACCGGAGTATGCGCGCACACTTCGGATCATGACGTGGACAGATTAGACTGGCTGCTCAAGATGCCGCTTAAGGGAAGAAGGATAGGAGTGCTCAGGAACTCTAGTCGTGGCGACCATGCAAAGCAGAAGGGCGCCATAGACCAAGCAATGACAGCCTGCAACTGCACTCCTGTCCATCGGGACATAAACGGCCCCAATACGATTAAAGATATTTTCGACTTGTTCAAAGGAGACATTCACGGATTGCTTGTCGCGGCCGATCCATTCTTCAACAATGATCGGCAGGAAGTAGTCGACAAGACAAATGCTGACGTTTATCCGGCGATTTATCAGTGGCGCGAATTTGTAGAGCTCGGTGGATTGATGAGCTACGGGCCAAGCCTCAGGAATTGCTACGACCAGGCCGGCGCAATAGCGGCTAGGATTGTTAACGGCGCCGCAAATCCACCCTACCAGGTTTGGGAGCCAAAGTACCCCGATGATTTTGAGTTGGTCGTGAGCCAACGTAGGGCCACGGATCTTAAGATGTGGCCTTTACCCAAGGACGTAGCCGACAAGGCTCAGGTGATATAAGTTCGTCGGCCAGCGCTTGTCTTCCAGCACGCCGAGAACTACACCACCCCCGCCACGGCGATGACAGCGTGACGGGATCTCGCGAATGCTAAGGCATCGCCTTTTAGTTGTCTGCGGCATTCCTGGGGCGGGAAAGTCCACCTTAGCGCGGCGCGCGGTCGAACGCTGGGACGCGGTCAGCTTTGCGTCGGAAACCTTCGCGGAGGCATTAGGCGCCGCGGCGCGGACGGCCTCGGGGGACCTCAGCAAGGAGGCAATCGCACATGCGTACTCGGCAATGGCAGGCGCCGTTGCGGATGCGCTATCGACTCACAGGCTGGTCATAGCCGTCGGATCGTTTCGATCCGAAGAACAACGCCGGCGCTTCCGGGATATCGCGATACGCGCCGGGGCAAGCGTGACGACGCTTCGCATTCTTTGTCCCATCGAGACGGCGGCGCAGCGGGTGCGCGCGCGGCTTGCGTCCGGAGAGCGGGGGCCCACGGCGGATGCCATGGTCCGGATCGATGCCGAGCTAAATCGAGCAACCGACATCGATGCCGTTTTGACCAACGATTCGTCGGCCGAGCACTTTCATCGCGAGGTCGAAGCCTTGCTCCAAGCCCTTGAATGGGGTGCGGAGCACGATGCGTCGAACGCAAGCATCATGCAGCGGTTTCAAGTACTTGTGACCGACAAGCCCGCCCTCGCCGGCGATGTGGTTGGGTCGAAGCCTCGCATCGAGACCAATCAATGATAAAAGTCGCCTCCGAAGGGCCAACTGGTCCGTAGGAGTAGGTCGAGGGGGCGGCTGAGCTGAACGACCCGCCGCAACGCACGGCTGACGTTTGCGGCCGTTGTCGTCGCCCCGTCGTGTCGCGCGTGCTATAGTCCGGTTGCACGAATGAGATGACCAATGCGAGGTGTCGCACTTTTATCGGTCGTTGCCTCTGCGATGCTGGCATGGCCGCTGCCGCTCCACGCGCAGAAGCCGCCTGTTCCCGTCATTGGACTTCTCTCCACCGCCTCGCCAGCTTCGCGCGGGGGCGACCAAGTCGGCGCCTTCCACGGCGGACTTCGCCAGGAGGGTTACACTGAAGGCGGGAACGTCCGGATCGAATATCGTTGGGCGACAGATGACTACGTTCGGCTGCGCGCAATGGCCGAGGAGTTGGTTAGGCTGCGGGTGGCGGTCATCGTAGCGGCTGGCGGTCACGTGTCAGCGCTCGTGGCGCAGGAGGTCACTAAAGAGATACCGATCTGTTTCACGACAGTCACCGATCCGGTCAAATCCGGGCTTGTGAAGAGCCTCAATCGGCCGGGCGGAAACGCGACCGGAACCGCGGGACTGACCTCCGAACTCGACCCGAAGCGGCTTGAGTTGCTCCACGAAATGAAGCCGACCGCTACGGTGATTGGGGTCCTCATCAATCCCAATCGTCCAGGGCTGGAGACTCAACTACCGGAGCTGCGCGCAGCGGCCGACAAGATGAAGCTCAAACTCGAGATCCAGGAAGCTACTGGCGATCGAGACATCGACATCGAAGCCGCCTTCCAAGGGTTCGCCTCGCAGCGCGTGGATGCATTGCTCGTGACTGCTGATCCGATGTTCAACAACCGCCGCGCACAGGTGCTCGCCCTCGCCGCAAGGCACTCGCTTCCGGCGATCTACCAATGGCGTGAGTTCGTCACCGGCGGCGGCCTGATGAGCTACGGCCCCAGCATCACGGAAGCCTATCGTCAGGCTGGGATCAACGCGGGCCTCATCCTCAAGGGCGCCAAGCCCGCCGATATTCCGGTCGTGCAGCCTACGAGATTCCAGTTGGTCATCAACGGCATTACTGCGAAGAAGCTCGGCCTCACGGTCTCCCCAGCTTTGTTCGCCATCGCTGACGAGGTGATCGAGTAAGCAGCGGCAAGTCCGGCATTCCTAATCGCTGCCGCAACGGCCCTCCGGTTCCTGCTCCATCGCGTGCTCGGCGCACGCGCGCCCCCACTCTGCAGCATAGCGAATATCGGGAGAGACCCGACCCAACGGGGAGGAACCCCCTCACCCCCTCGGCACGCCTGCTGCTACTTTTCTACGCCGATAACTTCCCTGGCCAATGGTCCCCACTTCTCGTTTTCAGCCCGATAGAATTCGGCGAAAGCTGCGACGTCATAAGCCGGAGGATCGATGGCATCGCGCGCCAGACGTTGGCGCGCATCCGGTTCCTGCAGGCCTTCCACCACCGCCGCGTTGAGCCTGCGCACGATGTCGGCGGGAATGCCCCGTGGCCCCGAGAGCGCAAACCAAACTTCGCCGACGAGGGCCGGAAAGCCCTGCTCCGCGAAAGTTGGAATATCGGGGAAATCGGCAACGCGCTTGCGCGACGTGACCGCGAGTGGGCGCACCTTTCCACCCAGAATGGTTCCGGCCGCCGAGGTGAGCGCCGTTGAGGTTACGGCGATGTGCCCGCCCATGAGATCGGTCATCGCGTGGCTTGCACCGCGATAGACGACGTTCTGCAGCGCAATGCCCGCTTCTTTCTGGAACAGGGCGAACGCGAGATTAGCCAGCGAGCCAGGCGAGGGCGAGCCATAGTTGAGCTTGCCGGGATTTGCCTTGGCGTAGGCGATGAACTCCGCGAGATTGCGCGCGGGTATGTCGTTATTGGCGACCAGCACGGCCGGAGGACCACCGAAATCGGCGATGTGGGTATATCCCGTCACCACGTCGGCGGGCGGATTGGGGCTGATGGCGGACGAAATGATGAGCCCGCCGACGCCGGAGACGAACAGCGTATAGCCGTCCGGCGCGGCATTCGCCGCTTCGGCGGCGGCAATCAATCCGCTGGCACCGGGCTTATTTTCGGGCACGAATTGTTGGCCGAATGCGGGGGAGAGCTTTTCCGCGGCCAGGCGCCCCAGCATGTCGGCCGTACCGCCCGCTGTGAATGGAATGAGAATCCGGACCGGTCGCGTTGGCCAGTCCTCCGCGCGCATCGAGCGTGCGGCTAGGACGATGCCGAGCAACGCCAGCACAGCTGCAGCCATCATCCGCACTGAGGCGAGGCGCTTTCTCATATGGCTATGGCAATCCTTCCACTCTTTATTCGTCAATGGCCATCGCACCGGAATTCGTAGGGTGGGCTAGGCACGAAGCGCCGTAGCCCACCGCTTCTCGCGGTCTGATCGGTGGGCTGCGCTTCGCTTAGCCCACACTACAACTCACTCCGTTCGTCCCCGCAAAAGTGGGGACCCAGAGGTTGTAGCCCGGATGAGCGTAGCGAAATCCGGGAGTCCCGCATGTCGCTTCGCTCATGCGGGCTACTGGGTTCCCGCTTGCGCGGGAACGAACGGAGTGGGAGGCGGCGCATCTGCCTTATTCGCCGATCAATTCTTTTCTTCTCAATTCCAGCTCTTCTGCGTAGCGGCGCAGCGCATGCGCTTCCGAGAGTAGTCCCACGACGCGGCGTCGCTCCGGCGACTGAACGACTGCGAGCGCTTCCGCCTCCGCCTTGTCGAAAATCGCGACCGCCTCGTTTACGGTCATCGTCGGCAGCAAGGTCGCATCGGGATAACGGAGAATCTCCCGCACGGCGCACGAGTCCTCGAGTTCGGGCGCGTGCGCTTCTGCGACCTGAACGATCCCGGCGTATTCCTTCTCCTCGTTGAGCGCGACCACCTGCGTTGCGGAGCCGGGCGGAAACACCATGCGAAAGCGCGCGATCGTGGTGTGGGCGGGAACCGTGCGCACGTCCTGCCGCATCATGCGCCGGACCGTGAGCTCGCGCAGCCAGCCGACATCGGCGGCGCTGCGGATGGTTTCGCCACGCAGGTGGAAGCGCCAGGTCGCGAAGGAATAGCCGAAGGTTTCGCGCGTCACTTGCGCCGAGACGATCACGGCGATCAGCACCGCGGTGGTGAGCCAAAGATCGCCGGTCGATTCGAGCGCGATGAAGGTCATGGTGAGCGGTCCGCCGATCACCGAAACCGAGAGCGCCCCCATGCCGATGATGGCGTAGATGTGCGGGTCGAGCGCGAGCGCGGCGGGCAAGACCGCCGACAGGGCGTCCGCAAAGACGTGGCCTGCGAGCGCGCCCATGAGCAGCGAGGCAAAGAACAGCCCACCGCGAAAGCCGGTTCCGAGCGAGATGACCGATGCCAAGGCTTTGAGAAACAAAAGGAGCGCAATGTCGCGCAGCGGGCGGTCGAGCACCGAGGTCAAGCGGATCGCGCCATGACCGGAAGACAGGATCTGCGGCGTGATCAGCGCCAGCGATCCGACCACAAGACCGCCGAGCGCCGGGCGCAAGAACTGCGGCAGAGATAGCCGATTGAGTAACGTCTCGCAGAAAGCGACGCCGCGCATCACTCCGATGCCGACGGCGGCGGCGAAGAGCCCGACCGCACTCGCCATCACGAGATCACGGGCCGTCACGCGGGAGACATAGAGTGTTCCGATGCCAAGCGCTGTCGGGTCGAACAGATTGGCGACGAGGTAGCCAACCAGCGCAGCTAGTCCCACCGGAGCGAGGCTTGCGACCGAATAGCTGCCGATGACGATTTCGAACGCATAGAAGGCTCCGCCGAGCGGTGCTCCGAACGCGCCCGCGATCGCGCCCCCCGCGCCGCACCCGACCAGCACGCGCAGGTCGCGACGCCGCAGGTGGAAAGCACGCCCGATCCAAGACGCAAGGCCGCTGGCCAACTGCGTATAGCCGGCCTCGAGACCGACCGACGCCCCAACCCCACTCGACCAGACGGTCTGCAGCGCCACGCTGATGCTTCCGACGAGCGACATGCGCCCGCCGTGCAACGCGTTGGCCTCGATCGGGTCGACTTCCCGCGTCGGCCGCCATCGCGCCAGCGCCATGAGGGCAAGGCCGAAGATCAGCCCGCCGACGAGCGGGACGGTGACGGCGCTCAATGGCTCGAGCGAGGTGAGCGCGGAGAGCCGTTCGCCGGGCGGGACTGCGAACAGCCACCAATGCA
>WNFI01307635.1_pt1 | contig 14022 bp, 12 predicted proteins | sample 5400471 | NCBI WGS metagenome assembly WNFI01 (sample SAMN13153348, study PRJNA577476) | soil metagenome | isolation source: 100 cm saprolite on Douglas fir-dominated hillslope | place: USA:California | collected 2013-09-17 | reverse complement strand
TGGTGGTGGCCACGACCGGCATTTTGGCACGACTGCGACGAGAGGAGTTGGAGGGCGTGGTTGCGCATGAGCTCTCACATGTTGAAAATTATGATATTCGACTGATGGCCATCGTAGCGGTTTTAGTCGGATTTATCGCCTTACTTTCCGACTGGATGATTCGGATGGCATTTTGGGGCGGGGGACGAAGACGGAATAATAATAGGGAAGAGGGCGGCCAACTACAAATCATTTTTGTGGTCATTGGTTTTGCACTTGCACTTTTGTCGCCCATTGTGGCGCAGCTCATTCAGCTGGCTATTTCTCGTCGTCGTGAATTTTTGGCTGACGCATCCGGGGCGGGGATGACCCGAAATCCGGAAGGTTTAGCGCGCGCTTTGGAAAAAATTAGTGCTGATCCACAACTACTCGTTGAAGCAAATAAAGCCACTGCGCATTTGTACATCGCCAATCCACTCAAAAATGCGCAAGGGGGTATGAGCTGGATGGCGCGTTTATTTGATACGCACCCACCAGTTGAAGAGCGGATTAAAGCGCTGCGATCACTTGAATTAGGCTAAAATTCCGTAAGGCGATATCCTCTTCCTCGAACTGACTCAACTTTATAGGGAAAATCTGACATCTCCCTAATGCTGATTCTCAGAGATTTAATAACTTGTCGCAAATTATCATTTGGTACTGATGGTTTGAAATCACCGGGCCACAATAAAGTTTCCAATTCTTCGAACGTGCATACTTGATTCAAATGCTGAAGAAAATATCTCAGCACGTCATCTGACTGACCAGTAATTCTTCGTTCTTCTTGTTGTCCAGAATCTTCTCGAACGACCCAATTTTTATATCCGTTCACTTCTGCCTCGACAACAAGACCTTTTTCTTTAAGCACCTGAAGAAAACTGGCTGCAATCAAATATGCGTGCGCACCGCTTGGATCTCCTTTTTCTTGAGCTTGCTTTCTCAGTTCGCCCAGTTCTCTACTAAACATGGTAATTATTATACGAAGGCTGTCAACGCAGACGCTTCTGCTTCTTGGGACGATACAAAAAATTTGGTACACTACGCCTTGTGCCGAAAACTATTCCCGTTAGTCATATTGCAAAACTCGCGAATATTCCCATTACCCAAGCGGAAGAAAAATCTTTAGAAAAAGCATTTGATGAAACACTGAAGGTTGTGGACGAATTAAAAAATGTCGATGTTTCTACTGTGCAGCCGACATATCAAGTCACCGGTTCAGAGAACATCCTTCGTGAAGACGAAGTAGATGAAGCACGAATGTTTACGCAAGCTCAAGCTTTAGCAAATGCCAAAAAAGTTCATGACGGCTATTTTATCGTCAATCAGGTGATCGATGCTGAGTAAACTCACTCTCACCCAAGCCATTCGCAAACTCAAACAGAAAGAAATTTCTGCGGCTGAGCTCTATGGCGATATCCAAAAAAGTTTGGCACAACATAAAGAACTGAATGCCTATTTGACAGTAAATGAAAACATGGAAAAAGATGCGGCTGTAGCAGAAACTTCCTCGCTCGCAGGCGTACCGATTGCAGTGAAAGATAACTTTTGTACGGATGGATTGCGCACGACTGCAGCTTCCACAGTGTTGGATAAATTCATACCTCAATACGACTCCACTGTTGCTAAAAAATTGAAGTCAGCTGGCGGTGTCATTGTGGGCAAAACGAATATGGATGCTTGGGCGCATGGGTCTTCCACGGAAACATCACAGTATGGTCGGACATTGAACCCACGCAACACAGAATACTTGCCAGGTGGATCTTCCGGTGGCAGCGCTGCTGCTGTGGCTGCCGATATGTGTGTAGCAGCGATAGGTTCAGAAACAGCTGGGTCTATCCGCCAACCTGCAGCATGGTGTGGTGTGGTTGGATTAAAACCGACATATGGCCGCGTCAGTCGCTACGGCGTTGTTGCTATGGCGTCTTCTACTGATTCTCCCGGACCGATTGGTAAAACGGTAGAAGACACTGCAGTGCTGCTGAATCATGTAGCAGGCTATGATCCATATGACGCCACCACCAGTTCGCAAAAAGTTCCAGATTTTACGCAGGCGCTCAAAAAAGATATTCGTGGCAAAAAAATTGGCGCCATTTACTTGGATCTTCCTGGCATCTCCAACGTCAAAAAAGATTTTGAAAAGCAACTCAAAGTATTTGAAGAGTTGGGCGCACACGTGGAAATGGCACAAGCCATGGATCCTCAATACGCAGTTGGCGTTTATACTGTGGTGCAGCGCTCAGAAGTGAGCAGTAATTTATCGCGCTATGATGGCGTCAGGTATGGCAATGACCGCTCGTTTTTTGGTGAGGAAGCCAAACGCCGCATCATGTTGGGAACTTTTACGCTCAGTAAAGGTTATTCGGATCAATACTATTTATCCGCTCAAAAAGTGCGAACGCTCTTCATTCAAGATTTTGAAAAACTGTTTGAAAAATATGACGTGTTGGTATCACTTACTTCGCCTGGATTTGCGAAAAAAATTGGTGCCAGTGAAAGTAGTAGTATGTTTGGCGAACTTGAAGACATGCTTGTTGAACCCAGCTCGATTGCAGGCTTGCCAGGAATCAATGTACCGTGTTTCCGCGATGAAAAAACCAATTTATTTTTGGGCATGAATATTGTGGCGCCGATGTGGCAAGAAGAGCGAGTGATTTCTGTGGCCGATGCATTTGAAGGCGCAACGCACTGGAACTCATGGAGAAACAATGACTGATTTAACACTCATTTGCGGCATGGAAATTCATGCGGAGCTGAAAACGGCTTCCAAAATGTTTTGCGGCTGCAAAAATGATCCGTTCGGCGCACCCAAACCAAATATGTATACCTGTCCAGTGTGTTTGGGGATGCCAGGTGGATTGCCGGTCGCAAACAGAACAGCCATTGAGTGGGTGATCAAATTGGGATTGGCGTTGAGTTGCAAAATTCATTTGTTTTCACATTTTGATCGCAAGCACTACTTCTATCCCGATTTACCAAAAGGTTATCAAATCAGCCAATATGACTTGCCGTTTTGTTATGACGGCCACTTGGACACGGAGTTTGGGCCGGTGAGAATTCGCCGTATTCATTTGGAAGAAGACACGGGTAAGTTGTTGCACAAAACAGTGGATGGTAAAAAAGTTAGCCTCATTGATTTTAATCGCAGTAGCGTGCCGCTGGTGGAAATTGTGACTGAGCCAGACATTCATTCTGCGCAGCATGCCAAAGCCTACGCCAAAAGCATTCGCCAAATTTTGCGCTTTTTGGATATTGCCGATTGCGACATGGAACAGGGTGGGATGCGGTTGGAAGCGAATGTTTCGCTCTCCACCGATGACAGTTTGCCACCCTACAAAGTGGAGTTGAAAAATATTAATTCGTTTCGCTTTTTGGAAAAAGCAATTGGATATGAAATTGAGCGTCAAACCGAAGTTTTGAATGGTGGAAAAAATCCTATTCAAGAAACACGCGGCTGGAACGAAACGAAAGGTGAAACATTTACACAGCGCGTCAAAGAAGACGCAGAAGATTATCGGTATTTTCCTGATCCCGATTTACCGCCAATGCGCTTTACCGAAAAAGAGATTGAAAACTGGCGAAAAGATTTACCGGAGTTACCGAGCATGATGCTCAAGCGCTGGCACAAGGACTATGGTATTGAGACAAAAACTGGCGAGGTGCTACTGGATGAAAGAACTACTGCTCATTGGGCTGACGAGGTATTTCGATTGGCGTTGCTCGCAAAAATTGATTGTACTAAGTTGGCAAATGCTTTAGTAAATAGAAAAATTCAGTGGTCAGCAGAAAATGAACCAGAGCAAATAGTTGAGGCTTACAAACTCAGTATTCAAACAGACAGTGTGGACACATCCAAACTAGACGAAATAATCAAATCTGTGATTGCAGAAAATCCTGATGCCGTCGCCCAATTCAAATCCGGAAAGCCACAAGTCATTGGGTTTTTTATGGGACAGGTGCAGCGCAAATTAGGGAAAAAATTGGATGCGAAAGAATTGCAGGAAAAAATCCTTCCTTTTTTGCAGCAATAAAAAAATATGCATTGTCCAAACAATGTCTAGACAATGCCGGGACACTGTTTAAAACGGGGCCTGAATTTTTGGTATAGGTCTGCTTTTGTTTCTGTTTTGACGCCAGCATACCTATACGCTATTCTCAAGCAAACATATGTCTGATTTCGTCCATCTCCATGTCCACACCGAGTACTCGATGCTCGATGGCTTATCGCGCATCCCGGACCTGCTAAAAAAAGTCAAAGAACACGGCCAGAATGCGGTCGCTCTCACCGATCACGGCGGCATGTACGGCGCGGTCGTTTTTTATAACTCTGCCAAAAAAGAGGGAATTAAAGCCATTATTGGTGTGGAAGCCTACATGGCTCGCAACTCGCGCTTCGACAAACAAACCAAAATGGGCGCAGACCAGTTCCATCTTTTACTTCTCGCACAAAATATGACTGGGTACCGCAATCTGATGCGCCTCGTTTCACTGGCAAACTTGGAAGGCTTCTCGTACAAACCGCGCATGGATCAAGAAATTTTGCAAAAATATAATGAGGGCATCATCGCGACAAGTGGCTGTATGTCCAGCCTTTTTAATCGTCTGCTACTGGATGGAAAACGTGATGAAGCAGTTGCAAAGCTGAAAGAATTTAAAGAAATTTTCAAAGATCGCTTTTATATTGAAATTCAAAATCATCCCGCAATTCCAGAACAGGAAGAGTTGCTCAAAGAACAAGTCAAAATTGCGCGTGAGTTGGACTTGCCATTAGTTGCTACCAACGATGTTCATTATGTGGATCCCGACGACGCCGAGGCGCAAGATGCGTTGCTCTGCGTCCAAACCCGTAAGTTGATTTCTGACACCAAACGAATGACAATGCTCAACTCGCCAGATTTTTACTTGCGTTCCACACAAGAAATGGAAGAGTTGTTTCAAAAATATCCGGAAGCGTTGGAGAACACCGTCAAAATTGCGGCTTCTTGTAATTTAGAAATTCCCACCGGCAAACTGATTTTTCCGGCCTTTCCATTACCAGAAGGGGAAACAGAAGAAAGTTATTTCCGCAAATTGTCATTGGCCGGTCTAGAGAAAAAAATACCAGGAGCCAACAAAGAAGTGCGAGAGCGCTTGGAATATGAAATGGGCATCATTATCAGCAAAGGCTATCCAACCTACTTTCTCATCACCCAAGATTTTGTGAACTGGGCAAAAAATGCTGGGATAGGTGTAGGCCCGGGTCGTGGTAGCGCAGCAGGGTCTTTAGTAGCATTTGCGCTGGGCATTACAACGATGAATCCACTCCAACACGGTTTACCTTTTGAGCGTTTTTTGAATCCGCAGCGTCCAACGCCGCCCGATATTGATATGGACTTTGCTGATGATCGTCGTGATGAGGTCCTTGCATACGTAGCACATAAATACGGTGAAGATCACGTGGCACAAGTCATTACTTTTGGACGGATGGAGGCACGAGTGTCAGTGCGCGATATTGGCCGCGTTCTCGGACTGCCATACGAAGATCCAGATAAAATTGCTAAACTGATTCCCAATGTGCCGGGACATAAAACGCCGCTGCGTACCGCCGTAGAAACAATTCCAGAACTCAAAGAGTATTACAAACAAGCCAAGTTTAAAAAATTGATTGATTTAGCAGAAAAAGTGGAAGGCGTGGTGCGTCATAGCTCCGTGCATGCGGCCGCGGTCGTGATCGCTGACCAACCGTTGTATAACTACACACCCATTCAGCGCGAGTCAAAAACTGGCAAAACCATTACGCAGTACGACATGTATGTGTTGGACTGTAACGTCTCTGAAGATGCAATCGGTTTACTAAAATTTGACTTCTTGGGCCTGCGCAATTTATCCATTTTGCAATCCGCAGTGAATTTGATCAAAAAAGAGCGCGGTTTAGACATTGATATTGAAAATTTGCCGCTCGATGACAAAATGACGTTTGATCTGCTTTCCAGCGGAGAAACCACGGGTGTGTTTCAACTTGAGTCCGGAGGTATGCGACGTGTGGCACGCACCCTCCAACCTAACCAATTTTCGGACATCACCGCTATGGTGGCACTCTATCGCCCTGGCCCAATGGACCTGATCCCCACCTTTATTGAAGGCAAGCACAAGCCGGAATCTGTGGTGTATCCCCATGAATCGCTGAAATCTGTGCTTGGTGAAACCTACGGCGTGATGGTGTACCAAGAGCAGATTTTGCAAATTGCACACGTCATGGCTGGATATTCTTTGAGCGAGGCAGACATTTTACGCAAAGCCATTGGGAAGAAAAAGAAAAAATTGCTGGATGAAAATAAAAAGCGATTCATTGAACAATCCAAAAAAAATGGCTACACCAAAGAAGTTGCCGAAAAAGTTTGGGGATTTATTGAAGCCTTTGCCAACTACGGCTTTAACAAAGCGCACGCTGCCAGTTATGCAATGATTGCCTATCAAACGGCGTACCTCAAAGCACACTACCCAGCAGAATATATGACTGCTCTAATGAGCGTTGAGTCGGCGTCACACAATGCCAACCGCGATGAAAAAATTGCGATCGCGATTGAGGCATGTAAAAAAATTGGCCTGATCATCATGCCTCCTGATATTAATTTATCCGGCGCAGATTTTACAATGGAAAAAAATGATAAATCGGCTGGGGGACAAGCGATTCGGTTTGGTTTTACGGCTATTAAAAATGTCGGCACGGCTGCGATTGAAAGTATTTTAGCCACACAAAAAGAAGTCGGACAGTTCCATTCTTTTACACATTTCTTGCTCAAAACGGATAATCGGAAAGTGAATAAAAAAGTGTTGGAGTCGTTGATTAAAGTCGGCGCGATGGACCGATTTGGAACTCGTGCCAGCATGTTGGAACAACTGGAAGAAATTCGCAACAAAGTCACCCAGTTTCAAGGCGATGTGGACGGACAAGAGAATTTATTTGATGGCGTCACTGATCACGCCATCAATGTAGAAGATACGTTTCACCAACTTCCAGAATACCCGCAAGCGGAGTTGCTCTCTTTTGAAAAAGAATTACTGGGCATTTACCTGACTAACCACCCACTAGCTGACGCGCTGGAGTTTGTGGCGGATAAAGCCAACAAAACGATTTCGGAAATTGATTCCAGCATTCATCAGGATGCAGTGTTTCTGATTGGTGGCGTCATCACAAAATTTCGCGAAACCGTCACTAAAAAAACCAACTCGCCAATGGCGTTTGGCACGATTGAAGATCAAACAGGGAATATCGAGTTCATTTTATTTCCAAAAGTCTATCAACAGTATGCCGGTCAAATCCACACGGACATGGTTGTGCTCCTGAAAGGCAAAATTGATGTGCGTGAAGAAACAGCCCAAATGCTTGTTGAAAAAGTGACAATTCCTGAAGAAAATATGGTGGCCAATTCGTCAAACGAAAAATACGAAGAATTATTTATCCCACGCAAAACGAAGTCGGAAACACTTCAAGAAATTGGCAAGCTGTTGAAAGCGCATCCTGGCCAAGAAAAAATCATGATCATTATTCCCAACGGCGGCCAACCCAAACGAATGCCACTCCCATATGGTGTGGCATGGACGGCAGAGGTGCAGACGGCAGTGGGGGAGTTACTGAAGTGAAAATTGTCATATAAGCTGCTAAGCTAAATGAATGGTCGAGCCACTTTTCGTTTTTACTGTCGCACCCACTGGACTGGGGCACATTCGCGTCATGCACGCACTTCAAGATGGCTTGCCGCTGAACACAACTTTTGAAGTCATTGGTATCCAAGAAGCAGGCGTCAATAACGCTCTTCACTCACTTGGTAGTCGCGTTCCACTACTTACCGACATCACTGAGTTTTATCAAACGAATCATTTTGCTGAGTGGGTCGTGAGTGCCTTGTACACTGCGTACTTAAAATCACACGCAAAAGAAGCGATGGTAGCTTTTGCTGACATCGTCAAAAGAAATCCTGATCGGAAACGCTGGATTGTTATCTCAACGCATTTCGCTCTGGCATTTTCAATTGCTGCCAGCAAAAAAGAAATCGCAGAAAAATTTGGCGTGGAAGTGCTGCTCTGCGTTATTGTGACAGACGACTCCCCACAAAGAGTTTGGGTCGTCAAAGATGCGGATCTCATTTTTGCTCCGAGTACGCTGACGGGTGAAACACTTGTAAAACTCGGCATGTCCCCAGAAAAAGTGAAAGTCGTATCGTATCCAATTTCGCCCAAATTTGCCCAAAAATTGTCAAAGGACGAATATCAACACGTTGTTGATCAATTGAATGCAGACCAAACCACCCCACTCCAAATTGTAATTCCGATCAGTGGCGCTGCGGTCCAGCTTCCTTATTTAGAAGATATTATCCGTACGTTGTCATATGAAAACTTTTTCTTTACGGTCATCGGACAAGACTCCACTTTTACATTTTCTTTTTTCCAAGATCTTGCCAAACTGACACACGTTCAAACTAGCATTGGTCTCTCAAATCATCAGACAGTGGAGTACTACGAATCACTTTTTTATCAACCATCCCGTCCCGCTGTCGAAATCACCAAACCTTCTGAGCAGTCGTTCAAAGCCATTTTACAACCGAACGAGAGGGGAGGGGTCATTTTGCTTTTCACTCAACCAGTGGAACGACAAGAAAAAGACAACTTACGTTTTTTGCAAAGATATGGACTAATGCCAGATGATAACCAACAACATAATCTGGAAGATTTTTTACTGGGTGTGAGAATTTTTACCACCCAGGAAGTTACGCAAATTCATGCACTAGCGTCACATTGGCGAGCCATTCGCCTGCCATCAGCACCACAAAAAGCAGCGCAGTTCATCAAGAAGTTAAAAGAGAAAGGAATTTTCTCTTCAATGCTGAAGTATGTCCCGTCACCAAAACCAGAGTTAATGTCAAATGGTGTTGAGATGATTTGGAACGAAATACTGACTCGGTTTAACGGTACGCCGATATCTGAAACGGTAAAGTCGACAAAATCTTCTTTTGTAGCTCGCGAAACTCAGCCCGGATTGGTTGGGCGCTGACTTTTCCTGCGTGCCTTTGAGATAAAAGTTGGGGATGCGTTTCAAGAAAAGTTTTGACTTCCTGAATTTGTTTAATGAGTGGTGTTATTTCATTTGCCGCTATTCGCAACTCTTTAGCTAAGGCTGGCGTCACGTGGTTACCAGTCACTGCGTCTTGAACAGTGAGGTCTTCGGGAATGTGTTGAAAATCAGTTCCAAACTGGATGTCATCCATACATCTCTCCAGAGCCACCCGCTCAAAAAATGCAATAATACGCCGCTGCTCATTGCCAAGCAGTTTATCGTTGAGTTCTGTAAATTTGCTTTTTTTAAGAACTAGTCCTTCTTGAACAGCTGCCGGAAGGCCAAGCAAATATCGCAAATGCATCTCAACGATATGTGGAAGAAAAGCAACTTCAGGCAATTTTATTCGGGAAACAATGTCGTAATCATAGGGGGATGCCGGCTTACTGCAAAACAGGAGCCAGTGCTTGAGCAAGCTATAAAACTGTGGAAGATGATCCCTCTCCAATTTTCCTTCGCTCGTTAAGCACTGAATCATTGCCGAACTACTCAACTCAATAAATCCGAGGTGCAAGAGACTACAATCGATATTCAAACGTTGAATCTCCGACATTACTTGCGATAGTTCTTTTTTGCTGCGAAGCGTTTCCCAGACTATTTTGAATGCGAGCACAGCAGCCACTTGTCGATCCGCTTTTTTAGATCGTTCATCGTCAGAAAGATACGGCAAGAGCGATGCAAAACGCATGGAATCAATATCAATCGTGGCAATCACTTCTGCATCATGAAAACTGAGTACGGACGTTTCTCTTGCTGATCTGGACAGAACCTTTGTCAACCACTGTTGCACTTCTTCAAAATGGATAACGCGCTTTGGTCGTTCCTCTTTTTCTTTCTCTACTTCAGGTTTTGCTTTTGATCGACGCGAGCGGATTTCTTTTTCTGGCTCTTCTTTTGGAGGAGCAGACGGACGAGGACCATGCCTCTTCTTGGTTGTTCCATTTTTGTGTTCTTGGGCATTCCCAACTAAGCCAAGTAATCTATTTAAGTCAGCTTGTTCCTGGGGTGATAACTGAGCGGCTGATTCTCTCCAGTCACTTTTCCAATCACGTCGTGGTGTTTCCGCCTCTTGTTGTGTCATAGCCAGTCATTATAACCGACTATTTCCCGCTTGCCATTTCGAGTTCTGATCGTACAATGAATCTCCATGAGTCCAGCACTTCATGGAAAATCTCCTGTGAAAACGAAATATGTCTTTGTCTCTGGCGGCGTTCTGTCTGGCCTTGGCAAGGGCGTGACTGCTGCCTCTTTAGGTTTGCTCCTGAAACTGCGTGGCTATACCGTTACAAACATCAAGTGCGAAAACTATTTAAACCTCGATTCAGGCAATATTAATCCCATTGAGCACGGTGATGTTTTTTTGTGTGAGGATGGTTTGGAAGCAGATTTAGATCTCGGCACATACGAGCGCTTCTTGGAAGTAAATGTTGGCGAGCGCAACTTTACCACCATGGGCCAAATTTATTTAAAAGTGATTGAAGATACCAAAAACCTGTCGTTTGATGGTGCAACGGTCGATGCGATTCCCTACGTGCCAGAAGAAGCAATACGGCGCATCAAGGCAGCTGCAGAAGGCTTTCAAATCATTGTCATCGAGCTTGGTGGCACTGCAGGTGAGTATCAGAACGCCATTTATTACGAAGCGTACCGCGTCATGAAGCTACGCCAGCCGCAAGATGTAATCCACGTCCATGTGACGTATTTTCCCAATCCTGAACATATTAATGAGCTAAAATCGAAACCCACACAACTCTCAGTCAAAATCTTGAACTCGCTCGGAATTCAGCCAGATTTTGTGGTCGGGCGTGCGGCGCGCTTGATTGATAACAAGCGCAAAGAAAAAGTAGCGTTTTACTGTAGTTTGGACAAAAATGACGTCATTTCCAATCCAGACACCGACTCTATTTACGAACTGCCACTGATTTTTTATAACCAGAACTTTGATACGCGTGTTCTGGAAAAACTTGGACTTGATCCTGGCGCATCACTCCTCGAAGCGCTGAAACACGCTTCATGGCATAACACAGTGAATCTAGAAATTGTGTTTATCAACGCCGAAGATTTGGAAAAGAAGAAATCGCAAGCGGTGAAGGATCTCCATCGGGTGCAAGGCATTATCGTGCCAATTGGTTGGGGATCGCGCGGTGTGGAAGGAAAAATTGCGGCGGTGAGGTATGCGCGGGAAAATAAGGTCCCATACTTAGGATTATGTTATGGCATGCAGCTCGCTGCCATTGAGTTTGCACGGAATGTACTCGGACTGACGGAGGCAAACACCTGCGAAGTTGACCCTGATACCTGCGATCCGATCATTCATCAAATTCCCTTCGACGAAAAATATCAACGCATCAAAGGTGAAGGCGCCAGTATGCGCTTGGGCGCGTATGATTGTGTTTTAAAAAAAGAAACGATTGCGTACCAAATTTATCAGAAGTATCAAGCATTTAAAGATGCGCGTAAGGGCATGATTTCTGAGCGTCATCGTCATCGCTACGAATTCAACAATGCGTATCGTCAAAAAATGGAAGAAGCTGGGTTTGTGATCAGTGGAACATCACCGGATGACTTTTTTGTGGAAATGATTGAGCTGCCGAAGAAGACACATCCGTTTTTCATTGCTACTCAGGCACATCCGGAATTTAAGTCGCGGCCGCTGGCGCCCCATCCGCTTTTTGTGGAGTTCTTAGCCGCCGCCGAGCACAAGTAATATGTCTTCCGTCACCATTCACGGTCAAACCTACGAGTACCATTCTTGGGAAATGTTGGGCGAGGAAATATTTGCCATCTCCAAGAAAATTTTGGAGAGTGGCCGGCACTTTGATCGGGTGATTGCGCTGGCAAAAGGTGGCCTAACGTTTTCTCGCTCACTTGTCGACTACCTACAAATTAAAGAAATCGCTTCCATCCAAATTGAGTTTTATACCGGTATTGGTGTCACACATAATACGCCAGTGATTACCCAAAGTTTGCCGGTCACAATCCGCGACGAGAGCGTGCTGGTGTTTGATGACGTGGTAGATAAAGGGGACACCATGAAGTTGGCCACTGGGTATTTGCGGCACCATGGCGCCAAAGAGATCACAACCTGTGCACTCATTTCTAAGCCGTGGACGACATTTCGTGCTGATTTTGTGGTAAAAGAGACGACCGCTTGGGTCATTTTTCCCAATGAAAGCCGCGAGACCATCCAGCTTTTGTCGGAAATTTGGCAGAAAAAAGGCGACACACCAGGCAAGATCCGCAAACAGCTCCTTGAAATCGGCTTTCCAAAAGCGGAAGTTGAATTATTCCTCAAACTCGGGTAAAATTCACCTTCATGGCACAATACCTCCAATATCAAGATCAATCCATCGCTGTGGGCGACACTGTGCGTGTTCACCAAAAAATTGTCGAGGAAAAACGCTCTCGTATCCAAATTTTTGAGGGTGTGGTGATTGCCATTCGTGGCCGCGAAAATGGCAAATCATTTATTGTCCGCAAGATGGCCGCCGGTTCCATTGGCGTTGAAAAGATTTTTCCAGTGAATTTACCATCCATCGAGAAAATTGAAGTGAAGCGCAAAGGACAGGTTCGACGCAGTAAGTTATACTACCTGCGTGATAGAGTCGGGAAAGCCGCTTCCAAGGTCCGCGAGAAAAGTCTCCTCCAAACTCAAGCTGCTGCCTAAATTTCAGGTTGGACAAAAAGGTGAAACGTTAGCCGTGGAGTTTTTGCGGCGAAAAGATTTTCAGATTATAGAAACCAACTTTACGCACGGTGTGCATGAAATTGACATTATTGCGGTTGATCCCGCTACCCGCGAGCTGGTTTTTGTGGAAGTGAAAATGCTGAGTAGCGGTTTTTATGGAAATCCTTCCCAAGCAGTGAATTTCCGAAAGATACGCGCACTGCGACAAGCTGCGGCAATCTATCGTCGAGAAAAACGTGAGTGGCACGATTTTCGGTTTGATGTGATTGCCATCTCAGGCACCGACGTCAATCACTACGAAAATATCACGTGGTAAATGGTAAAATACTGCATTACGGCTCATTGGCCCCATCGTCTAGTGGCCTAGGATATTTGGTTTTCATCCAAAAGATCGTGGGTTCGAATCCCACTGGGGTCACCCCGCCTCTGGCGGGGTGCTCAACTTTTCCAGGCTAAGTGTGCCAAAAAGTTGAGAACGCTGAAAATTTACTGATCATTAAGGTCTTGAGCTAAATTTATAATGTCCCCAAATTTCTGTTTGCGAACTTCTTCATTATAAATTCTGATAAGAAGTTTTTTTGCACTTTGAATAGCATGGTCCGAAAAGTCACCCGAATCTGTAAAAATATGAATGCCGAGCATTGCCGAACCATACCCATAGATAACAAAATTTCGACCTTGGTAGGGTTCTTCTAGCTCAACGACAAGTGTAGAGTCATAGCTAGAGACAATTCTTCCTTTTAATGTGTGACCCTTGTACTGAGCTTCAACGGGAAAGTTAGTATGTCTGAGATATTCATCTCTTTTCTGATTTTTAATACGTTCTTCATTTACTTTCTTAGCCACGTGCCGCTGTACGTATTGCCGAATTTCTTCCTTGCTTCTAGCCCGAATGTTGGCAGGAATAATTCCCTTCACTTCATAAATCCTGAAAGAATGCGCATGCGCAATAGTAGGAATGTTTTCCTGTTCATAGTATTCGTAGCAAAGATCGCCGTTTTTCTCCCAAAATGTAAACTGCCCTTTGAGCTCTCCTCGTTCTGGCTGCAACCTTTCATTCATATTGCCCCTTTCCATAAAAAAACCTCTCGGCAAAGAGAGGTTGATATTTACTAAAAATAGTCAAATCCTTCCCTTTCGGGTTGGGTGGAGCACCGTGTCTTAAAACCTTCGATCGGTTGCTGGATGGATCAACGAGCCAATACTCTCCCCATCACTCTTGATT
>WNFI01131924.1_pt2 | contig 14026 bp, 9 predicted proteins | sample 5400471 | NCBI WGS metagenome assembly WNFI01 (sample SAMN13153348, study PRJNA577476) | soil metagenome | isolation source: 100 cm saprolite on Douglas fir-dominated hillslope | place: USA:California | collected 2013-09-17 | reverse complement strand
CCTTCCTGTTCTTGCACGAAATCCCTCCTGCGTCGTTGCTCCCACAGGGGGGGATTTTTAGCTGACCGGATGGGGGGATTTTAGGAAGGCCGCCGACAGGGCGACCTTAACTTGAGGTTACGCAACCGCACCGATGACGTCGGACGACCTTAACTTAAGGTCACGCAACCGCACCGATGACGTCGGGCGACCTTAACTTGAGGTTACGCAACCGCACCGATGACGTCGGACGACCTTAACTTAAGGTCACGCAACCGCACCGATGACGTCGGGCGACCTTAATTTGAGGTCACGCGACCGCACCGATGACGTCGGACGACCTTAACTTGAGGTCGCGTAACCGCACCGATGACATCGGACGACCTTAACTTGAGGTTGGCCGACCTTAACTTGATGTCGACTGACCTCGGAAGAGGACACTCGTTACCGATCGATCTCGTCGCTGACCTCAAAGGTGGACACTCGGCGCGCGAAGTACCCTGATCGTCCCATCACCCGGCCATTGCTCCCAGCCCCTCGATGTGCGAGGCTACGCCGCACCTTCGTTCTTCGCGGCTGACGCGCCGGAATGCGGGCATGAATGCTGCGGGAACTTTCGATGCGTGGAGCCGGCCTGCTCGGCCTGATGCTGGTTGCGGCGCATGCGTCACCGCTGTGCGCTCAGCCCTATCGACTCCCTACCGGCGTGACGCTCGATCCCGCGGCCCCAGCGCACCGCGCGGGAAACTTTCCGTTGGGAATGGCCGTCTCGCCCGACGGCCGGCGGGTGGCGCTGCTCCTGTGCGGTTGGCGGGAGCAGGGCCTCCAGATCGTCGACCGGGCAACCGGGATGGTCCTGCAGACGATCCCCCAGCCGGCCGCGTTCCTGGGCATCGCGTTCGCGCCCGACGGACGCTCCCTCTGGACCTCCGGAGGCAATGAAGACGCCCTGTATCGGTACACATGGCGCGAGGGAGCCGCTCAACTCGACCGTCGCATCTCGCTCGGTCGGCCCCAGCCCGAAAAGACCGAGAAGAAGGACGAGATAAAGACCGAGAAAAAGAACGAGAAGAAGGACGAAAAGAAGAAGGACGAGAAGAAGAAGGACGAGAAGAAGAAGGATGGCACTCTGTATCCCGCCGGATTGGCCTTCTCGCCGGACGGTCGGAACCTCTACGTCGCCAACAACGTCGGCGACTCGTTATTCGTCGTCGATCCGGACACTGGCAACGTCCGGCAACGGCTGCAGACTGATCGCTTTCCGTACGCGGTCGTAGCCAGCAGCGACGGAACCGTGTACGTCTCATCCTGGGGCGACGACAGCGTGATCGAGTTCCGCCTCGATGAATCGGGAGACCTCCATCGCGTCCGGCGTATTCAGGTGGGACGTCACCCCTCGGCCCTGCTGCTCGACGAGCCACGGTCACGGTTGTTCGTGACTTTGTCTGCCAGCGACCGCATCGTCATGGTCGACACGAAAAAAGCGGTCATCGAAGCCAGCCTCGACGACCGCCCTCCCGGCCGCGTCCGCGAAGGGAGCACGCCGGACGCGCTGGCGTTGTCCCGCGACGCCCGGCGTCTCTTCGTCGCCGAAGCAGATGACAACGCGGTGGCGGTGTTTGCGATCGCGACCGACCACAAGGCACCCGTCGGGAGATTGCTGGGCAGAATCCCGACCGAGTGGTATCCGAGTGCGGTGACGGTTGACGGCAGCGAACTGTTGGTCGTGAGTGCCAAGGGAGCCGGGACCGCGCCGAATCCGAGGCAGCTGCAAGCCGATCAGAAGTTGCCCAAGACCTCGCCCGACTTCACATTAGGGCAACTCTCCGGAAGTCTGATGACCGTTCGGGCAGACCTGTCCTCGGCGGATCTGCGTGCGTTCACCGCTCGCGTCGCCGCCGCCAATCACTGGCTCCTGCGGACCCCGGGCACACCGTATCCACCGTTTCATCACGTGATCTACATCATCAAAGAGAACCGGACCTACGATCAGGTCCTCGGCGATCTGCCGGTCGGCGATGGCGACGCTTCGTTGACGTTCTTTCCGCGACAGGTATCTCCGAACCATCACGCCCTGGCGGAGCGATTCGGTACCTTCGACCGGTTCTTCGTCAACGCCGAGGTGAGCGCCGACGGACACAACTGGTCCACGGCAGCGTACGTCACCGACTACCTGGCCAAGACCATGCCGTCGGAGTACTCCTCGCGTGGCCGCACGTATGACTATGAGGGCACGAACCGGGATGTCATCGTCGACGAGGATGACGACGTGGTCGCGCCGGTTGCCGGATACCTCTGGGACATGGCCCTCCGGAAGAAGATCTCCTTGCGCAACTACGGCGAATTCGTCGTGGAGGCGAAGGAGGTCGGCCTCGACCCGGTGCAAGGGGAGTTTCGTGTCACCCGACGCGCGCTTGCCGCCAACACCAACCTGCTCTTTCCGCCGTTCGATCTCGCCATCCGCGACCAGCGCCGCATCGACGTGTGGATGGACGACTTTCGACGGTTCGTCGCGACCGGTGAGATGCCCTCGTTGCAGATCATCCGCCTACCGAACGACCACACCTCGGCAGCCAAGGCCGAGATGCCGACGCCTCGCGCTGCCTTTGCCGACAACGACCTCGCCCTCGGTCGGCTCGTCGAGGCACTGAGCCACTCTCCCTTCTGGAAAGACACGGTCGTCTTTGTGCTCGAAGACGACGCACAGAACGGACCGGATCATGTGGACTCGCACCGTTCTCCCCTCTTTGTCATCTCGCCCTGGAACCGTCCCGGCATCGTGCACCGGTTCGCGAACACGACCGACGTCATCGCCACGATCGAGGAGATCCTGGGACTGGCTTCGATGTCCCAATTCGATCGATTCGGGCGCACGCTGCGCGACGTCTTCGCTCCGACGCCTGATCTGCGTCCGTACGACGTCTTGAAGCCGGACGTCGATCTGGACGAATTGAATCCGAAGGGCACGCCCGAGGCGGCGGAATCGGCCCTGCTCGACCTGTCGCATGCCGACGCCGCCGACGAGGATCGTTTCAACCGAATCCTCTGGCAGATGATGAAAGGGAATGTGGCGATGCTGAAGCCCGTGCATTCGCCAGCCGGGCCGTTGCTCCCGTAGGGCGGGCGTCTCGCCCGCTACCGCTGGGCGTCCTCGCCCAGCGGCACGGGTGGAAGGATGTTTGATTGCGCAGTGAGAGCATAAGACTCCGCGATCACATCAGGTGCTTACCCCCTTCCAATCGAGCCGCCGGGCGTAGGGCGGGCGTCTCGCCCGCTACCGCTGGGCGTCCTCGCCCAGCGGCACGGGTTAGAAGGATGTTTGATTTGGCCTTTGATTGCGCAGTGAGCGCATTCGACTTCGCGATTGCGTCGCAGGGTTACCCTCTTCCACTCGAGCCGCCGGGCGGGGACGCCCGTCGGTCGCAGGCGGGACGCCTGCACTACGAGAGGCTACGGGTGGGCGACGCATGGCAATACCTGCGTCTCGGGACCGCCGGCCTCGAAGCCCAGGATTGCGCCCAGGGTCTTGGCCAGGAATGTAGGAGCGACCCTGTCGTCGTACTTGCCGGCTCGAATCCCGTTTCCCCAAAGCATCAGCGGAACGTGTTGATCGTCCTCGATCGGCTCGCCATGCGTCGTGCCGGTGTCGGCGTAGCTCCAGATGTACCCGGGCGCGAGGGTGATGAGCACGTCGCCGGAACGATCGGCGCGGAACGACTCTCTGACCGCGAGCTCCACTCCGGAAGCTTCAGGGTTCGACGCCATCAGTTCGCTGTTGGTGAACGCGCCGGAGACGCCATGAAGCTCTTTGGCTGCGTCACGGACAGCGCGCTTGACGCGTTCGCCGTCGAGCTTCAAGCGGCGGATGCGAGTCCAGTTGAGATAGATCGCCGGCTCTTCAAAGTGGAGAATGAACGTCTTGTCGATCGGTGAGGCATCGGTGGTCACGTAGCCGAGCTTCTTCGCGATCCGTTTCTCCAACTCCCTGCGTTCGGAAGCCAGGTCGGCGAATGTGCGTGCCGAGGCATTCGGATTCTTCATACTCACGCGTCCGGCATCCCGGCCCAGGTCACGCGCCACCTCGGGGATCGACTGCACGCCGTGATCCGACGTGACCGCAACCATCCATCGCGTGCCGAACCTCCGATCGAGATCGGAGAAGAAGTGCTCCAGATCGCGATCCGTCCGCACCGCGCTGTCAGCCACCTCCAACGAGTCGGGACCAAAGGAGTGGCCGACATAGTCTGGCGAGGAAAGGCCGACGAAGACGAGGTCGGGCGCGCCGTCCTCGGTGCCGAGGGTCTCCGAGTCGATCAACCGCTCGGCGAAGTCGAGCACGAGCTGGTTCCCGAAAGGCGTATAGGCCAGCGCCTCGGCGCTCTGGATGGGATGGGGGAACCCGACGCCGAGTCCGTAGCGCTCTGTCTTGAACCGTCGGAGCGACTCGGGATCGTGAGTGATCCGCGCCAGATCGGCTGTCGGGATGAAGGGCGACTGCTCCCACCGTTCGTGTGCCTTGATGAAGTCACGAACGGTCGCGTTGAAGCTCTCCACCAGCGCCTTGTTCCAACGGTAGTACGAGCTGGAGGTGAAGCTTGCCGCCTTGGGATCGAACCAGTAAGCGGCCGTGGCTTTCCGGCCGGCCATCAGAATCGCCGCGCGATCCTTCAACGCCACGCCATAGACCTTCGAGCCGGGATAGCGCTCCTGGAGACGATCTCCGAGCGAGTCAGGGGCCAGATTGATCGGGGAGAAGCCGCCCTTCGAGCGGGGATCCGCGACGCAGTACACCGGCGAGTTGCTGATGCGATCGTACCAGTCGTTGGCGACGATGCCGCTGCGCGCCGGCACGTAACCGGTTCCAATCGACGCATGGCCCGGACCGGTCTCGGTGGTCGCGTACGGGTAGAGCGCATGCGTGAACGTCGCTCCGGTCCGGAGCAGCCGGTTGAATCCGCCCTCGGAGAAGTAGGGAAGGAACCGCGTCGTGTAGTCGTAGCGAAACTGGTCGATGGAGATCACCACGATCAGGTCGGGACGGGTGGGCTTCGCCTGCGCGAAGAGCGAAGTCGTTAGGAGGAGGACGAGGAGGGTGAGAAGAAGACGACGCATCGTGATGCCAAGGATGACATGAGTTGAGAGAGTTGGGTCGCCACAGCCGCAGAAGCGCGCGGGAGGTCCTTCGCCGTCCTACGCCCCTCACGCCCCAACCGCTCGCCCGCGGGGCTGCGGCGGCTCAGGATGACAAACGGGTTACTCGAGCTCGTTCCAATCTACGGTGGTTGGCATGTTTGACTTGGCGAAGAGGGACTGGAGCATTTCCTGGGGGGAGTAGATGCGCAGGTCGCCGAACTCGCTCGCGTTGCGTGGCGTAGTCGAAGTTGGCGAAGAAGTCGTCGTCCTTCTTCTGCTCGAACATGGCTTTGAGAACATTGAGCTGGCGAGTGAGGTGATCTTCGGACTCGACGTTGGTTTGGGCGCCGCCTCGCACAGCTTCCCTTTTCCGTGGCGGCTCGAGTCCGATGGCCGTGAGGCGCAGGTCTTCGAGCTCCTGAGCGACGCGATCGGCTTTCACCGTCTTCTTCGTCTCCTTTGGCAAAAGCAGAGCCGGAATCATGCTGCAGTTGGCGCGATGGACGGCTTCACTGCGAGTGATCCATCCGAGATTGGTCACGCCGCAGCGGGCGGAGACGTTGCGCGTCAGGTTCTCGATGAAGGGGCGGACGGCGGTGTGGAACGAGTCGTCGACTCCATTGAAGAGGTTGAGAACGTAATGGACGCGGAACTCGTCGATGGTCTGTTGTACGGTGCGGGTGATGGGGTGGTCGCCGAGGTTCTCGGCCAGGTCGGTGGCGAAGGGGTCGAGGTTCTGGACCGACGAGTCGTAGACGTCCTCGACGCGATCGATCAGCTCGTTGATGAGGCGCCAGTCGGCCACGCTCCCGCCGACAGTTTCGAAGAAGGGAGACTCGCGGCTGAAGATGAGCCGAAGCTTCCGGAACAGGATGGCCTTGACGATGTCGCTGGCGGCCAGCGTGGCGCTGGGCAGGTGCGGAGTGAAGATCAGGATCCCGGAGTTGGAAAAGGGAAGGAAGTCGATGACATTGGCGTCGAGCCCGGCGCGCATGTCGAGGATCACGTAATCGGCCTTCAACTCGTTGATGGCTTCCATGAGCCTTCGCTTGTGCGCGGCGTCGAAGTTGGTGATCTCCTCGATGAGGTGCATTGGGCCGGCCACGAAGCCGAAGTTGCGGTGCCGGTGTCGAGATCGACGAGGATCGTTTTTCCGTGGCGCGACAGGGCGAGCGAGAAGTTGATGGCAAACGTGGTCTTTCCGACGCCGCCTTTCCCGGAGGAGATGGGGATGATTCGTTTGATGGCCACGAGCGGTGGATGGAGTGTAGCACTCGCCAACCTGATAGAATCAACGGGCTCATGCAGACCGCGCTCTTTCGGAAGTTCTCCCTTTTCGCGGGCCTCGACGACCGTGAGCTCGAGTCGGTCGCGGCCGTGGCGAAGAGCCGTCGCTATGCCAAGGACGACGTCATCTTCCATGCGGACGAGAGCGGCGACATCTTCTGCCTGATCAAGGAAGGTCAGGTGAAGGTGACGATGATCTCGCCCGAGGGGAAGGAGATCATCCTCTCGATGCTGGGTCCGGGCGATTTCTTCGGCGAGATGTCGCTGGTCGATGATGAGCCGAGATCGGCCACCGTCATCGCCACCGAGGCGTTGGAAGTGTTGACGATCTGGCGGAGTGATTTCCTGCAACTCCTGAACGAGAACTTCTCGATGACGAAGAAGGTTCTGGCCGAGCTGTCGCGCCGTTTGCGCAATGCATCGAACCGGATCGAATCGCTGGCCACGATGGATGTCTATGGCCGGCTGGCCCGATTCTTTCTCGATCTGGCCCGCGAGAACGGCAAGATGCTCGAGAACGGCTATGTGGCCGTGACCCGGCCGACGCATCAGTCCATCGCCAACATGATTGGCACGTCGCGTGAGACCGTGTCCCGGCTCATTCACGATCTGATGAAGCAGAACCTGCTGCTCTCGGAAGGGAAGACGATCTACCTGCGCAAGACCGCGCTGGATCAGTTCCGGGCGGAAGTGTAGTGATCGGTGATTCGTGATCGGTGATCAGGGGTTGGGGCGGTAGAGCCTCCCTGACTCTAACCGCTGACCCGGACCACGGATCACGGATCACGGATCACGGATCACCGATCACCCCTCTTGACCTGCGCGGTAGACTGCCGCCGCCAATGTTCACCATTCCCAACATCCTCACCATGCTGCGGCTGGTGCTCGTTCCCTGTTTCCTCCTGGCCTCGCTGTACGGGATGTTCACGGTGGCGTTCATCATTTTCGTCAGTGCCGCGGTCACCGACCTGGCCGACGGCTTTCTGGCCCGGCGCCTGAATCAGCGCTCCCGGCTCGGCGCCATTCTCGATCCAGCTGCCGACAAGACGATGTTGATCGCAGGGTACCTGTTCTACACACTCAGTCCGATGGTGCGCGTACCGATCCCCGGCTGGCTGACGTTCGTCATCTTCATCCGCGACTTCTTCATCATCGCCTTCGCCTACCTGTTGTACACCCGAGTCCAGGTAAAGCGCTTCCCACCCTCATGGGCAGGAAAGGTCTCGACCACCCTGCAGGCACTGACGCTGGCCTGGGTGATCGCCGTGAACGCGTTCATGCCCGGCCTGGCATGGGTGGCCGAGATTCTGTTCCGCATCGCTCTCGTGATCACGCTGTATTCGTCCTGGGACTATCTCAGACGCGGAGAACGGCTGTTGGCTCCTGTGATCAATGATCGGTAGTCAGTGATCAGGGGAGCTAGGTCGTCTGGTCCGTGATCATGGATCACAGATCACGGATCACAGATCACGGATCACCAATCACCCCCCCGCTCACCTTGACCGCGTCACCGCCACCGCCTACAATCCGCGCCTCGATCGGGGAAATAGTTCCCGGCGGTCGGGAGTTGGTACGAATCCCTGCGCCTCCATAGCTCAATTGGTAGAGCAGCAGACTCTTAATCTGTTGGTTCTAGGTTCGAGTCCTAGTGGGGGCACCAAACATCACGAGATCGAGGACTGAGTGCCAGCTCGGTCCTTTTTTTCATGCCTCGGGCGAAAGTGGCGGAATTGGCAGACGCGCTGGACTTAGGATCCAGTGGCCCAAAGCCGTGTGGGTTCGAGTCCCACCTTTCGCACCATCATTCTTTGGCGTCAGACGAGAACGAACATGATCCTCCAATATGAAGCCCTCTCCCCCGTCCGCAAGGCCGTTGAAGTCGAGATCCCGGCGGACCTCATCGAGCGCGAGTCACGAAAGGTGACCAGCGAGTTTGCACGCCAGGCGCAGATCCCGGGCTTTCGGCCGGGCAAAGTGCCGCCCGGCATCGTCCGCTCCCGTTACGCGAAGGACATCCAGGAAGAGGTCATGAAGCGCGTCCTCTCCCAGACCTTCAGCGAAGCCGTCCGCGAGAAGGGAGTCGAGCCGGTCGGTGAGCCCGAGCTCGGGCATTGCGACGCGTTTGTGGACGGCGCGCCGATCAAGTACAAGGCCGAGTTCGACGTCAGGCCGCATTTCGACCTCCATGAGTACCGGGGTCTCGAGGTCGAGGAACCGAAGATCGAGGTGACGGACGCCGACATCGACACGATGATCGAGCGGCTCCGCGAGCAAGCCAGCGCCTATCGTCTCGAGACCGGACGCGGTCTCATGGACGGCGACATCGCCTCCATCGAGATCGTCTCGACGATCGAGGGAGTGGAGCAGAAACCGGAATCCGGTCACTTCAAGATGGGTGAGGAGACGCCGTTACCGGAGCTCCATTCCGCCATGTTCGGCAAGCAGCCGGGCGAATCCGGCTCGTTCGAGAAGGCATACGGCGACGATGCGACGAACGAGGACTTTCGCGGCAAGACGGTTCGTCATGACGTGACCCTCAAAGAGATTCGCGTGCAGGAGAAGCCTGAGATCACGGACGAATTCGCCCGGAGCTTCGGCGGCTGGGAGTCGGTTGCGGAGATGCGCGAGACGATCGGCAAGGACATCCTCAAACACCGCGAAAAAGAAGGGCAGCAGCTCAAGCGCAATCGACTCGGTGATCGCCTGATCGCCGATCATGCGTTCGAAGTGCCCGAGTCCCTGGTGAATGAAGAGCTCGAGCATACGGTGAACGAGTACGCCCGCTTTCTGGCCTCGCAGGGGATGGACGTCAAGAACGCGGAGATGGACTGGCGCAAGCTCGCCGAGGGATTCCGGCCGGAGGCTCTCAAGCGAGCCAGGCGCGCCTTGATCCTGCAGGAGATTGCCAAGAAGGAAGGACTCCGGGCCAGCGACGTCGAGGTCGACGCCGAGATCCGTCGCGCGACGCACGAGCGGGACCGCGACTTCGCCGAGGTCAGACACCGCATGAAACACGACGGCGGGTACGAGACGCTTCGGCTCTCGATGACACAGGACAAAGCCCTCGAGCTCGTTGCGCGCGAAGCGCGGACGAGTGATCAGTGATCGGTGATCAGTGGTTCTGCAAGTCGTCCGATCCAGATGATGACAACGACATTCGGCTCCTCAGATCACTGATCACGAATCACCGATCACTAAACTAAATGCGGACGAGTGATCGGTGATCGGTGGTTCTGCAAGTCGTCCGATCCAAAATGATGACAAAGACATTCGGCATCCTCTGATCACTGATCACGAATCACCGATCACTACATGCGTCTCATCCTCGTCCACGGTCTCGGTCGCACGCCTCTCTCTCAGATGATTCTCGGTATGCGGCTTCGCGCCGCGGGATTCGAGGTCGCCTATTTCGGCTACTCGGCAACATTCAGCTCCTTCGATGCCACGGTCGAGCGGCTCGTCGAGCGGTTGCGGGCCGTGGGCGATCGTTACGCGTTGGTTGGACACTCGCTCGGTTGCATCCTGATCCGGGCCGCTCTGCCGTCGCTCGACCCGGCGCCAGCGGCATGCTTCTTTCTCGCCCCGCCGAACCACGCGCCTCGGGCCGCCACTCGCTTCGCGGGGCATCGTCTATTCCGGGCATTGACCGGAGACAGCGGCTCTCGGCTCGCCGACCCTGTGTTCATGGACGCGTTGCCGGTTCCGGATGTGCCGACGCGCATCTACGCCGGCACAGCCGGCCCTGGCGAGCCATTTGACGGCGACCCGAACGACGGGATCGTCGCCGTCAGCGAGACACGGCTCGACGAGCGCATTCCGGTCATTGAAGTGCCTTCACTGCATACCTTCATCATGAACTCGCGGATCGTGGCCAACGACATCATCGCCACCCTGCAGACTGAGCCATCCGATCAAGGATCCGGAGCGTAGATGGCAGGAATGAAGTCGCTATGGGACGAGCAGGCGCGGACTGAGATGATTCGGCGCGCCGAGCGGCTGACGCCGGAGACGCCCGCGCTGTGGGGGCGGATGACCGCCAGCGAGATGCTTGCCCACGTGGTCCAGGGGATGCGGCTTGGCCTCGGCGAAATGAACGCGCGACCCCGCCGTTCCCCGTTTCGCTACTGGCCCCTCAAACATCTCTTTGTCTACTGGATCCCGTTCCCGAAGAGTGCCCCCGCGCCGCGCGAGATCGTGACGAGAGGGAAGACCCACGACTGGGACACGAACCGGGAGGCCCTCCGCGAGTCGATCACGCGCTTCACCGTGCTCCAGCGTCGCGGCACCTGGCCGGACCACCCGGTCTTCGGCCCCCTCTCTGGCTCCGCCTGGGGAGCCCTCGGCTGGCGCCATCTCGACCATCACTTTCGCCAGTTCGGCATTTGAACCCTGAGTGCTGAGTCGCTTCGCGCGCGTTTGTCATCCTGAGCCGCCGCAACCGCGGGGGTGTGCGGGTGGGTGGGAGCGGTGGAGGACGGCGAAGGACCCCCCACGTGAATCAATTCGAACCTGAATTCGATTTCTTCACAGGACTCAGCACTCTGTCTTTTGACACTGACCCGAAATTCTGATTGACTGACCGTGCGTTCATTGCGGTGACCGTCATGTCAAAGTCGAAAGAAGAGGTCGTCCAGGAGTTCCGCATCCGATCCATCCAGGATGCGACCATGCGCGTCATCGCGCGCAAAGGGATGGCCGCCGCCACCATGCAGGAGATCGCCGATGAAGCCTCCGTGGCCAAGGGGACGATCTACCTTTACTTTCGCGATCGCGACGAGCTGGTCGAGAAGACCTTCGAGAACGCCATCGGGCAGCTTCACGCCCGCATCGACGAGGCCCTGGACGGCACCGGCCCCTTCGAAGAGAAGCTCCGGCACCTCTTTGCCGCGAAGTTCAAGTTCTTCCAGGAGAATCGCGAGTTCTTCCGGCTGTACATCTCATTGCGCTTTCCGGAGGGGAATCCGCAACAGCAACGTCGCCAGAAGCGTACCTGCCAGCCGCAATATCAGTCCCGCCTGGACAAATTCGCGCGGGTGCTCGAGGAGGCCATGGAGCACGGCGAGATCCGCAGGATGGACGCCAAGCGGCTGGCCATCTTCCTGGTCGAGGGGAGCAACGCCCTGACGATCGAGCGCGGCCATCATCGACGGGATCGCTGTTCGAAAATCTGCCAAACGGAGCTCAGTTTGAAGCGAGCAGTCACAATTCTCACTCTGGCCATCGGCTTCCTCCCCTTCGTCGATCTCATGGCGCAACAACCGACGGCGCCGACGCCTCCGATCGGACCTGGCGTAGCCAGAGCCAATCCGACCGGACAGCCTCCGCCCGAAACTCCGGCGCCGCCGCCACCACCTCTCTCGCCACCGGCCGGCACGATGCCACGCATTCCGTCAGGAACCATGCCCGAGCCGTCGCATGCGACCGTGACACCAGCGCCGCCCATTGATCGCGAAGTGCCGCCGGCGCCTGTCGCCGCGAATGCCATGACCATGCAGGACGCACTCAGCCGGGCGTTGCAGGTGAACGGCTACGTCGAGCGTTCCCGTGCGGAGGTCACCGCCGCGCAGGCGAACCAGCACTACATGTTCTCCCAGGTGATGCCGCGGATCACCTCGAGTGGCAGCGTGATTCGCAACAGTACGCAGGTCGCGTTCGGGACCGGGAGCGATGCCCGGACGATTCTGCCGCAGAACGATTGGAACTATCGCGTCGTGCTTTCGCAACCGATCTACGCCGGCAACCGCGAGCGTCGCGCGTACGAGCAGGCCAAGCTCGGTGTGTCGGTCGCGCGCGAGGGCGTGCGCGGAACCGAGGATCAGGTGCTGTTGCGAGTGGCTTCGAACTACCTCGCCGTCGTCGATGCCGAGGCCCGGATCGCGGTTGAACGCCGGAACATCGAGCTGGCCACGCGTCAGCGTGAGCAGGCAACCGCGTTCTATCAAGCGGGGGAGTCGACGAAGGTGGATGTCCTCCGCGCTGAAACCGCGATCAAGGCCAGCGAACGTGTGCTCGCGCTGGCGCAGCAGAACCGGGAGCAGGCCGTGAGCCAGTTGCGTGTCGATCTCGACCTGGATGGTCCCGTGAACGTCATCCGGCCCGACCATATGCTTCCACCGCTCCCGGACCAGACGGTGCTGGAAACGCGCGCCGAGGACAATCGACCCGACGTCGCCCTGTCTCGCCACAACCTCGAGATCGCGCAACTCGAGGTACGAAAGCAACATGGCTTCTGGCTTCCCACGGTCACGTTTGACGGTGGCTACATCAGCCAGAAAGCGCCATTTCCGACTCAGAGTTACAGCTACGGCGCCCTGCGATTCAATGTGCCGATCTGGCAGGCGGGCGAGGTCGAAGCCCGAATGGCGGGAGCGCGAGCGCGAGAGCATCAGGCGCAGCTCGACCTCGACACCGCGAAACTCAACGCTCGCGAGGACGTCCGCAAGGCGCTCGTCGACCTCCGCTCCGCGGAGACCTCCCTCGGGCTGGCTCGCGAGCAGCAGTCGGCGGCAGACGCGGAATATGGCCAGTCGTTCGACCTGTATCGAGCGCAGGAATCGACGGCACTCGACCTGTCGCAGGCGGAGACTTCGCTGGCTGAGGCACGCCGCGCGGTCGCCGAGGAAACGTTGAACCATGACCTTGCCGAGCTGCGCGTCTGGTACGCCGCCGGTGCACTCAAAGACGCGGTCGGCGCCGGAGCGCCCACGCCGCAGAAATGACGGAGCACCCATCACGATGATGCCGATCCACAGCAATCACCAAAGCAATCCGGTCAGAACGGCCGTCGGCCGTACTGCCTTCGTCGTCGGTCTGACGCTGGCTGCCTTCGGCTGCCAGCAGAAGGACGCCGCGATCCTGGCAGCGACGGGCACGCAATCGAATCCTCCGCTTCCGTCCGATGTGGAGAAGGTCAGTGCGGCCGCTACGACGACGTCCACGGCGACGTCTCCAGCAACGTCCACATCGGCCTCAGCGAGCTCCGATACGACGGGGGGCGCCAGCAACGGCGTCGCCACGACCACAGGTGACACGATCGTGGCGACCGGCGAGTTCGCGTCGCCAGTCCGCTCCGAGCTCGCGATCAAGATGCCCGGCAGGGTTGGGAAGATGTATGTCGATGAAGGCTCGCGCGTGACTCGCGGCCAGGCCTTGCTCGAGCTGGAGACGGATTACACGCGTCTCAATCTCCAGCGTGCCGAAGCCGATGCTGCCAGAACCAGAGCCGCCGAGGAGGACGCGCGACGGGACCTGGAGCGCAAGAAGGGGCTCATCGCCAAGGACTCGATTCCTCAGGCCACCTACGATCGCTCGGAGACGGGTTATCAGCAGGCCTCGGCCACGCGACAGAGCGCGGAAGCGCAAGCAGCGCTGCTGCGCCAACAACTCTCTGACGCCGTGCTTCGATCGCCCATTGACGGCGTGGTCGCCGAGAAGCGCACCGACGTTGGCCAGCGTCTCGGCGACGCCACGGTGGCTCTGGTCGTTGTGCAGACGTCACCGCTCAAATTGCGATTCCGCGTTCCAGAGAAGTACCTCGCCTCGGTCCACAAGGGCCAGGCGGTCCGGGCCACCGTTGATCCCTACCCGGGTCAGGCGTTCGAGGGGAAGGTCACCATGATCGGCGGTG
>WNFI01186673.1_pt1 | contig 14035 bp, 16 predicted proteins | sample 5400471 | NCBI WGS metagenome assembly WNFI01 (sample SAMN13153348, study PRJNA577476) | soil metagenome | isolation source: 100 cm saprolite on Douglas fir-dominated hillslope | place: USA:California | collected 2013-09-17 | reverse complement strand
CGCGCTGGGCCATCCACGCAGGGCTGGCGCCGAAGCAGCAGATGCCCAACTTCCTCGCGTCGATCGCGGCCGAGCCTCTGCTCGCCGTGAGCCCGGGCGCGGTAGGCCTCATCCGATAGGGACCCCATGCGTCTACGCAGGCGATTCCAGATCAACACGCTCGCGTCCATCGCCGCGATCCTGGCGCTGAGCCTGGCCCTGGGCTGGTCGCTGCGGGAATCGCGCAAGGCGAGCGAGGCGGAGGACTTGGCCACGCGGCTGCAGCAGGAGATCCTCGAACGCGGGATCGTCCGCGACAACTATCTCCTCCATCGCGAGGAGCGCGCCAAGTCGCAGCGGCTGATGAAGTCGGCCAGGATCGCGGCGCTGCTGCAGCAGGGCGAGGAACGCTTCGACGGAGGGGACCGGCAGGCCCTGCGCGAGATGAGTACCCTCAATGATCGCAGCAATGCCCTCTTCGCCGAGACCGTGCGTTCGCACGACGAGAGTGTGCGCGACGAGAGCCGGCGCGAAGCGTCCCTCGCCCTCCAGGAGCGCGTCGCCAGCAGGATGATGCTCCTGTCCTACGAGCTGTACGGCCGCGCCAAGCGGCTGGCGCAATCGGCCTCGGAGCGCACCGATGCCACCCGGCGGCAGATGGTGCTGCAGGCGATCGTCCTGATCGGCGCGGTGCTGACCATCACGGTCGCCAACGCGATGCTGGCCGGCCGCCTGATCGAGCGGCGCATCACCCGGTTGCGCGACGGGGCCGGGCGCGTCGCGGCCGGGCACCTGGATCACCGGCTGAACATCGCCGGGAACGACGAGCTCGCCGAGCTGGGCGCGGCATTCGACGCCATGACGGCGCGTCTCCAGGGGCTGAACGAGGAGCTCAGAGCCCGCGTGGCGCAGCTCGAGGACGCCAACCGCGAGCTCGACGCGTTCGCGCACTCGGTGTCGCACGATCTGCGGGCGCCGCTGCGAGCGATCGACGGCTTCAGCAAGGCGGTCCTGATGGACCAGGCCGAAAAGCTGGATCCACAGGGCAAGCAGGACCTGGAGCGGGTCCGCAAGGCCGCCCAGCACATGGCGCGGCTCATCGACGATCTGCTCAAGCTGTCGCGCGTGTCGCGGGCCCAGCTCGGACGGGTGCCGCTCGACCTCGGCCGCCTCGCGCGCAGCACCTTCGACGAGCTGCGGCGCGCCGAGCCTGCGCGCCGGGTGGACGCAACCATCGCGCCGGACCTCCGCGCCGAGGGCGATCCCGACCTTCTCCAGGTCGTCCTCGACAATCTGCTCGGAAATGCCTGGAAGTTCAGCTCGCGGCGCGAGCACGCGCACATCGAGCTCGGCATCGCGGAGGCCCGGGGCGAGCGGGCCTTTTTCGTGCGCGACGACGGAGCGGGCTTCGACATGACTTACGTCGGGAAGCTCTTCGGCGCGTTCCAGCGGTTGCACCCGATGAACGAGTTCGAAGGAACCGGGATCGGGCTCGCGACCGTACAGCGCATCGTCCACCGGCACGGTGGGAAGGTCTGGGCTGAGAGCACTGTCGGCCAGGGCGCCACCTTTTACTTCACCCTGGGGCCGCGCCTGGCCGCGAGCCTCGAAGGAGGGGAACGACCATGGGCGGCATGAAGGTCATCCTGCTGGTGGAAGACAATCCCGACGACGAGGAGCTCACCCGCCGGGCGCTGAAGGAGAACAACATTGCCAACGAGGTGGTGGTGGCCCACGATGGGGTCGAGGCGCTCGACTACCTGTTCGCGGGCGGCGCCTGGAAGGACCGCGACCCGAAGCTCTTGCCGCAGGTGGTGCTCCTCGACATCAAGCTGCCGCGCCTCGACGGCCTGGAGACGCTGAAGCGGATCCGCGCCGACGCGCGGACGCGGCGGCTGCCGGTGGTGCTGCTCACCTCCTCAAAGGAGGAGGCGGACCTGATCGCTGCCTATGATCTTGGTGCGAACAGCTACATCCGAAAGCCGGTCGACTTCGAGCAGTTCACCCAGGCCGTGCACCAACTCGGGCTCTACTGGCTGGTGCTCAACGAGATCGCGCCCACGGCGAGCGGAGCGAAATGAGCCGACCGCTAAAGGTGGTGATCATCGAGGATTCGCCGGACGACACCGAGCTGCTCGTGCGCGAGCTCATGGCGAGCGGCTTCGAGCCTGAGCACGAGCGCGTCGAAGAGGCCGGTCCACTCATCGCCGCGCTGGCGAGGCATTCCTGGGACCTGGTGATCAGCGATTGGTCGATGCCCCGCCTCCGCGGGCGCGATGCCCTGGCCATCGTCAGGGCGGCGCAACCGGACCTGCCGTTCATCATCGTCTCCGGCACAGTCGGAGAGCACAACGCCGTCGAGGCGATGCGCGCCGGCGCGCAGGATTATGTGCTCAAGGGAAATCTTTCGCGGCTTCCACCGGCGGTGGAGCGCGAGTTGCGCGAGAGCGAGGTCCGCGCGTCGCATCGCCGGGCGCAGCGGGCGCTGCGCGAGAATGAGGCGCGCTATCGCGTTCTGTTCGAGAACAGCCCGCTGCCGAAGTGGCTCTTCGACGTCGAGACCCTGCGCTTTCTCGAGGTCAACGACTCTGCGGTTCGGAACTACGGATACTCCCGTGAAGAGTTCCTGCAGATGTCGATCAAGGACATCCGCCCGCCCGGGGACGTCGCGGCGGTGGTCCGCGAAGTCGGAATCGTCGCTCTGGGCCAGCGATCTTTTGACCTCTGGAAGCACAAGAAGAAGGACGGCACGCTGATCGACGTCGAGGTGACGGGTCACACCTTCCCGTTCGAGGGCCGGGTGGCGCGGCTGATCGTCGCCCAGGACATCACCGAGCGCCGCGCCGCCGAGGCGCAGGTCCGCCTGCTGCACACCATCACCCGGGCGGCGGGAGTGCCGTGGACATTGGGCGCGGCCGGAAGACCGGGAACGGTTTCGCCCGCTCGCGGAAGGTGTGTCGTTCGAGAATGGCGTCGGGCTGCCAGAGCGCGCGTGGGCGAGCAAGCAGCCCGTCTGGATCGCGAACCTGGCCGAGGACGCGAGCGTCCAGCGCGCGGCGGTTGCGGCGGAGCTCGGCCTTCGCGCCGCGGTGGCGGTTCCGATCCTGGTGGGCGAGGAGCTGGTCGCCGTCATCGAGGCCTTTCTTCCCCAACCCGGCGAAGAGGGCAGAAAGCTGATCGCCCTTCTCTCCGCGGTGGGCGACCAGATCGGATCGGTGGTCCGGCGGCGGCGCGCGGAGGAGGCGCTGAGCAGGAGCGAGGCGCGGTTCACGCGGCTGTCGGAGTCCGGGATCATCGGGATCCTCGTCCTGGACGTCGCGGGCAGGATGCTCGAAGCGAACGACACCTTCCTGAAGATGGTGGGGGTGACGCGCGACGAGTTGCAGCCCGGGGTGCTCCGCGTGCAGGACATCACCGCACCGGAGTCGAGCGGAGCCGGCGAGGCCGCTTTCGAGCAGGTCAGGAAACAGGGCGCCGTCGGGCTGTTCGAGAAGGTCTACTTGCGCCGCGACGGAAGCCGTGTGCCGGTCCTGGTCGGTGCGGCCATGCTCGACGAGAAGAAGATCATCTCCTTCATCCTCGATGTCACCGAGCGCAAGCAGCTCGAGCAGATGAGCCGCCAGGCCTTCGAGCTCGACCTGCAGAACCGCCGCATCCTGGAGGCCACCCGGCTGAAGAGCGCGTTCCTCGCCAACATGTCCCACGAGCTGCGCACTCCGCTCAACGCCATCCTCGGCTTCGGCGAGCTGCTCTACGACGACGCGGGACCCCGGGATCCGGCGCAGCACCACGAATTTCTCGGCAACATCGTCAAGAGCGGGCGGTACCTGCTCCAGCTCATCAACGACGTGCTCGATCTCGCCAAGGTCGAAGCGGGCAAGCTGGACTTCCGGCCCGAGCCGATCCACCTCGAGCTCGTCATCGCCGAGGTGACCAGCGTCGTCCGCGCGATCTCGGTGGCGAAGAACATAAGCATCGATGCGAGCGTCGATCCGGAGTTGAAGAAAGGCATTTTTCTCGACCCCGCCCGGCTGAAGCAGATCCTCTACAACTACGTCTCCAACGCGCTGAAGTTCACGCCCGCGGGAGGCGCGGTGATCGTGCGCGCCCGGCCACACGGCGAAACGATGCTGGTTCTCGAAGTGGAGGACACCGGGCCCGGGATCGCGCCCGGGGAGATCGAGCGGCTCTTCATCGAATTCCAGCGGCTCGAAGCAAGGACGGCCAGGGAGACCAGCGGCACCGGCCTGGGCCTTGCGCTGACGCGGCGCCTGGCGGAGGCGCAAGGCGGCTCGGTGGGAGTCCGCAGCGCTCTCGGCAAAGGAAGCGTCTTTTACGTCGTCCTGCCGCGGCGAAATCCACCGCCTCGTCTCAGGTAGAACACGGGCGGCCTTCCGGTCTATCCCCTACAGACGCGTGCGGAGCAACCGCCTACGATGCTTGCATGCCGAGCGAATCGATCCTGATCGTCGAAGACAACGACACCAACCTCCGGCTCTTCACGTACCTCCTCTCTTCCAAGGGCTACGACGTCCGCGGCGCCGGCGACGCGCCGAAGGCGTTGCAGCTTCTCCAGACTTTTCCGCCCCGCCTCATCTTGATGGATCTTCAGCTCCCCGGGATCAACGGCTACGAGCTGACCCGGACGATCAAGGCCGACCCGGCGCTGCGCGACATCGCCATCATTGCGCTGACCGCGTACGCGATGCGCGGCGACGAAGAGAAGGCGAGGGCCGCGGGCTGCGACGGATACATCACGAAGCCGATCGAGACCCGCGTCTTTCCCACGCGGATTGCCGAGTTCCTCGCCAAGGGCCCGCAAGGTCGCGTGCCCGATGAGCCCTGATCCCCTTTGCGTTCTGGCGATCGCGCTGGTCGCCTTCTCGTCGGCCGCGGCCGAGCCCCGCGACCTGACCGAGCTGTCGCTCGAAGAGCTCTCCAAGCCCTCCCACGGCGCCGCCGAGGCTGCGGTGATCGAGGCGATGAAAGGTCATCGATTCGAGTTCAATCCCCATACACCTTGAGGCGCGGCGCCGTAGGCGATACCGCGCACCTCGTCGCCGCGATCCGGCCGCTCGTCTGATCTGCGCGGCTCCGCGCGGCGGGCCTCCCTACCCTGCAGGAACAAAGGCGGAGAGAGGATGAAGTGTTCCATCGGCAGCGCGACAGTGGTGCGAGAGCCGGACGGCGGAGCGGTTCGCGTCTCCGGCGCCAACGCGGACATCACCGGTCTCGAGGGCGCGGACGAGGAGCTTGCACGCCGGGCGCGGCAGCAGGCTGCGGTGGCGCAGCTCGGCCTCTCGGCCCTGCGCGGGGACGAGCTGCAGCCGCTCTTCGAAGCGGCGGCCTCGCTGATCGCGGGCACCCTGGGCGTCGAGTACGGAGTGGTGCTGGAGTGGATTCCCGAGAAGGAGGAGATGGAGTTCCGCGCCGGTGCGGGGCCCTGGATCGAGGAGATCGTCCGGCGCGTCACACTCCCGATGGCGCCCGGATTCATGGCCTGGTTCTACCTGCGTTCGAAGCTGCCTGTCGTCGTCGCGGACCTTGCGCAAGAGACCCGCTTCGTTCCCTGCGAGCTGTTGCTGAAGCACGGGGTGAAGAGCGGAATCGCGGTGCCCATCGCCGGCAAGCTGCGGCCTTTCGGCGTGCTCGAGGCGAACGCCAGGCAGCAGCGCATTTTCAGGGACGACGAGGTGAACTTCGTCTGGTCGGTGGCCAACCTGCTCGCCACGGTCATCGAGCAGAGGCGCGCGGCCGCCGAATTGCACGAGAAGCGCGAACAGCTGCAGGCGCTCTCCCGGAAGCTGATCGAAGCGCAAGAGGCCGAGCGCCGGGCGGTGGCCCGCGAGCTACATGACGATTTCGGCCAGGTCCTCACCGCCCTCAAGCTCAACCTCATCAGGAGTGAGCGCGACGAGGCGGACAGCATCTCCCTGGTCGATGGCGCAATCGCGCGGATGCGGGATCTGGCGCACGACCTGCGTCCCCCCATGCTCGACGAGCTGGGGCTCTCCGCCTCGCTGCGCTGGTACGTGGAGCGGGAAGCACGGCGCGCGGGACTCGAGTTTCAGCTCGAGCTCGCTCCGCCCGAGGTCAGGTGGGCCTCAACCGTGGAGACGACCTGCTTCCGGGTGGCGCAGGAGGCGCTCACCAACGTCATTCGCCACGGGCAGGCCCGCCGGGTCGAGGTGGAGCTGCACGACGCGGGGGGCGAGCTGCGGCTCACGCTGCGCGATGACGGCCGGGGCTTCGACGTGAGCGAGGCGCACCGGCGCGCCACCCGAGGCGGGAGCCAGGGACTGCTCAACATGCATGAACGCGTCGCGCTCGCCGGGGGAGAGCTGGAGATCGATTCCTCGCCCGGCCGCGGCACGGCGGTGCACGCGCGCTTCCCACTCAGCGCGGGAGGTGTCCGATGAGGCCGCTGCGAATCCTGCTCGCTGACGATCACGCGTTGGTGCGCGCGGGCGTGCGGGGGCTGATTGGCGATCTGCCCGGCATGGAGGTGGTGGCGGAAACCGGCGACGGCCTGGAGGCGCTCCGGCTGATCGGAGAGACGAAGCCCGACCTCGCGCTGATCGACATCTCGATGCCCGGCCTCAACGGCCTGGAGGTGGCGTCGCGCACCGCCAGGGAGTACCCGGCTACACGCATCGTCATCCTCTCCATGCACGTCAACGACGAATTCGTCCGTCGGGCGCTAGTCTCGGGAGCCGCGGCCTACCTGCTCAAGAGCGCCGGCCGCGGCGAGCTGGAGATGGCCCTGCTGGCGGTGGTCCGCGGCGATACCTGGCTGAGCCCCGGGGTCTCCAGGCGGATCGCCGAAGCGTACACACGCGGTGCCGGGACGCCCGCTGAAGACGCCTTCGAGGTGCTCACGCCCCGCCAGCGCGAGGTGTTGCAGCTCATCGCCGAGGGCCTCTCCACCAAGGCGATCGCCCATCGCCTGGACCTGAGCGTCAAGACCGTCGAGACCCACCGCACCGCGCTGATGGAGCGCCTCGACATCCACGGCGTCGCCGGCCTGGTGCGCTACGCCATTCGCGTCGGAATCGTCCACCCCGAATCCTGCTGAGAAATCCTAATCCAACTCGGGAATCCCCGGAGCTTGCCCGGGCTGCCGGCCGTGTACGCTTCCCTGTGGGGGGAAGAGGAGCAATACGGGTGAGCAGAGCGATCGAGCTGGACGGCCCTTTTCACGGCGAGCAGGCGCTCCGGTGCCAGCCGCCTGCCCGCGATGATTCGGATCGCAACCCAGGCATTGCCGGAAGCGCGCCGGCTGCGCCGCATCAAGCCAGGTTCGACGGGCTTGTCGAGTCGCTGCCGGTCGGGGTGGTGGTGCACCGAGCGATCGCTGCAGCCGCTCGCGCGATTCGTGCGCGGCGATTGATCATAGCGCCAAGGAAAGGCCAATCACCGGGCCCCCAGGTTGGTCTTCATGATTCGCGCGTGGCGGCCGCCCGGCACCCGCTCCAGCGCGTACACCTCGCCGGCCGGGCCCGGCGCGCGGGCGAGCAGCGCGTCGAGCCGGGCGCGATCCTCGGCGTCGAGCCGCAGCCGCAGCGCGGCGAGCGTGGCGTCGAGGTGGCCGCGGTGAGCGAACGGTTCTCCAGCGGCTCCTCGGGCGCGGGCGCTCCCCGCCAGCGCGGCGCGAAGAAGCCGCCGGCCAGCGAGCCGTAGCAGAGCAGCTTCACGCCCCGTGCTGCGCAGAGTGTCGAAAGCGCGCCTGCCGGCCGCTGGTCGAGCAGCGAGTATTGCACCTGGTTCGAGACCACCGTCGCGCCCGCGTCGAGCAGCGCGGCGAGTTGCGCAGCGTCGAAGTTGGTGGTGCCGACGAGGCGGATCTTGCCGGCGGTCTTTAGGTCGGCGAGGTATCCCGCGGCTTCGATCCAGCCCGGCACCGCGAAGTCCCACCAGTGGAACTGCACCAGGTCGAGCCGCTCGACGCCGAGCCGCGCGAGCGAGCGGTCGATGGTGCGTGCCACGTCGGCGCGGGTCAGCGTGGGAAGTAGCTCGAGGTCCGGCACGTACTTGGTGTGGACGTGGATCGCGTCCGCGCGCGACGGGTGGACCCTTCGCCACTCGGAGAGAAAGGCGCCGATCAGCTCCTCGACGCCGGTATAGATGTCGGCGCAGTCGAAGGTATCGAGCCCCGCCTCGGCGAAGGCGAACATGTCGGCGACCGCCTCGTCCCGGCCGATATTGCCGTGGCCGCCCGCGAGTTGCCAGCCGCCCTTGAGCAGCCGCGAGATCGAATACCCCGGGGCCAGCTCGACGCGATCCACATTTTGCGGCACGGTCACCTCTCCGTGGCGGAACTCGCGCGTGCCGGTGCGCGTGATGCGAAAGCGGGCGCCGCAGTTCGGATCGGGGCAGGCCACCTCGGCGTCGGTGGTCATCCAGTCGGCGGGCGCGGTCTGGCGCTGCTTGGCTGGGAGGATCGGCAGCAGCGCCGCCAGCGGATAGAGCGGAAAGGTCTGCCCGAAGCGGAGCGTCTCGCCCGAGAGCTCGAACCAATCTCCGGCGCGGTGGCCACAGATCATCGGGCGCCCGGTGGCGACGACCTCGACGCGCAGGTCGTAGAGCGTGAAGCGGTCCTCGGCGGCGGCCACGCAGACCTCCTTGCGCGCAGAGCTGCACCGCGCGCGGCAACGACACAGTAGGATGGGGCGGTGCCCGACACACTCGAATTCCGCGGCGGCCTCTTCGGCGCGCTCCTGCCGTTCGCGCTCTTCCTCTCTGGCGTCGCCTGGCTGGCGCTCTCCGGCGCGCCGGACGAGAAGGGCTTCTGGCCGGTACTGCTCGCGGCGTTGGCGCTCGGCCTTTTGCTCGCCCGCGACCGCACCCGCTACTGCGAGGTGCTGCTCGCGGGGATGAGCCAGCCCATCGTCATGGTGATGATCATGGCCTGGCTGCTCTCCGGCGTGCTCGGGACGGTGCTGGCCGCGTCGGGCCTCATCCAGTCGCTCGCCTGGCTCGCGAACGCGGCGCACCTCACCGGGCCGGCCTTCGTGATGGCGAGCCTCGCCGCCTGCGCGCTCGTCTCCACCTCGACCGGCACCAGCTTCGGAACCATCCTCCTTGCCGGCCCTTTGCTCTATCCGGCGGGCGGCGCAGTGGGCGCGAGCCCGGGCGTGCTCATCGGCGCCATCCTCGCCGGGGCTACGTTCGGTGATTCCATTTCACCGATCTCCGACACCACCATTGCTCGCTCTCCGCGCGCGGCCTGCCCATGCTCGCCGTCCCTGCGCTCGTCATCGTCTTGCTCCTCCGGAAACGGCACCTGATCGAGGGGCTGCTCCTCGGCATCCTCGCCGCGACGTTGCTCGGCCTCGGCCTCGGGCTCATCGCGCCATCGGCCATCGTCCACCTCGACCGTTCTGCCTTCGCGGCGAAGGGGCTGATCGTCGACGGCCTCTCGCGCGGCCTGGGCGCGTCGGTCTTCACCATCTTCCTCGTCGGCCTCGTGGCAGCCCTCCAGGCTACGGGCGTGCTCGATCGCCTCGTGCATTGGGCCACGCGCCCTGGCACCACGCCGCGCGGCACCGAGGCGTGGATCGTCGGCGCGGTCAGCGGCGCGGTCTTGCTCACGACCCACTCCATCGTCTCGATGCTCGCCGTCGGCGAGATGGCGAAGAAGAGCGGCGAGGCGGCCGGCCTCTCGGCTTATCGCCGCGCAAACCTGCTCGACATGACCGTCTGCACCTGGCCGTTCCTCCTGCCCTACTGCGTGCCGACCATCCTCGCCGCGAGCACCAGCGCGGCGGGAGTGCCCTACGGCTTGCCCCGGGTCTCGCCACTTTCGGCGGGGATGCACAACACGTACTCGTGGGCGCTTCTCGCGGCGGTGGCCGTCGCGGTGGCGACGGGATATGGGCGAGGCGAGGGGGATAAGTCGAAAGCTCCCGGATATGGAAACGTGGTCAGCTGCACGGGTGAATGGAGGCTCCGGTTCCACATGTTGACGGCGAGTTGATCCCCCTGCAATGCTTCGTCCTTGACGAAACGGACCACCTCGTCCCGGGTCATCCCCTGCGTGTGCACGCGGATGTCGACGATGGCGCGAGCGATGTTCTCCAATTGCTTTTTGAGATGCGCCAGGCGCGCCAGCGGACCGCCCCAGCCCTGGTCGAGCATCAGGCGCTCGGAGAAGGTGCCCCATCCCTCGACGAAGACGTCGTCGGCGAAGAGGGCGCGGACCTTGTGCGGATGGCGCGCGGCATATTTGAGTTGCGTGTAATGCCCAGGCATCAGCTCGTGGGCGGCGATCATGGTGTTGAAGCCGCGGTTGAAGTCGCGGAAGAAGCTCGCCGCCTGCTCGGAAGTCGCGCCCTCCGGTGGCACGGGGAGGAAGAACAGCGTCCTCGCTTCGGGCGAATAGGGGCCCGCCGGGTAGACGCCGCCTACGCTCTGCCCGAGGAGATACGGCGGCGAGGTCGAGACGAAGAGCGTGAGCGGGTCGGGCAGGGTGATGACGTGGTGTTTGCGCACGAATGATTCCAATGCGCGGATATTTGAGTTCCAGCGTTCGAGATAATCGGCGAGATTGGAATCGGCGTCGGCGGAGACGCGGGCGAAGAGGCGGCGAAGCAGCCCGAGGTCGCCGGCGGGCGGCTCTTCGCCGGGGAGCAGATCGCTCCAGAGCGCGCGTCCCACTGTCGCTGCCTCCGACCGCTTGGCGATGAAGTCTTTCCGCGCGCGGGCGAGCACCGCGGCAAGCGGCTCGTCGAGGCCGGTTCCCCAGCGGAACGAGGCGGCGTAGTTGACGCCGAGCCGCGGCGAACCAGTGGCGCGAGCGCCGAGAGCGTCGAGGAACGAGGCCAGCCGGAGCAGCGCCTGCGCGGCGTCGGCTCCGTCGCGGCCGAGCCGCACGCCGATCGGATCAGGCCCATCCGCTTTCGCTTCCACGCCGCGCGACGCCTCGGTGAGCCCGCTGGCAAAGAGCTGCGCGGAGCCGCGCAGCTGGCCCGCGGCGATCTTGCACAGCTCCGGCGCGATCCGCTTGGGGTCGCCGCTCTCCAGCGCCGCCTGCGCCTGCCGCGCGAGCCGCGGAACCAGGAGCGCGCGCGCATCGAGCCGATCCAGCCGATCGGCGAGCGGCAGGTCGTCGCGCACCATCAGATGAACGGTCGCGCGCTCGACGATCGCCATCCACCAGAGCGGATCGTGCTGGGGCCGCTGCAGCACCGGGAGCGCGAGCAGCTCGCGCTGGATGTGGCCGCGGAGCGCCTCTACGTCGAGCGCATCGTCGCTCGTCAGTCCCGGCGCCGCGGTGGCGCCGTCGAGCGAGGTCAATGCCTCGCGATTGAACTGCACCCATGCCAGAAGCCGCGCGGGCGACAGATCTTCCAGCTCGCGATCGCGATCGTGCCGGCCGGCCTGCGTCGCCGCGCCTGGATAGAGCTGGAACCAGCGCTCCAGATAGCCGGCGGCGAGAGCGGACACGCCTGCGGCAGAGGGCGCAGGAGCCGAGGTGGAGGGTGCAACGGCAGCGGCGAGCGCAAATGCGGCGACGACGTGTGCGTGCATGCCTCTCGGTAGCACGTCTTCAGATTCAGTCGTAACCTCCGGCTGCACTTTTCGCTCGGAGCTTGCGACTACGCAACGCGCCCGATTTCGATCGGCCTACTGAACGGAAGGCGGGTACTAGAAAACGCCCATTGCAGGCCCCCGATTTGAACCACCGGTCAGCGTCGGGCCCCCAGATCGAGATAGGCCTTGAGGTCACGACCCTCCACCTGCACAGCGCCTTCGAACTTCACGTAGCGGATATGGCCGTGGTCACAGGCTGAGTAGACATCGGACTTGCGAATCTTCAGTAGTGACGAGATCTCTGCAACCGTGAACAGGCGGTCGTCGGGAATCGCGTCGACCAGAGGGCTCCGCGACCGCCTCAGATTCCGCCTGCTTGACTCGCGTTGCATCGGCTTGCACATCCCCGTCAGGGCCTTGCCAAGGCGAAGGTCGCCGGTTCGAACCCGGTGTTCCGCTCCAAATGAGCCCGGATCTCAAGTGGTTGCCGCTTGAGGTCCGGGCTTGTTGACGCTCGGGGCACAAGGCGAAGACTAGGGGTTCAGCTCTCCATCGCAAGTGGTTGAATTCCGAGAGCTGCCAGGTTGGCGATGGAGCCAGGCCGCTGCGGCCTGTGAAAAGCGTCAGTCCGGCGTCAGTAGCGCGAGCAGGAACCGCTCGGAAATGGCGGAATTTACAATACTCATACTTGACATTAATTTCACTTTCATGTTGTCTTGACTCGTGCTCTCGGACCGACAGATCGTCGAGCTCTTCCATCTTCAATTCGTCCGGCTGATCTGCTCGGGGCCGGACAAGGACCGCTTCGCCATCAAAGGCGGCTGCAATCTCCGTTTCTTCTTTGAGAGTGTCCGCTACTCCGAAGACCTCGACCTCGACGTCACCAGCTTGCCGGTGCACACGTTGAAGGAAAAGGCTGCCAAAGTCCTCGGAGGGCCGGCCCTGGCCTTGCCGCTCAAGAGCCGCGGTATCGCGGTGGTCGAATCGAGCGCCCCCAAGCAAACTGAGACGACCCAGCGCTGGAAGGTCGCGCTCTCCGCGGAGGGGCGCTCGCTGCCGCTTCATACCAAGATCGAGTTCTCGCGGCGGGGTACGACAGAGGACTCCAAGGTCGAGTCAGTCGCCGCGAGCGTGCTCGCTGAGTACGGCCTGATGCCGGTGCTTGCGCCTCACTATCCGCTCGCCGCGGCGATCCGACAGAAGATCGCAGCTCTCCTTCACCGCCGTACGGTCCAGGCGCGGGACGTGTTCGACCTGAGCGCGCTCGTCGCAAAAGCGGGCGGTAACGCCGAGGTACTTCGGTCCGCGCGCGCGCAGATCCCGAAAGCGATCGAGCGCTGCATGGAGGTGTCCTATGACGAGTACAAGGCTCAAGTTGTCTCCTATCTGAAGCCAGACCAAATCGAAGCGCTCGGCTCTCGCGAAGCCTGGGATGCGCTCCAGGTGCAGGTCGTCGACTTTCTCGAGAAGGCGCTTCCATGAACGCGAGCGAAGCGCTTGGCCGGCTGAAGAGCCTGCGCGTTCCTGCGGCGACGACTGCTGACGTCGCGGCTGTGCTGGGGCTATCAGGAACTGCGACGAGCCACATGCTGAAACGACTTGGCCGCGCCGGGCTGGTGACTCCCTTGCGAAAGGGAGTATGGGCGCTCGCCGAGCGACCCGATCGCCTCGTGCTCGCGGAATATGTGACCGCTCCTTACGCAGCCTACCTGTCGCTGCAGACGGCGCTCTATCAACACGGGATGATCGAGCAGATACCTTCGATGATCTACCTGGTCTCGCTGGCCCGGAGTGCGCGCGTCGAGACCGCGCTCGGCACTTACAGCATTCACCACGTTCAGCCTTCGCTATTCGACGGATTCGAAGTGCTCGACTCGGGTATCAAGCTTGCCCTACCCGAGAAGGCGCTGATCGATTTTCTTTACCTCTCGCCGACGCGCGCGCGGCTCTTCGCGGCGTTGCCCGAACTCGAATTGCCGCGCGGATTCCGTCGCAGTGTTGCCCGGGAATGGGTCCGGCGCATCCCGTCGGGGCGACTTCGCACCATCGTTGCACGGAGGCTCGATGAGGTTCTCGCGAGAGCATCCTGACCAGTCTGAGATGGCATCGGTCCCTCACATAGCGATGGCGCCGGTGAAGCCGCCATCGTCGTAACGGTCGGATGGTCCCCTGAAAGCATTCGCCGCGGTGGTCGAGAAGTGCATCCGCGGCCTTCACTACTGGAGACGAGAGCCGTGGTCTTCTTGTAGACCCAGCTCTCGCTCGCGTTCAGGAACCGATGGACCTCTTCTCAGCGCTGTGTAACGATCTCACTCAGCACGCGGAGCGCCTCGTGAGCCGCCGGGAATCCTGCATAGCCGCTGATCTGGAGCAGCGCCTCACGCAGCTCGTCCGCGGTCCACCCGAGGTTCAGCGCGCCGCGCAGGTGCGTCTTGAGCTCCTCGTTCTGTCCGATGGCGGCGAGCACCGACACCACCACCAGGCTGCGATATTTCAGCTCCAGACCGGGCCGATTCCACACTCC
>WNFI01009862.1_pt1 | contig 14035 bp, 14 predicted proteins | sample 5400471 | NCBI WGS metagenome assembly WNFI01 (sample SAMN13153348, study PRJNA577476) | soil metagenome | isolation source: 100 cm saprolite on Douglas fir-dominated hillslope | place: USA:California | collected 2013-09-17 | reverse complement strand
CCCCGTACGAGTCTCTCTGGATGAGAAACCTCCGGGCATCCTTCTAATTATGGGCAGAACCGCAAACGTCGAGATCATCCCCTCCGCTCGCTAAGAGCCAGCGGCTTATTTTGGCAAATTCAATGCTCGAATTAAGAAATCGATGGCGGTTTCGACAAAGAAGTCTTTTCCCCCGTGAATTAGTCTGCATTCACAGAGTGGTCGCAATCCGCCGAAGCCTCCAAAATGCGGAAGAACACGATGAGCGCGCAGCACAGCTTTTACGAGAGCTCGGAAGATCATCTGTTGGTCCGCGAGTTCACGCACCGCATTACAAATGAATATTCGTCGGCTATCACGTCCATCTCATTGATGGCGGCTAAGGCAGTGAATTCTGAAGTCAGGACTGCTCTTGATAGCATAATCGGTCAACTTCAGAATTTTGCTCTGGTCAATAAAGCGTTGCAGATACCAAACGCTGGCGTGATCAGAGCCGACACATACCTCAGGACGCTTTGCTGCTCTGTTGGCCGCTCCACGCTTCAGATGCGCGGAATAAACCTCATTCTTGCCGCGGACGAGATCAGTCTACCATCTGATCAAGTTTGGCGCCTGGGCCTGATTGTTTTCGAACTAATTACGAACGCGGCGCGTCATGCATTTTCTAAGCCAGGCGGCAGCATCTATATACGACTTACTCGTACGACGTCGTTTGTGGAATGCCGTGTCTCTGACGACGGGCATGCCCCTCAAGACATCAGATCCGGCCAAGGAGCCAGGATCATCGGTGACCTGGTGCAGAGTCTTCAAGGTGAGATCCTTCGGCAATTCACTGACTTCGGTTCGACCATAGTCATCCTATTCCCAACGGACTGACCATGTCTGAAGCGGACGAGGTTTCGGGGCAGCATCTATAACGCAGGCGGTCTCATTCCACGCGCTATGATGCCAGCCGTCCTGCTGGCGTAGGCGATCGAACAGATCCATCGGATTGTTGCCCGGCGTCTCATAGACGGCGACCTTGCCAGCGGCGAGGCGCACGAGCGGGAAGCGCATCAGCGCGTCCATGGCTGGCGCGTCATACTTGTTGAGCGCCGCCATCCACAGCGCGAGAATTACCTCGCAGCGAGACTCGTCTTCGCGCTAGATCCGCGCATCGATCGTATGCGTCGTCGTGGCAGCAGCCTTCGGCATCGCCGTCTCTCCTTCCCGCGGGAGAACTTTCAGGGTACGTCAGCCTCGAGCGAGCTCTAACGCAGCTGGATGTCTGAAAGGTCGATCGACACGACTAGCGGGTCTCGGTTGACGCTCGCGTCGGCCTGGCGGGCAAATATGCGCCGTACTGTCGGAAATTTAATGCCGGATACGTCTACATAGGCGTCGATATAATGTGCGCCTGGCGTGCCTCCCGCGATCTCGACATCGTAGTCGTGGCGCTTCAAGAGTCCGAACTCATCGATATAAAGAGTTTGCCTGGTGCTGTGGGTGGCGATGCTTTCGGGAAAGTGGACAGCTAGACGGCGCCAGCTTTCGCCACTCTCTTTCCACGGCGACAGTTCTTCACACATCACACCCGGCCGGGCCAGCAGAAAAGGTGTGTTTAGGTACGTCCACATCGCGCAGCCTGCGAAGTAGGCCAGCTGCAGGTTGGTCCACGGCGTCTCCAGGGCGTGGCCCGCGAAGGATTGTCGAGGCTCCCGCAGTTCCTCCAGAACTGCTCCATCGGCTTCCTCAATGGCGACCCCCTGCCACAGCACGCCGCCTTGCACCAGATTCGCCGACACCGTTTCGAATTGCTTCCAGCGATCCAACCCTCCGTGGGCATCGATCGTAAGCTTGGCCAATGAATTCATGACATCAGTCCTCCTGAGGAATTTATGGTGATTGAGTTGCGAAACCATGCGCCCGATCGAATTGTCGCGGCGACGGCCACGCCGTAAACGACGAGTCCAAGGGCAAGCGCCGCGCACATCCGATCGAGCGACCTCCAGCCAGGCGATACTGTAGCGCTAGGATTGCGTAGCCGCGTTGCACGGCTTTGCCGTCGATTGGCGTTTTACGGCACGAAAGCAGGGGCCGTTCCGGATTTCCGCTGGAGCGACCAGTCCGAGGATGCCGTTCTGGATTCAGTCCGATTTTGCGCTGGCATGGCCTAAAGCGCTGCATCTACGACCTTTCGGGCCAAGTCCGGACTGCCATAAGAAAGGGCCACGAGATTCCGCACCAGATCTGGGACCGGTTGTCACGAGGGCTTGTCCAGCCGGGCCGGACCTCACCAAGAGGATGAAGACCATGGCAAACAGCAGTGGAACAGCGCCGATCACCGGGCTTCGTCGAACATCCTCGAGATCGACGGCGACTTTGATCTGTTCGGCGACGGTACCCTGCGCCTCCTGAAGACACCCGGCCATACGCCTGGTCATCAGGTCCTGATCGTCAACCTGCCGAGCCGTGGGCGAGTCTGTCTTGCGGCAGACACTGGCCATGTGCGAGATGGTTTCGAGGATATGATTCCGATGCCCGGGGACTGGAGCGCCAACGCGATTTCGATGACGCGGATGCAGATGAAGCAGCTCGAGCGGAGCGGCATTCCGCTGTTCCTCTGCCAGTGATTATGTGAAGCTTCCGCAGAACGGAGAATTTTGGGACTAACGCTCTCGTCGGGGTGTAGCCCCTCAAAGACAGTAGCCCTTCAAAGTAAGGAGCGGTCCACCTAAGTCTACCAGACCTCCCATTACAGTGAGTATCAGAAAATGACACCGACCTTGGGGCGCCCTACGGAAGCGTGGCAATCGGCGATGTCCAATTCCAGAGGAAGGGGAACGGTATGACGCCCGCTAAATCGGCTGTTAGGGTCGCCATCCTCGATGACTATCAGAACGTCGCCCTGCAGGAGGTCGTCTGCGTCATGCGTGAGCGCACGCCTCTCACGCGCGGGCTTCTCGAACGACCACCGCGCCTGAAGCTCATTGCCTCGACCGCCTTTCGTAACGCCTCCATCGACCTTCAGGCGGCCCAGGAACTCGGCATAGCGGTGGCGAACACCGGCTATGATTCTACCCCGACAATCGAGATGACATGGGCTCTTATCCTCGCGAGCGCCCGCCATGTCGTCGTCGAGAACGCATCATTCCGCTCCGGGGGGTGGCAACGCACCATTGGCAACGATCTGAAGGGGAAGATATTGGGCGTGCTCGGACTGGGCAATGTCGGCGGCGAGGTCGCCCGTATCGGGCACGCCTTCGGCATGAAGGTTATCGCTTGGAGCGAAAACCTCACCGCGGAAAGAGCTGCGGCAGCGGGCGCAGAGCACGTGCGGAAAGACGACCTGTTCAGGCAATCGGATGTTCTTACCATCCACCTCGTCCTCGGCCGGCGGTCCCGGGGGCTGGTCGGCACGGCCGAACTCGCGCTGATGAAACCCACGGCATGGCTGGTCAATACGTCGCGTGGCCCGATCGTCGAAGAGAGCGCCTTGACCGCTGCCTTGCGAGAACATCGAATCGCCGGCGCCGCCGTAGACGTCTTCGACATAGAGCCACCGCCGGCAGATCACCCTTACCGGTCGCTCGACAACATGCTCGCGACGCCACACATCGGCTATGTGTCTCTGAATCTTTATCGAACCTTCTATGGCGACACGGTCAAGAACATTCTTGCTTGGTTGGATGGGTCTCCATTTCCGGCCGGAGGCGTGAGCTGAGCGTCAAAGCTGAAAAGACGCGCGAAGCGACGGTAACACGATGGGCTGCTTGCCATATATTGCTCGGAAAAGCTACGTTATCAAGATCGATGGGCGGTTGTTGCTGCATTGCACAGCAAAGGCACCGCGCCGCCTCGAAGCCGAAAGCGATGAAGGCACGACTTCGGGCCCCATTCGATCTCGCTGCCACAATCGCGTGCCCGAGACTCATTCGCTGACGATTGTACCGCAGCCATATCCGGTTCTGCGGAGCAGCCGTCGGGCGATAGGCTGACAGAGCTAACAACTACCCATGAACAAAGTCATCTCATTCGGACCATTTCATCTTTCGGTCGACGAAAGACAACTCAAACGCGGTGAGGCGCCGATACAGATCGGCAGTCGAGCTCTCGATATCCTGATGACACTCATCGAGCATGGAGGTGAAGTTGTCAGTAACAACGACTTGGTCGCGAGTACCTGGCCTGACGTCACAGTGGATGGGGGCGTTCTTCGCGTTCACATCGCGGGTCTTCGCAAGGCCCTTGGTGACGGGTCAGGTGGCGCACGATACGTGATAAATGTCCCCGGCAGAGGGTATTCGTTCGTGGCTCCGATCTCCCGTTCCGGAGGAGTGGAGACCCCATCTTCCAATGATGCGCCTTCACATCACACGCTTACACTACCTCCTCGCCTAAAGCGGATAGTTGGCCGCGACGAGACTTGTCGAATTATTTCTGAACAACTCAAGTCCCATCGCTTTGTGAATATCGTCGGGCCTGGCGGCATGGGCAAGACCACCGTCGCCATATCTGTGGGGCATGCGGCAATTCCGGATTTCGATGGTGCGATTACGTTCGTCGATCTCGCATCAATTTTTGACCCTCATCTTGTCGCCAACACTGTGGCGTCAACACTTGGCCTGGGCATACAGGGAAGTGACCCGACCGCTTCTCTGATAGCAAGTTTGGCCAGTCGAAAGCTTCTTCTTCTTCTCGACAACTGCGAGCATGTTATCGACACTGTCGCCCCCTTGGCTGAACGGATATTTAGCGAAGCGCCGGAGGTGTATATTCTGGCGACAAGTCGGGAGACGCTCCGTGTTGAAGGAGAGCATGTCCATCGGCTGGAACCGTTGGAAAGTCCGATCGAAAATGCGGGCTTGACCGCCGCAGCTGCTATGACCTTTCCCGCAGTGCAATTGTTTGTCGAGCGCGCTGCTGCAAGGGGAAGCCCTATCAAACTGAGCGATGACGATGCGCCGGTCGTCGGCGAAATGTGTCGAAATCTCGATGGGCTGGCGCTTGCAATCGAGCTTGCAGCCGGTCGCGTGGTCGCTCACGGATTTCGAGGAACCGCAGCGCTTCTTGATAATCGTTTCAAATTGGAATGGCAGGGGCGGCGCACAGCGCTGCCTAGGCATCAAACACTCAATTCGATGTTGGATTGGAGCTACAGCCTGCTTTCAGAGGCAGAACGGTTGGTTCTGCGGAGACTTTCGATCTTCGTCGGCGCATTTGGCCTTGATGCGGCGGCGGACGTCGTGGTCGGACCAAACAGCGATACCGTTCAGTTTGAAGATATATTGGCCGGGCTTGTAGAAAAATCTCTGGTATCGCCGATCATCCGTGAAGCAAATGTGCGATACCGCCTGCTCGAGACGACTCGCGCATACGCTTTCGGTAAATTGAGCGAAGCCGACGAAACGGATATGGTGGCGGAGCGGCACGCCCGTCATTACACGGACTTGCTTCAACGTACGGAGTTCAGTGAACCAACATTTCGGGAGCGCGACGATCCTTGTTCTATTTCCGAGCACCTCGGCAATATACGAACGGCCTTAGATTGGTGTTTCTCTGATCGCGGCAAGCCATCGCTTGGTATCGTGTTGGCAGCGGCGGCCGCGCCGTTCTTTATAAAAACTTCCCAGCTCAACGAATGCGTCAGGTGGAGCACGCGGGCAATATCAGCTCTACCCGACGCTGATCGGGGGAATTCTATCGAACTCGTCCTTCAGGACGCGGTGGCGAGATCGTCGGTGTTCACCGCGCAAGGTGGCGCCTCCGGTATACACGCAGCATTCGAGCGCAGCATGGAGCTCGTTGCCAAACACGGTGATGATGCGTTTCGACTACGGCTGCTTGCCAGCTTCAATGTCTTTCTCATCAGGATGGGAGAATTTCAAGCAGCCTTGAGGATCGCGCACCAAGCGCAGGCTGTGGCGCGCTCTTTGAATGACCCAACTGGAATAGTTATTTCCAACTGGATTGAAGGCACCACGCAGCATATCAGTGGCAACCAAGCCGCCGCCCAAGCCAGTTGTGAAGCTGGCTTCGCGCAAGCTGCGGCGCTTCCCAATATTAATACAGGTTTCTTCGGGTTCGCCCATCGCGTCCGAGCGCTTACCGCTCTGGCTAGAGCACGCTGGATCAGCGGCTTTCCCGATCAAGCTTTGGCGGTTACACAACAAGCCCTGGGCGAAGCTGCCGATGATCGCTCTATGGGCGGTCTTTCGTTGGTTTACGCGCCAGCCGTCTTCATGTGGTGCGGTGATGAACAGAAGGCTCGAGAACTGATCGAGAGGCTGATCACATATGCAACACGGTATGCGTTGACGGCCCTTGTCGGCGCAGGCCTTGGCTTGAAGGGCGAGTTATTGGTGAAAAGCGGAGACGCCGCAACTGGCGTAACGTTCCTGCGCCGCGGTCTCGACATCTCGAACGAAGAGAAGAACAACCTTCAGACGAAGTCATTAACGACAGCCTTGGCGGGGGGTTTAGCGGCACTTGGGCAATACGAAGCAGCGCTGACAGCGATTGATGAAGCGATCTCGTTGGTCACTGGAAATGGCAATTCATTTTATTTTCCGGAAATACTCCGAATAAAGGGCGACATTCTGGCAGCGACGCCGCAATCGGATGGCCTTGAGGCCGAAGCTTGGCTGTTGCGCTCGCTCAATCAAGCCAGGTCCCAGGCCGATCTAAGCTGGGAGCTTCGGACAGCGATGAGTTTAGCGAAGCTGATGTCCAAACAAGGCCGCCTGGAACAGGGTAGGACCCTGCTCGCAGATGTGTATGGTCGGTTCAGCGAAGGCTTTGCCACCGCCGATCTACAGGAAGCCAGGCGGCAGATGGAAAATATGACGGGTCTAAGGGCTGGATAGCACGCGCAATGGCACCTGCGGCGTGTCTTCGCCTTTACAACTCTTCGCAGCGTATAACGCGCCAAGAGCTTCAAATTGAGCCATGATCTCCCATGATGTTTGGCCTCTCCGGCGCGGAGAGCCATACCTGGAGTGTATCCATGTCGAGATCCGCCGGTTCCACTGTTGAAAGCTTTGGACTGAAGGCAGCCACGCTCCCGCCAGCCGTTGCGGCCTTCGTAACTGCGGTCAATGCCTTCGACCTTGAAGGGCTGATGGAAGCCTTTGCCGATGATGCATTGGTGAATGACCAGCTTCGCGAGTTTTGGGGAAGCTCGGCTATCCGAGACTGGGCCGCTCGCGAGATCATCGACGATAAGGTGACACTCTCTGCTGTCAAAGCCGTTGAAAATCACAAGAATTGGGTGGTTACTGCTCACGTTGACGGCTCTTTTGACAAGAGAGGTTTGCCAGAACCTCTGGTCCTCACTTTTTATTTTTGCGCTGACGAAGACAAGATCGTTCAGCTTATCATCCTCCGCAATCAGCCGAGCGTTTAGTGCCGCAAATCGGAAAGCCGCGCGCTCAAGGCATGCTTCGCCGGATGCGTATACTCAGGGCCAAGGAAGAGATCATGCTAGTGCGGCACGGCCGAACCGAGAACGACCGCCGGTTGCTATCCCGCTTGCGGAACGACAGTCAGCAACTGGCCGACGAATTGCACATGTCGGCGTCGGCATGCTGGCGCCGTGTCTCACTGCCGTTTTGACCGCGCGCGGCGTTGCTCGTGCCGCCGGTTGAATTCGACGCGAAAGTCTACTCGGCGAACTTGGGCCTGACGCGATCGGCGAGCGAAATTGCGAGCGCAGCCACAACCGTTGGCCCGGCTACAATCAAAAACAGGTTCGACCAGCTGATATTTGCCGCTATGAGTGCGCCTCCGATCAAGGGCGCGAGAATGGACGCAATTCTTCCAATACCCATCGTCCAGCCGACACCGGCGCCGCGCACTGCCGACGGGTAAAGATCGGCCGCGATCGCCGGCATAGCCAGTTGGGCTCCGAAAACGCAGATCCCGGACATAAAGGCCAACAAGAGAAGGCTTTGCTGCTCGCCGACCTGGTGGCCGAGCAGCCCGACGAAGAGACTGCCGACACAAAGGGCGACCGCAACGGGCCGGTAAGGTCCGTACCGCCGAACCGCAAGGGAGATAATCAACGCGCCGGAAACGCCGCCGAGATTCAAGAGAACGCCGGCGATTGCTGCACGCTCCGGCGAGAAGCCCGAGCTGACGAGCACTGTCGGCATCCAGTTGAGAAGAAAAAAGCTCGAAAGTATGACGCTGAAAGCGCCCAACCAGAGGGAGATGGCTGCACGCAGGCGACCGTCCGCGAACTGCGCATGGACAGATGCGAACATACTACCCCTGCTGACGTCCCCTGCTCCAACAGCGCGGCGAGCAATATGAGATTCTGGCAGTCCAAGCCACACGAGCGGAACAAGTGCAGCAGCAGCAAGGGCTCCGCCGACGAAGATCATCTGCCAGCCATAAGACAATGTTGCCGCGACGATGGCGCCGCCGAGAACCGCACCGAGCGGAATACCAAGGAACATCCACGTTACCGCCGGCGTACGAAGATTGGCGGGCATGCCTTCGGCCGTAAGCGCAATGATTGTCGGAATCGCGCCACCCAAGCCCAGTCCCCCTAGGAAACGCAACACCATGAGTGCTTGCGGAGACTCCGCTTTCGAACACAGGAATGTAAATACGACGGCCAGCACAAGCGAGAGCAGCAGCATGGTGCGCCGGCCGAACCAATCGGCCAGCGGGCCGACACTGAGGCCCCCCATCACTGCCCCGATAAAGCCCGCCGAAAACAGCTTTCCGATCTCGACCGGCGACAACCCGAATTGCTTGCCCACCAATGGCGCAATGAAAGACAGGATCAGCGTGTCAAAACCGTCGACCATCGCGGTGGCGAAACATATAGCCAGAATTCGCCACTCTGCTGCGTTGAGCGTGGTGCGCAGCGCTGGCGGCGCCGGAGCCGTCTTGACCATCATTTCCCCCTGGCAGTTTCTTTATCGCTAAAAAAGATAATCCTTGCGCGATCCGACCTAGCCGCGCTGCAAGACCTGATCGAGCGCTCGTCCGAGCGTCGCCTCGGGATCCGTCACCCCGACCAGAGCGCGAAATCCGACGTGACCGTCCGGCCGCACCAGAACAGCGCCGCCGGGCGTTACCCCATAAAGCTCTTCAAAATCGACATTCTCGGGCACGAGATCTCCGTCCGGTGCGACGCGATAGCCGGCGATGCGTGGCGTGTTCGCCCCGTTCATCGCGCTGGCGGCGTCGACCCAGGCCTGTCCGCCCGAGCCGGCCAGCAGCACGAAATCACGATCGAACAGATCGATGGTCGACAGGCGATGCCCACAATCGCTCGCCCGCACCCACATATGGGGCGCGCGCCAACCAGGCTTTGCATGCGGAACATAGTCGATCACAGGGTTTTCCACCGTCGGCGCCGGCACCTGGTCGGCGACAAACGCGCAACGGCCGTCCGCACCGTCATAATGGATTCCAAGGTCCAATCCGGTCCAGTTGCCGTACTGGCGGGATGCCGCAAGACGTTCGCGCCGCTCCGCCGGACCGGCGGACTGGCGCAGCGCCTGCATCAGCTTCTGGATATGGCCGGCGTTGACCTTGCCGAATTCACAATTGCGCAGCGCCGCCTCGCGCCGTTCTCCGTCGTAGGTTTCCAGCAACGTTTCGGGCGCGTCCCCTCGCATCACGGCCCCCAGCTTCCATGCGAGATTGTGTGCGCTGTGAATGCCGGTGTTGAGCCCCCAGCCGCCGTAAGGGAGCGTCTTGTGCGCAGCGTCGCCGGCCAGGATCACGCGTCCCGCACGCAGGCGGTCTGCGACAGAAGCAGACAGGGTGTAGCGGTAGTGCTTGTGCAGATCGATCTCCGGACGCTCACCTTGCGGCGCGCCGATCATTGCGCGAACCTTCGCGATCACGGTGTCAACGGACCAGTCGTCGGGATTTTCCCGCTCGGGGTTGTATTGAATCTGGGCCGACCAGGAAGTCTTGCCGTCGAGCGGATGGAACACACCTTCGACGCCCGGCGCGAGTGTCCAGATCAGGGCGCCTTCGCGTCCCTCTGTATGGCGGCTCAAGTCCGCCCGGAAATGGGCCGCCACGAACGACGCATAGGTCTGCTGAAAGGCCTGTCCGATGCCGGCAAGGTCGCGAATTGTGCTGCTACCGCCATCCGCAGCGATCAGATACCGCGCGCGGATGCGCTTGTCAGCGCCGGCCGCTGTCGCATCCGCAGTCCGGATCGCGACGACAACGGACGCCTTGGCGTCCTCGAAGCCGACGACTTCGTGCCGAAACAGGATCTCGGCCTGCGGATAGCTACGCGCCTTGTCGAACAGCATCGGGTCGAGACGGTCCTGCGCCGCGACGCGATAGTCGCAGGGAGAGTAGCCCGCGACCATCCCCGGCCCCATATTGCCGGGCATGACACCCACGATCTCGCCGCACAGCGTCTCCGTGTAGACGAACCGCTGCGTCCAGAGAGGCGGCAAGCACTCGGTGCAGAGTCTATCGCCGAGGTCGAGCTGGGTCAGGATTTCGACGCTGCGAACGTTGATTCCTCGCGCGCGCGGCAATGTATTGATCCGCTCGCGCTTCTCCAGAACGACGTTCCGGATCCCCTGCCGCGACAGCAGTATCGATAGAATGAGACCGACTGGACCGGCGCCGGCTATAACGATTGGGACGTCCACATGCGGGTCGGACGCGTCGCCCGGTTCAAACTTATTCGCAGCCATTGTTCCCTCTCCTGATTTTTCATTTTCACATCGGCCGCTGCGTGGAATCGATTTCGGCGAGAAATGCTCGCAGCGCCGACGCCCATTTCGCTGCATCGGCCCCGGATGCGAAATGTCCATGTTCGCTGTCGATCTCAAAATAGCGCGCGTCGACCCCGGAGCCCTTCAATTGATCCATGACCGCGGGACCGATCGCCGGAGGGATCAGCCGATCGGTGCGCGATAGAACGTAGAGGACTGGGACGCGAATTTGCCCAAGGCGGCTTCGTACGTCGAAGGCGGCCATCGCCCTGAACAGGACGAGAAGCGAATTGGCGTCGAAGGTTCTGGCCCAGTCCTGCGCGTAGGCGGCGATCTGCTGCCGGCGCCGTTCCGGATCGGGAATCCGCTCGGCGAGAACGGCGTCGATGCCAAAGGCCTGCAGCGCGCCGATGCGCTTGTCGGTCAGATACCGGGTCATGTCGCCGCGGCCGTAGTAGTCGCCGCCGTGAAACTCGGTTTGGGCGGCGAGCTCGGCTTCTAGCGCCGCGACATTCACGTTTGGCATCGCAGGCGCCGCGATCACCGGCACGAGCCCGTCCATGAAATCGGGATGGTCGACGCCCCACTGAAACACCTGCACGCCACCAAACGACGGCCCCATCACGGCGACAAGCCGCTTGACACCGAGATGGTCCATCAGCGCGCGCTGGCCCGCGACGATGTCGGACACAGTGATATCCGGGAAGCGCGACCCGTATTGACGTCCCGTTGCCGGATCGATGCTCGCCGCGTTGGTCGATCCATAGGATGAGCCAAGGGCGTTGGCGCATACGACAAAGTAGCGATTCGTGTCGATCGGCCGGCCGGGACCGATCAGGGTCCCCCATGTTCCTTCAGCGCTGTCGACGTCGTCCTCGATGATCTCCATTCCGCCGGTATAGCCATGGGCGACGAGCACGGCATTGCGTCCGTCCGCCGACAACGTCCCTCGCGTCCGATACGCCGTCACGAGCGTCGGCAGTATGACGCCGGACTGAAGCCGGACGTCTCGCTGTTCAAAGTGGCGATCTGTCGTCACGGTCGATTCCAGTTCTTCCATTCGCTCCACCCCACCCACGATTGATTCACTTCAAGCCGCCGTGGCAAAGGGAAGCGCATCGAGTTTCCGGCGCCCGTTGCCGTTTGCGATTGATCATGCTGTCGACGACAGTTTCTGCANNTCGGCGACGACGACCGCCAGCGGAAGATCGACCCGGGCCGCGCACAGCACCGTTTCGATCCACTCGGCGATGAAGCCCATTTCACGATGAAACCGCAGCTTCCGCTGCCGGCCGGTCTTCATCGAGGCGAGACAATAAAGCAGCAGGAAGCCATGCAATGATGTGGTGCGCACCATGCGCCCGCGGGATGCAAACCTCGTGACGATGGCCCACCAGACATGGCGGCGCCCCTCTGAATATCCTCCCGCTGGGATGTCCGGGGCCTGCACCGCCGGCCAAACCTCAAACGCCTTCCCGCCGTATTTGACAGCGACCTTAAAAACAGCAATGCCATAGGTCAAATAGATGATCGGTATATCAGTTATCTAACTGGTTTATAATCATGGCCGCCGGCATCGACCTGCAATTGCTTAGAATCCTCTGCGCCGTGGTGGAGACCCGCAGCGTGTCTCGCGCCGCCGCCTTGCTCGGCATCAGCCAGCCCGCCGCGAGCTATCTGCTCGGTCGCCTGCGCGTGATCCTCGCAGATCCGGTCTTTCTGAAATCAAGCAAGGGCATGACGCCGACGCCCAAGACCCTGGCGGTCTACCAGGAAGTCCGGAAGGGTCTGGACATCCTTGATGCGGCCTTCAACCCACCCGGCTTCGATCCGGCTCATTCTGATCGAAAGTTTCGCCGGGCGATGTCGGACATCGGCGAGATGGTGTTCCTGCCGAAGATTCTGAAGCGGCTGCAGACCGTCGCGCCGCGCGTCACAATCGAGACCAGCCAGGTGGCGCTGTCGCAATTGCCGCGTGCGCTCGATTTCGGCGACATCGACTTCGGGATCGGAAATTTGCCGGAGATTTGCTCGGAAACATCATACACTACGACGTTTCGTGAGCATTATGTCTGCGTTCTGAGAAACGGACATCGCACGATCAAGAAAGTCCTGTCGCGAAAGCTGCTCGAGAGCTCAGACCACATTATTGTGTCATCCCCCTTCACGGGACATCATAGTGTGGAGCGTTCTCTGTTGGAGCAGGGCATTCGGCGCAAAACGACACTTCAGATTCCCAACTATACCAGCGTGCCGAACGTTGTTGCGCAAACCGATCTCCTGGTGATCGCGCCATCAAGGGTGGCCCGGGCGTTTCACGAAACTCACGGCCTTCGAGCACTTGCCCTTCCAGTCCGGCTTCCGCACTTTGATGTTCGTGTTCATTGGAGCGCTCGCCACGAGACCAACGAAGGCCACGCCTGGATGCGAGAGCTGCTTATCGACACGCTTGGTAAACTTTGACGAGTACTGCCGTCGACATACCTGGGCGATATCCAACGGAGCGTTTCCTCGGGATCGTCAAGCGTCACACCGGGACACGCTGGACTACCTTAGCGAATTACCGGTCGCTTTCTCGGGCGACAGTAAAGCGAATTGCGAGCCCGTGCCTCGTTGAATGCTGTCGGCATGGCCTTTAAGACGCAGACTAGAAAATGCATCGACCCTGATGTTGACGGGCTGGCCGGGCCGAACGCTCGTCGGGGTCAGAAGTTCGAATCTCTTCGGGCGCGGCCCAAATGCAGCGCGACACGTCAGATCAAACACCCACCGCTCTCCAATTTTCGAAGGCACCGCTGCTCATTGTACGGAGATCGGCCGCCCGGCGATGGCCGCGAGGATGTCCCGCTTGCCGCCCTCGCGCCGTCCGGTGCTGTCAGACATTACCCGGTACATCATGTGCTGCAGGTCGTTGGATTTATGGGGCAAGCCGTGGAGCGCAAGGAGCCCACGGGCAGCATGGTGGCGCACCAGCCCTTCGGGATCGTCGAGTGCCGTCACGAGAGCGCGCACGGCGGCGGGATCGTGGAAGACGTAGAGCGCCTGGGCAGCGGTCAGCCGCTGCATGGGCTCGTTGGCGGAGGCGAGCACCTCGATCACGGCCTCGAGCCAGCGCGGATCGGGCCGAATTTGCCAGAGGGCCTTCGCCACATAGATCTGCGCGCCGCCGATCCCCGAGCCCCGCTCGGCCTCGAGCAGCTGCACCAGCGCAAGCTCTGCCCGGCGCGAGCGCAGCGCACCCAGACCGATCACTCCGCGCGTGTCGGGCGCATATCGATCCGGCGCCGGGGGCTAACCGTTTTGCAGACAGCATCGCGGGCGCGCCGGCATAAGCAAGTCCTGGAGCGTCAAGGCAAGCGTCTCGGCGGTCA
>WNFI01660285.1_pt1 | contig 14037 bp, 16 predicted proteins | sample 5400471 | NCBI WGS metagenome assembly WNFI01 (sample SAMN13153348, study PRJNA577476) | soil metagenome | isolation source: 100 cm saprolite on Douglas fir-dominated hillslope | place: USA:California | collected 2013-09-17 | reverse complement strand
CTGTGATTGCAAGCCCGCTATTCCCAAAGTGCCACCTCAGGTGCCGTTTGTTCGCGGGCAAGTCACTAGCATCCTCACATCTTCAGTACTTTTCAATTGCACTGTACGGTGTCTTGCGCTCCGCTCATTAAACGAAAAGCGACTTATCGGAAAGAGCCGGGCCCGGGACTACATGCCAGTGTCAGAAATCATAACTGACTGGCTGTGGTTACGCAACCGAACGTAGACCAACCCGAAGCAGGCTCGCATCCGCTTGCCTGTTGCAATCGACACCCGCTATCTTGCATCTACGTTCTCAGTTAAGTTCTACAGGTGTACTTTACCACTCACAGCACGGTGGCTCAGGTGTTTCTGGGTCAGAACGTGGATCTTCTCTAGGTTAAGCTCTCAGCAAGGTGCCGTAAGTTAGTTCTCTCCTTGCTTATCTTAGATAAAAACTGCCGAGATCACACCATCCACGTGCTGGACGCCCATTGGGGTTCTTCATGGCCAGCGGGAATAGATGATGTCCCATCATCCTTCTGCCCTTTCCACCCACGCTCGCATCTGACTATGCTCACAGTTTTTTCTGTCGTCCTTTCCCTCTTTGGCCTATTTTTTATACATCTCCTGCTGGGGCTCCGAAGGGCTACTCGCGATGTCGGGTCAGTGGAGTCTCCACCTCAAAATAACCGGTTGATTCACCTCTGGGTGACTTCTGTAGCAACCTCTCCGGTCCATTCTTCCTTTTCCATCCACTTTCCGCTCCGGGATTTTTGATCGGACAAATGTTCTGGAAGATTCCTTATCTAAATGCGGGAAATGCGTGGGGACTCAATACGAAAAATGACGGTACGGGTGCTTTACAAACGATGCAGGAGAGCCATCCGACATACACTTCTATACAGACTTTGCAACTGCAAAACAGAATGGCTTTGCTCTTGTACCTCTTCTTCCTCACTTTAGAGAGAGAATGCAACTCAAAGCAGCGAACTTGCAGATTTCTGCGTTTCCGGTGCCAAAACCCAGAATTCATCTTGCAGACGCTGCCGCTATCAAAGTATGCCCACTCTAAGTCTATCTGATCTGATACCCTCAACCTTGGCTTGGTACTAGGAGGTCACAACCCATCGTGCCAGATTTCCCAAGCCCGTATATCGATATAAAATACTGGCTGTTTTCGGAGCGAACATCATATCTTCGGAGGGAGAGGGATGGAAGAAGTTCAGGAAGATTGCCGCTCCGGCATTCTCAGAGGTATGTCCCGAGCACAGTTCGTCGCCTAATGTTGAATCCTATTTCCAGAAAAATAATAAACTAGTATGGGATGAGACCATTCGGATCATGATGGACCTGTTCGACAATGTCTGGGGCGATAGGTCCGAAGTTGTTGTAGATCACTGTGTGGATATTGCTCTTCCGGTATGCTTCCTATGATTCTGACTTTACCCATTTCCCGACATCTCCAACAGATCGCGCTCTTCGTCATCGGTGTCGCGGGTACTGTAATTTATACACCATCCCAATCGTTGTGGTCTCACAACAGCTGATGTTAGGGTTTGGCCGTCGGATGACGTGGACAAGTGACCTCGTTGTTCCTCCTGGCCACCAAATGTCTTTCAAGGATACCCTTCACATTGTGTCTACTAATATAATCCAAAAGCTCAGTCTTCCCGATTGGGCAAAGTATTTGACGACGCACGCAAGAAAGGTTGATATGGCATTCATGGAGATCAAGGTATGTAATCCCAAGCTGTTCTGACCTCAGGCTTTCGAGTTCTGTCCATGTTTCATACTTCGAGCAGCAATACATGCTAGAAATGGTGGAAGCTCGCAGGAATGCGGATAAAGTAGAAGAACGCCACGATCTGTTTAGTGGCCTTCTAGATGCAGCACGGGACAAAACAGATAGCAGGGCGGCGCTAACTGACGAAGAGCTTATTGGTGGGACCTAAACCTCACCATCGTTCAGCATTGTTGGACAGCGTCTTATCTTTCCTCCCAGGAAATATGTTTATCTTTTTTCTTGCTGGACATGAGGTGCAATCTTCCCCTTCTTCCTGTAGTGTTTCCTCAAAGTAGTTCCCTACAGACCACAGCACATACACTGTGTTTTACATTTGCGTTGCTGGCTTTGTATCCTGACGAGCAAGAGCGTCTGTATCAACACATCAAAGGGGTTACTTCGAACCTGAACGGGATGCCTGTAGGTTCCAGGAATCCCAATTTGTACGGAGAGCCAACAATCCCGTAGGCATATGAAGATATGAACCGCTTCACGCAATCGTTAGCGTCAGTTTGCCTGATTTGTCCAGCATGAAGAGAATTCTTATGCCCGAGTAGCGTTTTCTATGAGACTCTTAGGCTGTTGTGAGTGTCATGTAATTGCGATTACATGGCCACGTTGGGCTTACACCCCGTATACAGTCCTCCCGTATGTTTAATTGAATGTGTTCAGACCAGAGGCCGACCATACGATTCTGGTGATCAGATAATGAACATCCCGAAGATCTCCACGCAGGACACTACCTTGACAATAAGTGACGTTGACGGCGGAAAGACAACATTCCCCGTCCCGTCAGGGACGGAAATTGATCTTCACGTGGCTGGTCTGCATTACAATCGTACATAAGTGTCTTTATATGATGGGACCTGAATTCTGACAAAGTCTCGCAGCGCGGTATTGGAAGGAACCACACAAGTTCATGCCAGAACGGTTCCTCGGGGACTGGCCGAAGGATGCGTTTATTCCATTCAGTCAAGGTATGCGTTGCCCATCGCTTTACCGTATTCATGACTCGCAGACACTCTGCAGGTGCTCGTGCTTGTGTGGGGAGACGGTGCGAGTTGTTTGCAGTATAATTGAGTGAAGAGTCCTCAAAATTTCTTACAGGTTCTTTGAGACCGAGGGCATAGCCATCATAACGACGCTTGTGTCACGATATAAAATTGAGGTCAAAGAAGAGCCTGAATTTGTCGGGGAGACCCTCGAAGAGCGATATGCGCGCATAACGGCGTTCCGCCAAAGTTTGACTACGGTGTAAGTAATATGAGCATACGAGTCCCCATGACGTTTTCCCTGATTGTCCCTTAGCCCTCTCCGCGTGCCGTTGGTATTTAAGAGGAGATAAATGTTGCTTTTTCTTGTCTTGAGTACCTCTTTCCCGTCTCTAAATTGATATCCACGTGCTGGAATGAGTCGTTTAATAAATGAGTCTTTTCTGGAGTCCATCACACGATGTGTGGGGAAACTTTAAGTCAACAATGCGACGACCCTCCATGGTGCCGTCAGTTCTGGTCATGTAAGTGCTCGTGTACTCAGGCCTGCTTGATATGGGTAGTAATTTCTTGTTCGCTGTATATCGTGACTGGAGCGTCCTACTCGTAAAAGTATGTGCTTTAAATGCGCACGTTAATCTGTGTGTAGATGGGGACTAATTATAATGAGGAATAGGGTTATGGTTTTCGGTCGTCTGACTTGGACAAACTGACCTCGTTGTTCCTCCTGGCCACCGAATGACGTTCAAGGTCACCCTTAACTTTTCATCCACTAATCTGCTTGTAAAACTCGCTCTTCCTAGTTGGGCAGAGTATTTGACGAAGCATATAAGATGATACAAGGAAGGTTGATTTGATATTCACGAAACTGAAGGTATGTTATTCAATGTCGTCCTAACTGTGTTTGTGTCATCCATACCCCATACCTTGAGTAGCAATACATGCTGGAAATGGCAGAGGCTCGCAGGAATGCGGATAAAGTTGAAGAACGCCATGATCTGTTGAGTGGACGCATAGTGACGGGGAGCTTATTGGTGGGTACTTGAATTGTAGTCGTTTGGTATTCTCTGAAAAGTGGCCTACACGTCCTCCCAGGAAACTTGGTTATATTTTTCTTGCTAGACATGAGGTGGGATTGTTTGTTCCTTCCTCAGGCGTCGTCCCAAAACAGTTCTTTACAGACCACTGCGCATACATGTCCAGCCTGAACGTAGATCTAACGTCGCCGTAGGCTTATGAATACATGAGCCTCCACTCATCGTCAATATAAGCTCACCTGGTTTATCCACTATAACGAGATTCTCATCCTCAGGTAGTGTTTCTTATTATACTCGTAGGCCATTGTGAGTTTCGTCCGATTGTGTTATCAGATCGAGCTTACAGCCCGTTTACAGCCCCCCAGTGCGTTTTCTTGGGTGTGTTCCGACCAAAAACTAATGATACGTTATGACAGGGTAGCGAACATCCCGAAAATCGCCGCGCTAGATACTGCCTTGAAAATGAGCAAGGCTGATGTTGGAAAGACAGCGTCCCCTGTTCTTTCAGGGACGGAAGTTGAACTTCATGTTTCTGGCCTGCACCACAATCGTACGCTGAGTGGCTTTGTATCTTGGGGACAGGTTGTCATGACGTCTGGTAGCGCCATACTAGAAGAGGCCACGCTGGTTCGTGCCAGAGCGATTTCTTGGTGACTAGCTGAAGGACGCGTTTATTCCATTCAGCCAAGGTAATGTCATTGCACGTCGCAACGCCAATTACAGGTGTTCATCAAAAAAAAATTCGGATCTTTCGAATCTGAGGGCACAGCCATCATGGCTATGTCGATATGACTGAGGTGAAGGGACGAACCTGTAAGTAATGACCACATCTCCATGGTGATTTTATGGATTGCCTTCCAGTCCTCTCCGCATGCCATTAGTATTTGAGTGGAGATAACTGTTTAGTTTGGTTGCCTCTTCCTTCCCCTCATGTTGGGGGTTGCAATCGATTATTTAGACTGACTACAGTATGTGCGCGCTTTGCTGTAAAAGGTGCTATATTCAACTAACTCACTGATCCCCGTGGATTAAAACGAATGAATAGTTCATCTGTGTTCCGACTCGGAAGCTTTGGTCTGGCTCCTCGGGGTTGCGAACAACACATGTGCTCTTATCGGTCTTCTCGGAGTTCGGCTGGCAATTTGTTGGTCGCTGTTTGAATTGTAAGATCCGGTGATCCGGTGTTATCGGTGTTATCAGTAGATATTGTACGGCTTCTCACTTTTGCCCTATTGAAAGTAAAATATCCTACGTTGGCTGGTTAAGGGTGAGTTCCTTGGTGTATTATCTCTCCAGGTGTTGTTTTCTTCCCGTACGTGCTAAATAATGTTAGTTTATCTCCTTGTCCTCTCAATCTTTCTGTTGTTGGCTCCTTCGCGGCTGCTTCAAACCCGTGACCCTTTTCATTGCTGCGGCGTTGCATTCATATTGCAAATCAGTACTAGTCAGTTCTAGACCCTCCATCGCCTGGGTGACGGCAAGACGACCTCTTAGTGCACCTTAGTGCGCCGTAGGGATGTGCGTATCAATTGAAATCTCACTTCACTTCAGTCTTGACGACCCGTAGTCACTATGCTTTTTTTGAACACGGCAGAGGTGGCTACGCGGCGTTTGACCGCTATACTCTTTAAGGTTAGTTCGATTCTTATTAGTAGCGCCAGCTGGGGAAAAACCTCTCGTCCGCGGACCCCGCCTACCTACGCTGTTGGCCGCATTGGGACTTGACCAGGTGAGCTTCTTTGGAGTGGGAATCACTATATTTCAACCCTCTACCCTCTCCGCGCGCGATTACATCTTTCGATGCCCACAGTTCTGTCCGTCGCCCTTTCTTTCTTCGCTCTATTTCTCGTACGGTTCCTGTTTGGACTCCGAAGGGTTACTTGCAATGTCGGGTCAGTGTGCATTTGACCTTCGAGATGACGTGATTGATCAATTCTAGAATGACTTTACAGCAACCTCCCCGGTCCATTTCTTCTTTTCGACCTGCACTCTGCTCCAGGACACCTGATTGCACGAATAACTCGGCCTATTCCTTATTTAAATCCGGGGACTACGTGGATGCTGAGTAAAAAATATGAAGGTATGAGCGCATGACAATAGTGGAGGAGACCATTTGAGACGCATTCCCACAGAGTTCGCTGCGACTGGACGGGACGCTGTTTCTCTGGTAATACCTTGCGTATTTCATGGAAGGAACGCAAACTGAAGGTACTGGCCTGGTCGGGACTCGGCAGGTTACCGCGTTTCCTCAGCCGAAGAGCAGTCTATACATTGCAGATGCGGAGGCTAACAAAGTACGTCTATTCTACCTCGAGTTGAGTTAGACACATCAAGCCCGTTTTGTAGGTGGTCACAGCCTCTCGTGCCAAATTTCCCAAGGATGTAGATCATTACGCGGTATTGGCAACTTTTGGAGCAAACGTCGTGGTTTCTGAGGGGGAGGAATGGAAGAAGTACAGAAAAATCGTGGCTCCAGCATTCTCAGAGGTATGCCTTGCGTTTAGTTCGTCGCCGAAATCTGAATACGATTTCCAGAGAAATAATAAACTAGTGTGGGACGAGACCACTCGTATCATGACGGACTTGTTCGACATTGTCTGGCGCGACAAGTCTGAAATTGTTGTAGATCACTGCGTGGATATCACTCTTCCAGTACGTTTCCTATGGATCAAACTTTGCACTTGGCCCAACAATTCCACCAGATTGCGCTCTTTGTCATCAGTGCCGCAGGTATTTAGTCCCCCGTTCCGACCATTGTGGTCTCATGACAGCCCATAATAGGATTCGGCCGTCGGATCTCATGGACAACTGACCACGTTGTTCCTCCTGGCCACCAAATGACCTTTAAGGAGGCTCTTCGCACAGTGTCAAATAATCTCCATCTGATAATCATTCTTCCTCGTTGGGCTATGCACTTAACCAAGCGCACAAGGGAGGTTCATTGGGCATTCATAGAGCTGAAGGTATATTTCTCCTAAGTCATCCTGAATGCATGAGCGTCATTCATGTTCCACGCGTCGAACAGAAATACATGCGGGAAATGGTGGAAGCTCGCAAAAATGCAGAAAAGGTAGAAGAACGCCATGATCTGTTTAGTGGCCTTCTGGATGCGGCACGAGATGAACCGAACGATGGAGCAGCGATAAGCGAGGAAGAGGTTATCGGTAAGTATAATGTCTACCAGGTTTACATCGCTAGAAAGCGCCTTAATTGCTATTCCAGCAAACATGTTCATCTTTCTCCTCGTCGGGCATGATGTAGGACCATCCCTTCTTCCTGCAGCATAACCTAACACACTCTCCTATAGAGCACAACGCATGCGCTGTGCTTCTCATTTGCCCTCTTAGCTCTCTATCCAGACGAGCAAGAGCGTTTGTATCATCATATCAGAGGCGTTATGTCCAGCATAAATAGAGCGCCTGTGGGTTTTAAGGATTTCAATTTGCATACAGAACTGACGTCCCGGTAGACTTACGAAGATATAAACCACTTCACATACTCATTAGCGTAAGTTCACCCGATTTTGTTGCCTGATACCAGAACAAGTGTTCTTATCCACAGACAGCGTTCTATACGAGACAATTCGGCTGTTGTGAGTGCGTATTTCATCGTATTACCACGTCAAGCTTACTCGTCCACAGCCCTCCAGTACGTTTGATTGAATGTGTGATGATCCGAAGCCAACCACGCTCTATCGTCATAAGGCACCCTACGTCCCCAAGATGGCCATGGAAGACACCACCTTGACTGTGAATAATGCTGACGGGGGAAAGACAACGTTTCCTGTCCTTTCAGGGACAGAAATCAAACTTCACATTCCCGGCATGCATTACAACCGTACGCTATGTGACATTGTATCCCGGGGAGAGGTTCTTATGGAGTTTCATAGCGCGGTACTGGAAGGATCCTCACAAGTTTATGCCAGAGAGGTTCCTCGGTGACTGGCCGAAGGATGCCTTTTTCCCGTTCAGCCAAGGTATCCGTCGGTTCATCATGGCGCTATAATCATGGCTCAGAAACGCTTTGCAGGCGCGCGCGCTTGTCTGGGGAGACGGTGCGAGTTATCACGTTCTGAAAGTAAGGTCCTCATATTTCTCTAGGTTCTTCGAAACGGAAGGCATAGTCATCATGACAATGCTCGTGTCACGATATAAAATTGAGGTCAAAGAGGAGCTTGAATTTGCCAGTGAGACCTTCGAAGAGCGGTATGCGCGTATAACGGCCTTTGATCAAGGTTTGACTACGCGGTAGGTGGTATCCGCATTCATTTCCGTGACGATTTTATGGATTGCCTTCCAGTCCACTCCGCGTGCCGTTAGTATTTAAGAGGAGATAATTGTCTCATCTTCGGTCTCTAAACTTATACTAGTAGTATGCTTCATTCACATAGGTGTTCTCTTATGGTTCTTTCTAAGCCAGGCTCGATGTAACTCTACATGCGATCGATGGCCAGGACACCAGAGCACACGAAGATGCTGGTGCCCATCCAGGATCTGGACTTAGAAACCCGCTTACTTATGGACACGTGCCAGTGGGCATCACGTGATTCTTGACATGACTTTAGTTCAGTTCAAGCCGTTTGCCTTGGAGTCGACCTCGTCCTTCATCATGGCGTACTTGTATTGCCATTTCTGGGGCTCCAAGTGTTTTCAATTCGCTCGGAAGTGTGACGTACGCTTTCTTGAACGCCCTGTTCTAAAGAAGCGGAGCACGGCAGACCTTCTCCCAGCCTGGCAGCAACACGCTTCGTTGGTGCTCAAAAACTTGTACATTTGGGGCGTACTTCCTTCTTTCTCCAATGAGGCGACATCAGACTCGGGTGAGCCATTGGTACTGTATGCATCTGTCCAGTTACCCCTTGGACGCACAACGGGATGCCAAAGGCAACACCTTTCCGACGTCTGTGCATTGTCTCCGAACTCCGCCACCCGTTCTTTGGCTCGGATTGGTATTCATTTCCCAGGGCCTGGTGGAAAGAGAGTGTCGTGCGTTCGTTCATACTACAGTAACTTACAGTAGTAAGTTACTGGCAGACAGAGCGTCAGCGCCGTCACACTTGCCCTTTCCCCACGAGTTTCACAGCGTTAAAGTTCACGTGTTGACGGTAGTGTTGCCGGAGAGCAGAGTGAACTCGGAGTTACCTGAGGAGACGAGGCGTCTTCCGGATCTAGGAAATTCAAACCGGAGCGGGCGCCGGCAACGGAGTCTCCGAGTTCTCGTGTCTTCTCCCGAGTGTCCATACACCGAAGTGTGATAATCTCAAACGACAGCTACGGAAATTATGGTTCGGAGAAGACCCCTCAGAGGTTGCCAAAGGTAATCCAAAAATCCTGAATTATGAAAAGGAGGAACGCCCATACGAACAATGTCTGGGGCATACGCAGACCAATAACTACAGTTGTCGAATATTTAGGGTAATAATTCCGTGGTCACCAGAACGTGAGCGCTTGTGTGGCAAGGAAAGAGAACAACGGGTCACACGTCCCGGGCCCACGGATGCGACTAAGCGCTCACTGGCAAGCTGTGGCATGACTCTAAGGTACCGGAAGCCAATCTTATCATATCCATATCAATGTCCTTGCCATGCCTTCCGATCCTGCATGTCCTCCGAATACGACTAAGTGCCCAAGCTGTTGCTGACACTTGATACCAAGGTACGAGGTAACCACGAGGGGCCACTTTCACCTAAATCATGTCCTCACCGCGTGCCCCGTGTTCTCTATAGCGCCGAGAGATCGCGTGCTCCGCCGTTCAGTTTTGTTCCTCGGCACCCTCATACGACTTGGACCAAGCAGTTGTAACAACTGTAATGCTCCTTCACCTCCCTGTTTTCTTGCTTCTTGTCGGCTTGGTGATTTTCTTTTTCACGATCCACAAGATAGTGGCCAAGGTTATCTCAATCGGAGTCGGACTCTTTGGAGCGATCTATTTGATGCTGACCGTTCTTGCTTGCATCGACCGATCCTGCCCCTACCATACTCCACTATGCGACGTGTGGTGGTCGCGACGGGAGCGGCTGAGCCCCACATAACGCGGTATGCCGTGCGCATCCTCGCGACCCTTAGTAGCCACCGACCCGTTTCACTTCCGCCTTTACTGTACGATAATATGGGGCTGGTCTTAAAGTCACATGAATCCACCCATCCGAAAATTCAGTCCCTTTCCCCCCGGATCTACGGACTCACCTCCCGCGTGCTCTTGTCCTGGTCTCAACTTCCAACAACCGCAGTGACTTGACAACTGATTTTCTGGTAGACATTTGCAAGTCCATCCTTCATGATTTTACCAATTGCAAAATGACTTTGGCAAGTGAGATTAACGTGACGTCATTGACTTACTTGGGTAGCTGGGTGGGAAATCTCACTTCTCACTGCGACGATGGAAGTCGAGGAGAAAGAACACGAGGAACCCGAAAAGCGGCTAGCAGGTCAACAAGAGGAGCTTTACAACGTGGTTTTCGCGTCAAATCGGGTCGAAGGACGTCTTCCCTGTTACTCGTGGATGTGGGGAAAACCCGACTGCCAGTCACGGTAGCCGCAGCGTAAACTTTATCTTACATAATACTTCCAGCGGCAGGCACGGCAGAGTAGCCAGAGCACTGCTACTAAAATGTCCTGTTTCCCCGCCTTCGCTTGCTCCTTCGTCACCCTTTATTATTATTTTTGCCCTTCCTACACTTTCCAATGCTACCCCCTGCAATGACTCGACCAATTCGCACATCAATGTGGATGCGTCGTCCCATCCAAACAACAATGCCGTCTCACGTGACCGAGTCCCACTTCATCACAGGATCACGCAAGCAGGCCCCAGTAGACCGGCCGATGTCTACCTGCCATCAATCCCGATATCTCTTGGACCTCCCATGCTTTGTCCAACCTCGCTGTCCCCACCACAATCTCTCGGTTTGTCTATTCAACATCGTGCACAACACACTAACTTGATCCCTCAATGATTATGATTTTGATCCGTAATGAATTTATGCACGCAGTAGCAACCTCTCCTGCCAATAGTGATCATTCACTCAGCGTTGTCGGTTTCGTCTAGCCGAGCCCGTCATACCAACTGTTGCCTCGAGTTGAACCTTCTCAATCCTTCTTGTCAATTGCAACTGAGGTATAGAATCAACAGGAATGGCGAAGCTGTCAACACGGCGTTACTCCTCTTTTACCCCCTCAGAAATCTGCGACATTTGTGGCTGATTGTCGTGATCGAGTATCCAGCACAGTCAACACATGTGCGCTCGTTTCCTTATGATCGTAGTCGTAGTTGATTCGTGAAGAGTTTTCTTCTTTCAGATTTGTCTCCGATCCCAGCAGGGGACCAACATGCTACCCCGGCTGTGCAATACCTTCCCATGCCCTCCAATCTGTTCATAGCAAGTCCCCGGTCGAGGCCTGCTGGTTTGTTGCAATTCCTTCTGCAGCAGCTCGGGGAGATTCAATGAACGATATGTCGGCTGAAATGGGTCCAGGGCTAGGGAGGCTAGAGAGCATGTCCAGCGTTTGATCGACGACGTGGAGAACGCAAAAACTGTTTTTAAGTTTGTATGCCTTGTTCAACTGATCGGTCTGATCCTAAGCCTTCCTTCTTTCGTACTGATTTTTTTGAAAGAACGGCATTTTTATTCCATCAGTCGAGTCATTTATTATCGAAAGCCACAATTACTATCCACAGATATCGGACACCAAATCTCGCACCGACCTTCACCCCCTCCCGCCGCCTCAATTATCGTTGTGATACTGGCTGATAGGTCTTATGCTTAATATCATATCCACACTATTTGCGACAACGACATTACTACTGCAGTGGATACGAAGTTACGCTCAATTGTCCCAAGTCCCGAGGATGCTGAGAGACCGCACCCACTGCCGTTCAATTTTGTTCCTTGGCACCCTTTCACGCAACATGGACCATACCGTTGCAACAGCTAAAATATTCTTTTACCTCTCTGTAATCTTGTTTCTCGCCACCCTAGTGATATTCTTTTTCACTATCCACAAGATAGTCCGCTTCGTTGTCTTGATTCCAGTCGGACTCTTTAAGGTGGTCTATTTGGCGCTCCGTCCTTGCCTGTTCCCCTATCGTACTCCACTTATAGGTGATAGGGACGGGCGACGGGGCGATACATAATACAGTACGTGCGGTGTCGTGCTTACATGCCACCGTTCTGTTTCATGGTGGTATTACGGGTTATTATTACTGCGCCATTTTGTAAATTCGGGTGGCATCCCGCAAACTCTGCAACAACTATGGTCTGGAAGGAGCGTGCCCTCTGGCTTATCTTACATGAGTATGCTCCTGAAGACATTTGCAAGCTGCTTGACATCTTGCAAAGAAGTGTTGCCTGATTGAAAGATAACAATGGCATCTATGGATCTGTTGTACCCCCACCTAATCTGATGCAAGGCCTAAGGGGCCACTAACAGAGGCAGCAGTTGATGTGACTCCCTCCTGCACGCTCCACCGCTTTGCAAGCAAAGCCGTACTGGGCCGCTTCATGCTTCCTCGAAGTTCCTAAGGCCGCGGGCACGTGCAGCAATGTCAGGGATGTAAATGAAGGGCTACACTGAGTCTGAAGAGTTGAAGCACTGGTGGCCAACAATGCCAGTCACGCACGCTTGCGCACGCTCTTCTACTCCGCATGTAGGTCCGCACTGGGACACTACACATTTCCTTGAAGTTGCTAAGGCCGCGGACGCGTGCAGCACACTCAGGAATGCAAAAGAGAGCAACACTGAGCTCTATGATGTCAGAACGCTGGAGGGGGGGAGGGGAAAACCCTGCTTGATTTGTCAATTACATGGCCTATATAGTAAGGTGGTGGACTGAAGCCAATTTAAGGGTTATGAGAGCATGGTAAGGTACAAAGAAAGATTGAAACAGCAGATTGTCTGATAACGGGGCCATCAACGCGCAACAAAGCGCTGACAAATATCAAAAGGCGCCCGAAAGCACAGGAAAGTGTTGGGAGAGGGCAGGAAACATTGGAGGAGCACCACAAATGGACAGAACATGTGTGGAAGGGCTGGAATGTGTAAAAACATAACCAGTGTGAATGCTGTACATGAACGGAGTTTGCCGGATGCCACCCAAAAATTTTTCAAAATACAAAATGGCGCATGACAAGACAAGGTTTTCGGAATCCACTGTAAGTTCCAGGTCTGTGTATACTTTTATTAGGTACTTATGCTGTTCTGCGATTGTACGGTATATAGACGACTGATCCGATCTGTATGTAGTGCGAAAGTTCAATGAATAGATAAGGCGGGATGAGATTTTTGTATTCTGAAACACAATTTAACTCTGTGACTTTATATTACTTTCAGCATAGTGTTCGCTGAACACCTTCGAGTTGAAAAAGCACAACGGCGATGGGAGGATCTGCCACGGGCCAGGGAACCCAGGAGTGTTAGTGTGGCCTTTGACCCTTGGCTCGTGATTAGCATGACTTTTCAATGCAATGAAAAATCGCTTGGGAAGGGGTAAGATGAAGCACAATTAATCAAGCGCGCATTGTATCACGTCCACGTTCCATGGGCCTTGAGGCAGAGATGACAAACACCGACACGCGTGTTGTTGGGCATGCAGCAATGCGGCTGCATGCTGGCTCAGCACTCAACATGCCCAACGCTCATGCACCCATGGTTATTGTCCTTTTCGGGTAAGTTGGCACAAGCATAAATAAATAAATTTAAAAACAAAAAACAAAAAAGTAAAATATCTTGCTGAATACTCAACAGACTGCCTTCGGTCAGGCATCAAATTCTTCGGAAAATTAAGGAGAATGTGTCTATTATGGGGAAGCTTTACTACCTCAGGTCATGGTGTTCACAGACAAAGATCATCCCCGATGCATCGGGGTTGCATCAGCTGAGCCTCAAAATACCGATTTTCGTCCTTCTCATATTCTCACTCCCCTCGGTCCATAATATAAAGTTTCTTCTTAACTTTCCGATGAATTTGATACCTGACCGAAGGCCGTCTGTTGAGTGTTCAGCAAGTTTTTTTATTTTTTTATTTATGGTCGCGCCAACTTTCCTGAAAAGGACAAATAAGCACGGCATTATCGGAATTCGGGAATAGCCATAGTCACTTTACCGGCCACAACCCACCACGACTTTCCGTCTGAGATTGGCAAACTCTTTCCTCGGGTTCCAGAAGCATACAAGAGCTACTTCCTCTGGGTGTGGAGTCTTCATGATATAACATTATTTTCTAGACCATGACCTAGTCCTACAACAAC
>WNFI01082512.1_pt1 | contig 14037 bp, 16 predicted proteins | sample 5400471 | NCBI WGS metagenome assembly WNFI01 (sample SAMN13153348, study PRJNA577476) | soil metagenome | isolation source: 100 cm saprolite on Douglas fir-dominated hillslope | place: USA:California | collected 2013-09-17 | reverse complement strand
GTGAATCGAACGCGCAGATGTGTACAGAAGTGTATGATTCCGAAAGCGTTTTTGGTCAAGACAAGTATGTCGGGCACGATGAGCCATCTACCCTTTTCTATTCGAACGTTCCAGGCTCAGGCAACCACATGCAGTATGAATTGACGCTGCCGAAAGATCCACCGCCGACGCCAATTCCAGGACGCACGTACAACTTCCAACTGCACCCGGCCTTCTGGTTCGGCATGGCAATGTGCGACACGCAGTCCTTCCCGGAACAGGTAAGCACCTGTACACCGGATAGTGACTCGAACATTGTCGATCCCGCGAAAAGCGCCGCGCATCCCGGCATGGCCTTCATGGAGATGCAGTTCTATCCGCCCGGCTGGGCACCCTGGCCCGCTGGCAATAGTTGCGACGCGACCAAATGGTGCGCGGCCCTCAACATTGACAGCTTATCAGAGAATCCAGTCACCGGGCAGGTATTGAACCCCACATGTGCAGCGACCACTGGCCTGGAGTATGTCAATTTCGCCTTCATAACGAAGAGCGGCAAGCCCCAACCGGCTTCGCCGCCTAACCCGGTTCAGTCCACGCTTAACACCTTCACACCCAATCCATCAGCCGACCTCTTTATGAATTCAGGCGACCAGATCAATGTCGCACTTCATGATACGGCTCATGGGCTGAAGATTGAACTCAACGACCGCACAGCGCACCAGAGCGGCTCGATGACGGCCAGCGCGGCCAATGGCTTTGGCCAGGTTCAGTTTGATCCCACCGGGACAAGCTGCAACAATATCCCTTACGACTTCCATCCCATGTATAGCACGTCATCTGAGCAAACCCGCGTCACCTGGGCGGCTCACTCCTATAACATCGCCTTCTCCGACGAGACCGGACATTTCGATGCCTGCACGAACGTCGATCCCACCACCGGTACTTGCGTTGGGAACGAAGGTCTGCCAGGCGATCAGGAGCCAGCCGATGGCGATGATGCTGGCTGCTTCACCGCCAGCCAATCCCTGCTGGTGCCACTCGCGGGCTGCATCGGTACAAATACTGGTTTTGATGGCGTACCCTACCAGCAGAATGCGTGGCCCGATGGGAACACCAACCTTCATCCAACGCCGATCCGCTTTACCAGTCCCACGACAGGTGACAACAATCGCTTCAACTATAGTCGTATGGCTTTTGAAACCGATCTGCCCAGAATCGAAGGAACTTGCAATCGTTCGACCGGCAGCGGCTGTACGCTGCTCCCGGCCACTGACGATGGCACAACGGCACCTTTCTACCCATTCTTTAGCACCACTCTTGCTCATGGTGATTGCGTCTGGGAAGAGGGGGGCGTGCAGCCGCACAGCTTTGACTTTGGCGGCAACGCCGAGTATGGCAATCTGCTTACCCTGACCTACACTGGGGCTGGCGGTGCCCCGATCACGCGCATCAATGATTTCCGGGGAGTAATACCCTTCAATCCCTGCCCCAATTTTTCTTCCTAGATGCGTCGGGCACGGAACTGAAACCAGGTAACCTACGAGGGCCGTCAAACACTGGCGGCCCTCCCATCACACATGGATGGATCACAGAGAGCGGATAAGTGGATGAAGAAGGAGAATTTCCTCATGCAAACATTGCTCTATCAACAAGCCCACACCCTGTTCCAACGCGGGCTGGACCTGCTTTTCCCGCCGCGTTGCGCGGGCTGCCAGCAGAGTGGCTCGCTACTCTGCCCGGCCTGCCTACGGAGCATGAAACCACTTACCACCCCTTGCTGCCTGCACTGTGGCGCGCCCCTGGCTCAGTCGGCAGAGCACTGTGCCTCGTGCCAGTGGGGCGCCTTCCACTTACATGGGTTGCGCTGCGTCAACCTCTACCAGGGTGCGCTACGCAACGCCGTTCACGCACTTAAATACCAGGGGCAACCACGGCTGGCTGAGCCGCTGGGGCTGCTGCTGGCCGAAGCGTTTGTCCGCCATGGCTTGCACGCAGACGCGCTCATTCCACTGCCTCTGCACCCGCAGCGCCAGCAGCAACGCGGCTACAACCAGGCAACGCTACTCGCCAGGGTATGCGCGACTCACCTGAAAGTCCCATGTCTGGAAGGTGGCGTCATTCGCCAACGCGCCACACGCGCCCAGGTAGGTTTAAGCACCCAGGAACGCCAGCAGAACGTCTTAGGAGCGTTCGCTCTCACGTCTGACACGCAAACTCGTTTGCTTGCGTATCATAGAGTAGTACTCATCGATGATGTAGCGACCACTGGCGCTACGTTAGAAGCCTGCGCGGCTCCGCTCTATGCGGCTGGAATGCATGAGGTCTGGGGGCTGGTCTTAGCCCGTCCAGTCAATCTGATACAGGATGCAACGCAAGGTGTGCTATAATAAAGCCCGAAAATACAAGAGCATACAAAAGTGGCTAAACTTCTTGCATGGAAGATGGGCTACTTGATTTTAAGTGAAGAAGGACAAACTGATGTTCAGGAGTGGGAAATGGCTGCGCGCCAGCCTGTTCTGGCTGGTGGTGATCCTGGCTATTGGCCTGGCCATCGTGCTATTTTTCCGCACGCCATCCGACACGCAACAGGTAACGGTCTCCAAAATCCTTACGGATGTACGATCTGATGTCCAGCGCGGCCAGACCGACACCCTGGAGGTGGCAAGCGGTACACTGACGCTGACGCGGGGCGCAAATCCCACCAAAGAGGCCGCGACAGTCAATGACACCTTCGATGTGACAACTGTTCTCAAAGACAATGGGATCACTTATACCGGATCCAATCCCAATCTCGTGCTGAGATATGATCAGCCCAGTTCTTTTGGCTCATGGCTCAATATCCTGGCCTACATCATTCCTTTTGTGCTCATCGCTGGTCTGCTCGTCTTTATGATTCGCCAGGCCCAGGGCAGCAACAATCAGGCCATTTCTTTCGGCAAAAGTCGGGCGCGCATGTTTATGGGCAATAAACCTACCGTGACCTTCAAGGATGTGGCTGGCGTGGAAGAGGCGAAACAGGAACTTGAAGAGATTGTGGAGTTTTTGAAATTTCCTGATAAGTTCTCGGCGCTGGGCGCGCGCATTCCCAAGGGTTTGCTGCTCGTGGGACCTCCAGGCACCGGCAAAACGCTGATCTCGCGCGCGGTAGCCGGTGAGGCCGGGGTGCCTTTCTTTAGCATCAGTGGGTCGGAATTTGTGGAAATGTTTGTGGGCGTCGGTGCCAGCCGGGTGCGCGATCTCTTCGATCAGGCCAAGCGCAGTAGTCCCTGTATTGTGTTTGTCGATGAAATTGACGCGGTGGGACGCCAGCGCGGCGCGGGCCTGGGCGGCTCACACGATGAACGCGAGCAAACCCTCAACCAGATTCTGGTGGAGATGGATGGCTTTGATACCAATACCAACGTCATCGTGATTGCCGCGACCAATCGCCCCGATATCCTCGATCCCGCGCTTCTGCGTCCCGGACGCTTCGACCGCCAGGTAGTGCTCGACCGACCCGATATTCGCGGGCGCATCTCTATTCTCCAGGTGCATTCAAAGGGTAAGCCGCTGGAAACAAGCGTGACCCTGGAGACGCTGGCCAAGCAGACACCGGGCTTCTCCGGCGCTGATCTCTCGAACCTGTTGAACGAGGCGGCTATTCTGGCTGCGCGACGCAATAAACGCAAGATTAGCATGAGCGAAATGGAAGAGGCCATCGATCGCGTGGTGGCCGGGCCAGCTCGCAAGAGCCGCATTATCAGCGAACGTGAAAAGGCTATCACTGCCTATCATGAAGTTGGTCACGCCCTGGTTGCGCGCATGCTTCCCAACACCGACCCCGTCCATAAGGTCTCGATCGTGGCCCGTGGCCAGGCAGGCGGTTTCACGATGCTCTTGCCAACCGAGGATCGTTATCTGTGGAGCAAGCCACAGTTCGAGGATATACTGGCCTACGCGCTGGGTGGCCACGTGGCCGAGTTGATCATCTTCGGCGAAGTCACGACCGGCGCGTCCAACGATATTGAGCGCGTGACCAAAATTGCTCGCTCGATGGTCACCGAATACGGCATGAGTGACCGCATCGGCCCCGTGGCTCTTGGTAAGAAAGAAGAACTGGTCTTCCTGGGCCGCGACTTTAACGAGCACCGCAACTATAGCGAGGAAACGGCCCGCGAGGTGGATGAAGAGGTCAGAAGGATCGTCCAGGAGGCTTTTGACCGGGCCTATAACGTTCTCTTGCAGAATAAGACCCGTCTGATCATGATTAGCGAACGCCTGATCAGAGAAGAGACGCTGGAGGGACCGCTCTTCGAGGCCCTCTTCAACCAGCCGATTGAAGGCGAACAGTATGAATCGCCATCCATCCTGGCCGGGATGCCAAACATGCCCAGAACGCAGCCCACCAATCTCGACGAGGATGCAGCGCTCTTTCCTGAGACAGGTACACCGATTCCACTACCGCCACAGCTTCAATCGCCGTGTAATGGGAATGGGCAGTGAGAAGGAGAGGATATCCATGGCCAGTTTCGCCAACGCGCCATCTCTGGCTGATGAAAAGGATGCCTTCAAGGGGACTTCGTGGACCCCACTGGCACGCTCTCTGTGCCGGGCGCGCAGGCCGATGTGGCACGTTTCCTGAGCTGGTTCTACGCCAGCGCGCACAAAATTACCACAGTCTATGCTTCCCTGGACACCCATCTGCCGTTCCAGATCTTCTTCAGCGCGTGGTGGCACGATCCGCGCACAGGCGAGCACCCCCAGCCATTCACGCCAATCACGGTCGCAGATGTCGAAAATGAACGCTGGGTAGCGGTGAGAGAGCCAGCATGGTCGGCGCGCTACGTCCATCTGCTGGCGGAACAGGCGAAGAAGGATCTGATGATCTGGCCGCACCACACCATGCAGGGCACGCAGGGATACATGCTGGTCGCGCCGCTCAGCGAGGCCATCGCCTGGCATAGCGCCGCACGCGCCACCCAGCCGGTCTATGTCGCCAAGGGACTGACCACGCGTACCGAATTCTACGGGATCTTCGGCGCGGAAGTACCCGATCCCGCCGATCCCACCAGCAACCTGAATACAACCCTGCTGGACACGATCATGCGGCACGACAAGGTCTACATCGCTGGCGAGGCTCGCTCGCATTGTGTGCTTGAAACCGCGCGTCAACTGGTCGGGCACATCGGCAACCAGCCCGAACTCCTGCAACGCCTGCACCTTCTTACCGACTGCACCAGTTCCGTCCAACACCCCACCGTCGATTTCGACGCGCTGGCCACAGCAGAACTGGCGCAGATGGAACAGCGGGGAGTGAGGATGGTGAAGAGTAGCGAGGTAATATGACCGCACGCATCTTCTTTCTGTGCGCACAAGGATCAAGTCGCGCCCTGCTTGCCGCCAGTCTCTTGCAAACGCAAGAGGCAAGGTCATGGGAAGCATGGAGCACCCCCTCGCGCGATGAACGGGGAAACAGCCTGGTTGAGCAGGTGCTCAAGGAACAGGGTATTCCGCTTCTCTCTCCTGACCGCGTGATCCAGCCCGCGTTTGGCATGCATTGGGAGGAAGGCATTGTGCTGTGCAGCGGGGCCGCCGCTACCTGACCGATCATTCCCGGTGCCGGTCGGCGTCAGCTCTGGTCAATCGAAGACCCACCCTCATCCACGCTTCCGTTGGAGACGCAACTTACAGCCTATCGCCGTCTGCGCGAAACTTTGCGACGAGAGATCAAGCTGAACCTGCTGCTCGCTGGCAGGTTGGCGGTTCTGCCGCAGCGCAAGTAGCGTGGTGAGCACTTTCTGAAAATATCTTGTAAGAGTGGAGACAGCGATGCATATTTTCCAGTATGACGCGCAGATTCTGGCCCGATACCCACAGATCGTTGGAGGAGCTATCCTGGCGCAGGATGTGACAAATGGCCCGACGCCTGCAAATTTGTTGGCTCTCTACCAGGCTGAACAGCAAATTGTGCTGCAACGTATTGGCAGCACGCCCCTGAGCCAGATTGAGTCCCTGGCAGCATGGCGGCGCGCGTTTCGTAGTTTTGGGGTGGACCCGACTCAATATCGGAGCGCTTCTGAAGCGCTTTTGCGCCGTTTGACCAAGAAAGGCGATATTCCGAGCATTAATCTACTGGTCGATATCGGTAATCTCGTGAGCATCCGCTATGGATTGCCAGTAGCGGTCTTTGAGAGACGCGCCTTGCAGGGGGCTGTGACTGTGCATTTTGCCGATGGATCAGAACGCTATAGTGAGCTGGGCGAAAGCGATGAGGATCACCCGGAGCCAGGCGAGGTGGTTTTCTCGGATGAAACAAAGCTGGTGGTTGCGCGCCGCTGGTGCTGGCGGCAAAGCGAACCAAGCGCCGCTGGCGCGCAGACGCGTGAGTGCCTGATTACTATCGAAGCGCATCATGCTACGGGCCGCCAGGACATAGAGGCCGCGCTCCATGACCTGCTTGCTTTGCTGAAGGAATATGCCGGAGGAACCTATACCTCGGCCATCCTGGATGCACAACATCCAGCGTTTATCTGCTAACCCAGATATTTACACGCGCCTGGATAAATCTATGTGCATGCATATGCGAGACAGTGGCCTGCTGGAAAACAGTGGCAGCGTTTTCCAGCAGGCCACTCTTTGCTAGTGATGTTTCGCTGGCTTATACTCCCCCGGTACGGCGCGGAAGCTTATGGCGAGACGATTCCACGCGTTGATCGTGGCGATTGCCAGGGTCAGGTTAGTCAGCTCCTCTTCGCTAAAGTGCTGGCGTACCTGCTCAAAAACCTCGTCGGGAACGTGATCGATAGAGATCAGGGTAAGTTTCTCCGTCCAGAGGAGGGCGGCGCGCTCGCGTTCGCTAAAAAATGGCGTCTCCTGCCAGACGGGCAGCGCGTAGAGCCGTTGCTCCGTTTCGCCTCCCGCTCGTGCATCCAAACTATGCATATCTACACAGTACGCGCATCCGTTGATTTGTGAGGCGCGCAGCTTCACCAATTCTCGTAATGAGGGTTCAAGGCCGCAATTGGCGAGATAGGTCTCAAGCCCATTCATCGCCCGCATCGCTCCGGGCGCGGCTTTACTGTAATTCATTCTGGCTTCCATATGTGCAACTCCTTTATGTGCTTATTGAACAAGTTTCCTTTTATTGATACCAGAAGTATACCCGAATAATGGACTTGTTAAAAGAGCCATTTTTGCTTATAATAGGGGAGCCATTTAGCGAGAAATTCAATCTCTCTAGAGATTTTGCAGGAAAGTAGATACCGTATGTCTAAGAAAGCTACCCCTGGCAAAAAGCCAGAGATCACACTCGACCAGAACGCGTCAGCTCCGCTATACAAACAGCTTTACGAGCGGTTGCGCTCAGAGATTCTGGCGGGGCAATTAGAGGCTGGCACGCGCCTGCCCTCAACGCGCGTGCTGGCCAGCGAGTTGGGAGTATCGCGCAACACCACAGCGCTCGCCTATGAGTTGTTATTTTGCAGAATACCAGGGACGCGCAAGATCGGCATATAACAGATACCTCAGGCCTACCTCCCGTAGTGCTTGCCCGTCGCGGTCAATTGCTCGTCAGCACGTCTTCCCCAAGAGATCTCTACGCCAACCGGACCAGCGTTGGAACGGGCCTTTTCCGCACCGGCCAGCCAGATGTGGCGTCATTCCCGTACGAAACCTGGGCCAGACTGGTGGCAAAACATGCTCGCCACTCTCTGCAAGCTGTCTCAACCTATCAAGATGCGCAAGGCTATCTTCCGCTGCGCGAAGCCATTGCCGCGCACATCGGCATTACACGCGGTGTCCACTGCTCACCCGAACAGATCGTCCTCACGGCAGGCTCGCAGGGTGCGCTTGATCTGGTCGCGCGTATCTTGCTTGACCCTGGTGACCTGGCCTGGGTTGAAGAGCCTGGGTATGCGGGAGCGCGTGGGGCGCTGCTGGCAGCCGGGGCAATACTGGTCTCGGTGCCAGTGGACTGGGAGGGCATCGATGTAGAGGCTGGGCGGCAGCTTTGTCGAGATGCACGCCTGGCCGTAGTCACCCCTTCGCATCAGTTCCCCACCAGCGTCACTATGAGCTTGAGCCGACGGCTGGCGCTATTAGAATGGGCGAGGGAGGCGCAAGCCTGGATCGTCGAGGACGATTATGATAGCGAGTATCGCTTCAGCGGGCGACCCCTGGAGGCGTTGCAGGGGCTGGACAACTCCAGGCGCGTGGTCTATATCGGGACCTTTAGCAAAGTGCTCTTTCCCTCCTTGCGCCTGGGCTACCTGGTCGCTCCCACCGAGTTGCTCGAGGGCTTGATTGCGGCGCGCAGTATGATTGATGTGCATCTCCCACTGCTGGAGCAAATGGCCCTGGCCGATTTTATTGCCGAGGGCCATTTCGCGCGGCACTTGCGCAAAATGCGCGTGCTCTATGCAGAGCGTCGGAATACACTCATAGAGGCGCTCACGCGAGCATTAGGCGATATCCTGGATGTCGCAGTGCCTGAAGCGGGCATGCACCTGGTTGCCTGGCTGCCCGAGGGGATGAGCGCCCAGGTAGTCGCCCGGCAAGCCTCAGCGCATGGCCTGCGCATCCCGCCCATTTCCCAATTCAGCTCGCGACCTCTCCAGCGCGATGGTCTGCTGTTTGGTTTCGCGAGTGCTTCGCCGGACGAATTGCGAGCGGGGGTACAAACGCTGGCCCTGGCCTTAGGTAGAAAGCGAACTGAACTCTGAGCCTGACAGGGACTCGGTATTCATGCTTGAGTAGGTGCCATGCTCAAGCAACTCACGAGCAACTGTGCGCACATGTCCGAGCGCTGAGCGCATCAGCCCGCCACCAAAACTGACACGTGCCACGCCGAGTTGCGCGAGTTCTGGCAGGGGAAGTGCAGGGGAACCACCAAGAATATTAACGGGTCCATTGATCGCTGTGACCAGGTTAGCAATCGTGGTGCGATCGAGCATCGCGATAGGGTAGATGCAATCCGCCCCTGCTTGTAAATAGGCGTTTGCTCGCTGCACTGTATGCTCGAAGCGGCTCTCTGGATCACCGATTGCCAGTAAAAACACATCGACGCGCGCATTGATCACGAATGGCACGTCCAGCGAGCTCGCTAACTCACGCAGAGCCTGAAGCAGTTCGACCTGATAGGAGATATCGGCCAGCGCGCTTTCCTGGTGTGCGAGCGAATCTTCAATATTGATGCCCACCACGCCGGTCGCAATCACTGCCTTAACGGTCTGAAGCACCTCGTCAATGGAATTCCCATAACCCGCCTCGATATCTGCTGTAACGGGACACTCGACTACACGCGTGATACGGGCAAGAGCCTCAATCAGCATCTCCCGGCTGATCTGTTGACCATCGCTATAGCCCAGAGCAGTGGCAACGCCAGAACTAGTTGTGGCGATGGCAGGGAAGCCAGCCTGCGCAACAACCCGCGCGCTCGCGGAATCCCAGACGTTTGGTAAAACCAGCAGCGGCGCTTCGTGATGAAGTCGGCGAAAGTGCGCCGCTCGCTCTTGTTGTCCCTTAGAACTCATAAATACACCCTTTCGTATGACAATTGGTGGGCATTTGCCCGGTGATATCTGCCATGCCTGGCAGCAATCAGCGCGAGCGATGAAAGGCAACGAATAGAGAGGCCTTTTCATGTCACTATAGAATAAGCGTGGCCTTGATGCAAGGACCGATTTTTGCCAGAGCGCCGGTACCATTATATGATTGAACCTGTAGCATTCTTTTGCCTAAAAAATCTGTTAAGCGTATAAAAACTTGCACTTTTATTGAAGGTTGAGTACAATCTTACCATCCCTCGACCTCGGCCTGAACGCGACTCGACTGATGAGAGCTCGAAAGGAACTCAATAAACATCAATGCGCGCAGGAATCAGCTTCCGGGTAGTTCTGTGTTTTAGCAAGAAAGGCTTGATATGTCCAATCTTCCAACCACCTATCTTGAGCAACATCCGCACGAGGCTCAGGAACTGCTTGAACAACTCTGTCGCCAGCCAAGCATCGCCGCGCAGAATAATGGCATTGCTGAAATGGCCAGCATGGTGGCAAACCTCCTGAGCGATGCGGGCTTCAGTACGCAGCGTCTGGACGCCGAAGGCGCTCCACCCGCTATTTATGGTGAATTGCGCGGTCGTAGTCCCTACACTCTGCTGTTGTATAACCATTACGATGTTCAACCTGCGGAACCTCTTGATCTGTGGCATTCACCTCCCTTTGAGCCAACTGTACGCGATGGGAAGCTCTTTGCGCGTGGTGCCTCTGATAATAAAGGTGAGATTGCGGCCCGTCTAGCAGCCATTCGCGCATTGCGCGCAACCTACGGAGAGCTACCCATTACGTTGCGCTGGATTATCGAAGGCGAGGAAGAGATTGGCAGCCCACACTTTGAGGCGATTGCCGCGAAGTACGCGCCTCTTCTCCAGGCCGATGGCGCGCTGTGGGAAGGTTCCGGCTTTGATGGGGCAGACCGTCCAGAACTCTGCCTGGGAACAAAGGGACTGCTCTATGTGCAACTGGAGGTACAGGGCACAGCCGTCGATGCTCACTCAGGCAATGCACCAATGCTACCCAGCGCCACCTGGCGACTCGTGCAGGCACTGGCCACGCTGAAAACCCCAGAGGGACGCGTGCGTATCCCTGGCTTTTATGACGCAGTGATCTCTGCTTCGCAGGCCCAACTAGAAGCCATCGCCGCGCAGGAGGATGAAGACGTCCAGATGCTGGAAATGTACGGGATCAAGCAATTTGTGGACGGGCTGAGCGGAGCTGCGCTGCGAGAGCGGCTAGCTTTCCAGCCAACGTGTAATATTGCTGGTTTGCTCAGCGGTTATACGGGCGAGGGTGTGAAGACAGGAGTTCCACAATTTCCGGCGGGTCAGCGTATAGCAGATAACGCGGCGTGGTGCCTACTTTCCACACAGTTGCCGTAATCCCGAAAAAAAGCACACCATCAAGGTAAAATTTGAAATCCGGCGTAAACTCAGGTGTTCCTAATTTTTCTCTCCATTGTGTACACTGTGTATGAAACTCTTCAATACGACGCTCTAAATTTTGTTGTTGTTGTTGCACTCTTTCTTCATTCGCAAGCTCTTTCTCTGCTTCCTCTTCTTGCTGCTGAAGTACTCGCAACTGCCCATTGAGAAACTCTACCGTTGGTATGTCCAGTTTTCCTTTTCGCATCACCTCGCTAAGATTGTTACGAAGGTTTTGTTGCTCCTCGCGAATTTTGTTAATGTTTCTGCGCGCTCGTTGTTGCTGTTTGCTGATTGAGTTCTCCTCTTGCAATTTTTGTATTTTCTGGTCAACTTCTGAGGGATCATGAATGATCTCAACAACTTTTTCCGCGACAGCACTATCCAGCAAGTGAACAGGAATGTAACAACCTGGACACCTGCTCCCCTTGAGGTATGGTTTATCACAATCGTAGTAAAAGTATGGTGCCCTTTCTCCTGAAGCTCTTTTATCAATAGCCCGCTTGACACGGAGAGAACGACCACAGTAAGCACACTTTGCAAAACCGCCCCGTAACAAACTGTCTTTTGAGAATTGGTTATTGCGCGTTGCAAGTTGTTTGTTTTGCCCAAGCCGCCTGTTCACTTTCTCATACAGTTCCTTTGTGACAATGGCCGGAATGGGAAAGACAATCTGTTCAGCTTCAGATGTGTTCCGTCTGGAAGTTACTTTGTTTCCTGGTTTTTTGCCAGTATTGGCATACCTAAACTGCCGAAACTCGCCATAATAGGCAGTGTTTTCAAGCATATGGCCTATGGAAGCTCGTTGCCACACAGACGCTTCTCTCATTCCCTTGCGCCGTTTGCCCTTGGTCTCGTATGGCGTGGGGACGCCTTTGGCGTTGAGTATTCTGACAATTTCATGTGTGGATGTGCCGTTTGCTACTGACTCAAAGAGGAAGATAATCACGGTAACCTCTGTCCACTCTGTCCCGTCTTCCTCAGTGTGAATAACATCATGGTTGAGTTCGTACCCGATACGAACGCCCTTTTCATTGAAGATAAACTTGTATCCATACAAGCGATCACTCCATCCGACGAGTTGACCAGGAATGCCCTTTTCTGGGTTGCCGAGTGCTTTTTCCCGTTTTCCGTCGTGGGTGCGTCTCATAAGATCAGTGATCTCTTCTTCTGCTTTTACCCCCTTGAAAAAGCGCATGATCTGACCCTCTAACGAGTCATCATCTGCATGGTCGCCTTCCTGCGTTGTCAAAATTCTGATGCCTAAGTCTCTGAGTTGCATTCTGAACAATTCACGCGCTAAGGCTCTACGCCCTAAACCACGGTCTAAAACATCCATACAGAGAAGGTCAAATTCTCCCCCTTCCGCCATTGCAATAATATCGTCAAGGGCTTTCCTGTATCTATATTCCAGACCAGTGTATGTATCGTGAATAATATGCCTTTCCGCATCCACAATACGAAGCCCTAACGGGATAATCAGCTTCTCCCGTACTTGTCGCTCTTGCGCAGCATGAGAATATTTTTCCTCTTGCTTTGCTGTTGATACCCGCGTGAGTACTAATGCCCGTTTGCCTCTATACGAGGACGTGTCGTTGTTTGCCATGTTGCACGCTCCTTTGTGCGTAACTACGTCCGTTGTCAAAGTTCTCGTTTCCTAAAGGAAAACGATACTATCAGTATAGAGAAATATATGAGGTTTTTGTGCTGATATCATATCATTTCTCTGTGTTGCAAATCGCTTTCCCTTGTGTCTTCTATCCTGCTACTTTCCTGCAAAGTGGTACGGGTGAACTATTGGCGTGTCCTGTTTGAGATAAGCGATTGCATGAACAGTCAACGTTCCGCCTGCTGGCGTGGTGTGGCTGTCGAGCACCAGCACCGTGAAGGATACCAGATGATAGCCGCGAGGAATGGGAAACAATCGTTGGCTGACCGTCGCAATATCACCGGCAAAGTATGCCAATGGATTGCAAGTTTCTGTGAGCGTGAGGGTTGCGGTACTTGCCTGATCTCCTGGTTGCTGGCTTGCTTTCAGCGTTTGCGAACATTGCAACGGCAGCAAGATATACCCAGGTTTGGTTTCTTGCTGCGCCTGATCGTTGACTGTCCCGTTTACCTGGCTCATCAGGATTTGCGTTCCTGTTGTGATGTCGGTTTTCGTCAATACGGGTATATCTCTTTCGTCTTGCCCACCGCTAAAGGGGTACAGATTTTGCGCAAGAATAGAAGACCCACAAGGTTGTTGGCGTTGCCGGTGGAATACTGGCCGCTTGACTCGTGAGAATGGGTACGCCATCTTTGCCGGTGAGCCTGGTACCAGACGCAACCGTTTGCGCCGTAAACGAGCCGTTGTAAAAGGTAATCAGTCCGGTTGCCGGTGTTGCGTCCTGGTGGCGTGTGCCGGTTGCTTTGGCTGTTGCCTGTTGTGTTCTGGTGATTGGTGGTAATTGATACAGCGGTACCTGGTTCGTGGTTGGATGCAAGGAAAGCGTGAGCGTGAGTGTTCTGGAAATGGTGGTGTCATAATCAGGCAAGGAGCCAGCATACAGTATTGCAGTCAGAGGAGCCAGGACACAGAGGAGTACCAGCAAACCACCACACAGATACCCAAGCAACATATGCTGGTTGGTTGGGTGTTCTGGTTCTGGTTGGGCATCGACCACAAAAGTATTTTGTTCCCGCAGCATATACACATGGATGGTTTCAACCTGCTCCCCCTGGTAGTGGTATGGTTCGCGCATATCAACCTCCCTGGACGGGGAGATTGCTCTCCCCGTTGAACGCGCTACTTTGGGACTGTGGGACAAACTTGCTGCCAGTGTTGAGAAAGACAATGGTTTGATCGAGGATATGCAGGAGCATATCAAGCTTGCCATCGCCATTCACATCCTGAAACGTCAGGGTTGCCGGGGTTAAGTCCTGGCCGTCCCCCATCAATACCGGGCCAGAATAGATCAGCGACTTGCTGAGATCACCTCCTGGGAGTTCGATAATAATAATGTGGCGTTTGAGGTTGACGACCATAAAATGCGTGGGATGCGAAGCTGAGTCACTATGCCCAACAACCGCATCTGTTTGGTAGGTGCGCGGTCGGCCATAGG
>WNFI01136040.1_pt1 | contig 14039 bp, 11 predicted proteins | sample 5400471 | NCBI WGS metagenome assembly WNFI01 (sample SAMN13153348, study PRJNA577476) | soil metagenome | isolation source: 100 cm saprolite on Douglas fir-dominated hillslope | place: USA:California | collected 2013-09-17 | reverse complement strand
CCTTCCCGGCGACGGCGCTGGCAGCGGGCCCGTCCCGGGAGCCGTACCGCAGGGCGGCCGCGCCGACAAGCTGGCTCTCGGAGCGTCCACGGGTTAGGAATTTGGTCGAATGACCAAGGCTCTCGTCACCGGGTCCTCCGACGGCATCGGGAAGCAGACTGCGCTCGAGCTGGCGCGCGGCGGGGCGCACGTCATCGTGCACGGCCGGTCCGAGGAACGTGCCGCGGCCGCAGCCCGCGCCGTGGGCGCCGCAGAGATCTGGGTCTGCGACTTCGGCTCGCTGGAGGAGGTCCGCGCCGCCGCCTCCAGGCTTCCGCCCGGGATCGACGTGTTGATCAACAACGCCGGCGTGTATCTGCAGAGGCGCCAGCTCACGAAGGACGGCTACGAGACGACCTTTCAGGTCAATCATCTCGCGCCCTTCCTGCTCACGAACCTCCTGCTCCCTTCGCTTGGCAAAGGCGCGCGCATCGTCAACGTCAGCTCGCAGGTTCACTCGAGCGGCGTGTTGGCATGGGAAGATCTCATGGGCGAGAAAAATTTCTCCGGGTACGGCGCCTACGCGCAGTCGAAGCTCGCCAACCTTCTCTTTACCCGCGAGCTGGCGCGGCGGCAGCAGAAGGCGACGGTCAACGCGCTCCATCCAGGCGTGATCGGCACCAAGCTGCTGCGCGCAGGATTCGGCGGCATGGGCGGGGGCTCGCTAGAGCAGGGCGCCGCGACGCCCGTGTACCTCGCCACCTCGAAAGAGGTGGAAGGCGTGACCGGAAAGTATTTCGTCCAGCGGCGCGAGGCGCGGCCTGCCCCGCAGGCGCTCGACGACGAAGCGGCGCGGCGACTGTGGGACGTGAGCGCGCGACTGGTGAGGATCTGAGCATGGACTTCCGGAAGTTTCGCGGCACCGATCGGTACCTGACCTCGTCCGCGCTGGAGTCGGCGGTCAACTGCGCGCTGGCGCTCGAGCGCCCGCTCCTGGTGCGCGGCGAGCCCGGCACCGGGAAGACGCAGCTTGCCGAGGCCATCGCCGCGAGTCTGGGGATGCGGCTCATCCACTGGCCGGTCAAGTCGACGACGCGGGCGCAGGACGGCCTCTACGTCTACGACACCGTCCAGCGCCTCTACGACTCGCGCTTCGGCGAGGGCAACGTGAAGGACATCCGCCGCTACATCAAGTACGGGCCGCTGGGGCAGGCCTTTGCCGCTGCGGAGCGCGTGGTGTTGCTCATCGACGAAGTCGACAAAGCGGACCTGGAGTTTCCAAACGATCTCCTGCACGAGCTCGACCGCATGCGCTTCGCCGTCGGGGAGACCGGCGACGAGATCGTCGCGCAGGAGCGCCCGGTGGTGGTGATCACCTCCAACGCCGAGAAGGAGCTTCCCGACGCTTTCCTGCGCCGCTGCGTCTTCCACTTCATCGAGTTCCCCGACAAGGAGCTGATGGCGCGCATCGTGCGCGTCCACCATCCCGATCTGGAGCAAAATCTGCTCGACCAGGCGCTGCGCGCGTTCTACGCCATCCGCGACACCGAGGGCCTGCGCAAGAGGCCCTCCACCAGCGAGCTGATCGACTGGATCGCGGTGCTGCGCCGCGCCGGCATCGCCAGCGTCGAGCTGGAGGCGGAGATGCCGTTCCTCGGCGCCCTGCTCAAGCGCGAGCAGGATCTGATCGCCTTCGCCGAGGCGGCGCACCGCGGCCGCAGGCCCCATGCCTGAGCGCTTCGAACGATTTGGTCAAATGACCAAGAGGGGTTGATGTTCGTCGAGTTCCTCTACGAGCTGCGCGAGCGCGGCGTGAAGGTGGGCCCCCAGGAGGCGGGCTCGCTGGCGCAGGCGCTCGGGCTCGGGCTGCACAAGGGGACGCTCGACGGTTTCTACGAGATGGCGCGCGCCCTCTGCGTGCACCGCGAGCAGGACCTGGACGCCTTCGACCGCGCCTTTGCCCACCACTTCCGGGGCGTGCCCGACGAAGCCATCGCGCTCACCGAAGAGCTGATGCGCTGGCTCGAGGAACCCGCGGCGAGGCGGCAGCTCACCGAGCTGGAGCGGCAACAATTGAAGGCGATGGATCTCGAGGAGGTCCGCGAGCAGATGCGAAAGCGGCTCGCCGAGCAGCGCCAGCGCCACGATCGCGGCAACAGGTGGGTAGGGACCGGCGGCACCGCGCCGCACGGCGCCGGCGGGACGAATCCGGCGGGGATCCGCGTGGGCGACGCGTCCGGCGGCCGCGGCGCGCTCGAGGTCGCCGGCGAGCGCCGCTTCAAGGACCTGCGCTCCGACGTCACCCTCGACACCCGGCACATCGAGGTGGCGCTGCGGCGGCTGCGGGCCTTCGTCCGCGAGGGCGCGCTCGACGAGCTGGACATCGAAGGAACCATCGACCGGACGGCGCGCAACGCCGGCGAGCTGGAGCTGAAGATGCGCCCGCCGCGCCGCTCCAACCTGCGCGTGCTCCTGCTGCTCGACGTGGGCGGCTCGATGGATCCGCACGCCGAGGTCTGCGAGCGGCTCTTCTCGGCGGCCAGGCGCGCCACGCACTTCAAGGAGCTGCGCACCTATTACTTCCACAACTGCATCTACGGGCGCGTCTACGAAAGCGCTTCGCTGATGCGCGGCGCCGAGGTCCTGCAGCTGCTCCAGGAATGCGATCCCTCGTGGCGCCTGATCCTGGTGGGCGACGCCTCGATGAGCCCCTGGGAGCTGCAGTCCGCCGGCTCGCGCTGGAGCTGGACCGATGACTCCGGCGCGCCCGGCCTCGCCTGGCTGGCGCACCTCGCTCAGCACTTTCCGCACTCGGCGTGGCTCAATCCCGAGCGCGAGAGCTCCTGGTTCGGCACCGCCGAGGTCATCCGCCGCGTCTTCCCCATGTACCGCCTCTCGCAGGACGGCCTGCTCCAGGCAGTGCACCATCTGATGCGCGGCGGCGCGCGTCGTTGATCCATCAGTTAGCGCCGATCGTCCGTGCTCGTGCTGGTGCTCGTGCTCGGTGTCTCAAGCGAGCACGAGGACGAGCACGAGCACGAGCACGGCTTATCTGAGCAGCATTGCCGCTAGCCTGCGCTTCACCCGCGAGCGAAGTGATCCGCCACCACGCTCGCGACCGAGGCGGTGAGCCGCACGCCGGTGGGCACGTGCAAGAACTCGTTGGGCCCGTGGGCGTTGCTGCCTGGCCCGAGCACGCCGGTGATCAAGAATTGCGCCTGCGGGAACTTCTCGCCCAGCATGCCCATGAACGGAATCGATCCGCCTTCGCCCTGCGCCATCGGCGGCTTCCCGAAGTAGTTCCGCGACGCGCGGTCCACGGCGGTGGCGAGCCACTGCGCCACGGGAGGCGCGTCCCAGCCGGTGCTGGACTTCTCGCCTTCGAAGGTGATCTTTGCGCCGTACGGCGGGTCGTGCTCCAGCGTCTCCTTGAGGATGGCCGTCGCCTTCGCTGGATCGAGCCGCGGCGGAATGCGCAGCGAGATCTTGCAAGCGGTGTAGGGCCGCAGCACGTTGCCCGCGCTGCCCAGCGGCGGCAGGCCCTCGATGCCGGTGATCGACAGCGCGGGCCGCCAGGTGCGGTTCAGGATCATCTCCACCTTGTCGCTCACCGCCGGCCGCGCGCCCTGCACCCAGGGGAACTTGTTGAACACCTCGTCGCCCAGCACTTCCGCGGCGCGCCGCGCCTGCTTGAGGCGCTCGTCGGGCACCTTGACGTGCAGCGCTTCGATGGTCACCCGCCCGGTCGACTCGTCGTCGATGCGCGAGAGCAGTTGCCGCAGGATGCGGAAGCTGGAGGGCACGATGCCGCTGGCGTCGCCGGAGTGCACGCCCTCGGTGAGGATCTCGACGCGCAGATTTCCCGCCACCATGCCGCGCAGCGAAGTGGTCGTCCACAGCTGGTCGTAGGTGCCGCAGCCGGAGTCGAGGCAGATCACCAGCGAGGGCGCCCCGATGCGCTCTGCCAGATGTTCGATGTACGCGGGCAGGTCAGGGGACCCGCTCTCCTCGGCCGCCTCGATGAGCACCACGCAGCGCGCGTGCGGGATCTTCTGTTCCTGCAGGAGTCTCAGAGCGGCGAGCGAAGCGAAAGAGGAATACCCGTCGTCGGCGCCGCCGCGGCCGTAGAGCTTGTCGCCCTCGCGCACCGGCACCCAGGGCGAGAGCCCCTGCCGCCAGCCGGTCATCTCCGGCTGCTTGTCGAGGTGGCCGTAGAGCAGCACCGTGTCCGGACCGGCGCCGGGGATCTCCATCAGGATCACCGGCGTGCGGTTGGGCAGCCGCACCACCTCGACGGTCAGTCCGGCGACAGGCTGCTTGCGGCACCACGCCTCGATCAGCGCGACCGCGCGGTCCATGTTCTCCTGCCACTTCGACTCGTAGGCGGGCGACTTGTTGGGAATGCGGATGTAGTCGTGCAGGGCCGGAAGGATCTCGTCGTCCCAGATTCGTCCGGAGGAGCGCAGCGCTTGCTCAGGCTCGAAGTTTCCCATTGGGCCGCCCTCCTACCACAGTCGCGGCCGCCGGAGGCGGCTTAGCGACTGCGCATGTAGACGTTACAAGTCTGTCATGAAATCCGTTCTGCGCCTCTTGCCCGAGTTCCGGCGGGCGATGGATCTCTCGCTGGTCCTCGATGAAGAGGGCATTCCCCATGAGCTGCGCTCGGTGGCCGAGGAGAAGTGGGCCCTCTTGATCGACAGCGATGCGGACGCGGCGCGCGCGGAGGCGGCGCTGGCGGCGTTCGAGCGCGAGAATCCGCTCGCGCAGCAGCGAGCGCAGGAGGAGCCGGGGCCGTGGGAGGGCGTCGCGGCGGGCGTGGTCTTCGGCCTGGCGGTCCTCCTGCTGCACATCTGGACCGGGCCGGAGTCCGGCAACGTCTGGTTCGTGCGGGGCAGCGCCGAAGCGGCGAACATCCTGCGCGGAGAGTGGTGGCGCACCGTCACCGCGCTGACGCTGCATGCCGACGCCGGGCACGCGGTCGGCAACGCGCTGCTCGGCGGCCTTCTGCTCACGCTGCTCGCGCGCCGCATCGGCGCCGGGCTCGCTTCGTGGGCGATGCTGCTCGCGGGCGCACTCGGGACCGCGGCGGCCGCCGGGCTGATGCGGCGCAACTTTGCCTCGGTGGGCGCCTCGACGGCGGTGTTCGGCGCCCTCGCCGCGCTGGCGGCGCTGCAGGCGGCCGATCCGGCGTCGCGCCGGCGCGCCTGGATTCCGCTGGGGGCGGGGCTGGCGCTGCTCGGTTTCCTCGGCTCCTCGCAGCGCTCCGACCTGGCGGGGCATCTCTGCGGTTTCGCCGCGGGAGCGCTGCTCGGAGCCGCAGCGGCCCGCCTGCCGCGCCTCCGCAACCGCGCCCTCCAGGCGGCGCTGGCCGTCGCTGCCGCGGTAGTGCCCGTCCTCGCCTGGTTGCGCGCTCTTGGTCATTTGACCAAATGAGCCTCGGCGCCGGCGGCGCGAGAGGGCGCAGGCGGCCGCCGGCCCAGTGAGCATCCGTGCGCGATCGCTGTCGCACGGTGGATCGCGCGGATCCATACTCCGCCGGCGATGCCCTCCCTGCTCTCGGACGACGACCTTCATCTCTTCAACGAAGGCTCTCACCTCCGTCTCTACGACCACCTCGGTGCGCACCTCCAGGAAGGCGGCGCCGCCTTCGCGGTCTGGGCGCCGAACGCCAGCAGCGTGCACGTGATCGGCGACTGGAACGGCTGGGACAAAGGCAGCCAGGCGCTGCAAGCGCGCGGCTCGTCGGGCATCTGGGAAGGCTTCGTCAAAGGCGTTGGTCAAGGCGCCAAATACAAGTTCCACATCGAGGGGCGCAGCGGATCCCGGGTGGACAAGGCCGACCCGCTGGCCTTCCACACCGAGACGCCGCCGCGCACCGCCTCGGTGGTGTGGGATCTCGCCTACCGCTGGGGCGATTCGCGCTGGATGCAGGAGCGGGCGCCGCGCAGCGCCCTCGATGCGCCGATCTCCATCTACGAGCTGCACCTGGGTTCGTGGCGCCGCATTCCGGAGGAAGGGAACCGCCCGCTCTCCTACCGGGAGATGGCGGCGCCGCTCTGCGAGTACCTGAGGCGCCTCGGCTTCACGCACGTCGAGTTCCTGCCGGTGATGGAGCATCCCTTCTACGGCTCGTGGGGGTATCAGACGACGGGATATTTCGCGCCCACCAGCCGGTATGGCAGGCCGCAGGATTTGATGTACCTGATCGATCAGCTTCACCAGGCGGGCGTGGGTGTCATCCTCGACTGGGTGCCGTCGCACTTTCCTTCCGACGAAATGGGGCTCGCCAATTTCGACGGCACCGCGCTCTACGAGCACGCCGATCCGCGCGAGGGGTTCCATCCCGACTGGAAGAGCTTCATCTTCAACTACGGCCGGCACGAGGTGCGCAGCTTCCTGCTCTCCAGCGCGATGTTCTGGCTGGACCGCTACCACGCCGACGGGCTGCGGGTGGATGCGGTGGCGTCGATGCTCTATCGCGATTACTCGCGCAAGCAGGGCGAATGGGTGCCCAACGTCCACGGCGGGCGCGAGAATCTGGAGGCGATCCAGTTCCTGCAGCGGCTCAACATCGAAGCCTACGGCCGGCAGCAGGGCGTGCAGACCTATGCCGAGGAATCCACCTCCTGGCCGGGCGTCTCGCGGCCCATCTGGCTCGGCGGCCTCGGCTTCGGTTTCAAATGGGACATGGGCTGGATGCACGACACGCTCGATTACATGCAGCACGATCCGGTGCACCGGCGCTTCCACCACCACGCGCTCACCTTCCGCGGGCTCTATGCCTTCCACGAAAACTTCGTCCTCCCGCTCAGCCACGACGAGGTAGTGCACGGAAAAGGGTCATTGCTGGGGAAGATGTCGGGCGACGAATGGCAGAAGCGCGCCAACCTGCGGCTGCTCTTTTCCAATCAGTGGTCCATTCCCGGAAAGAAATTGCTCTTCATGGGCTGCGAATTCGGGCAAGGGCGCGAATGGAGCCATGAGTCCAGCCTCGACTGGCACCTCACCACCGACGCGGATCACGCCGGACTGCAGCGGCTGGTGACGGATTTGAATCATCTCTATCGCCGCGAGCCCGCGCTGCACGAGCTGGATACCGAGGCGTCCGGATTCGAGTGGGTGGACGCAAACGATTCCAATCAAAGCGTGACCACCTATCTGCGGAAGGATCGCAAGGGCGAGCCGATCCTGGTGGTGCTCAACTACACGCCGGTAGTCCGCGCCGGATACCGCGTCGGCGTCCCGCGCGGCGGCGAATGGCGCGAGCTGCTCAACAGCGACGCCGCCATCTACGGCGGCAGCGGCGTGGGAAACTGGGGCGCCGTGCAAGCGCAGCCGATCGCCAGCCACGGGCGGCCGCAATCGTTGGAGCTCAAGCTTCCGCCGCTGGGGGCGCTGTTTCTCAAGCCGGCGTGAGGGAGTGGTCACCCACAAACCCAAACTCAAACACAAACACAAACGCAGTTGAGTTTGTGGACGTAGGGACGCGCGCTTTACAGAAGCGTTTGAGTTTGCGTTTGTGTTTGTGGCGCAGAAGCGTTTGCGTTTGCGGGGGCGCGCGTTTGCTCCCTAGTTCGGCAGTCCTGGCTCGCGTTCCCGCTGTCTGGGCGGCAACGGCGAGGAGTGATGGTGCACGAGGCGCCACTCACCGCCTTCGCGCACGAAGAGGTTGGTGGCGACCAGCGTGCCGCCCGGCAGAACCTCGGCGCAGATCACCCACGCCGCCTCGCCCCTGACCTGCGCCAGCGGGTCTTCACAGCGGATGGCGGCGGGCGCGCCTCCGCCGAGCAGGATCCTGCGCCAGCTCTGCACCACCGCCTCCCTGCCGAGCAGCGGCTCCCAGCCGGGATGCAGGCAGGCGACGGGCGCCTCTCGAGCCCAGAGCGCGTCCATCGCCGCTGCGTCCCGGCGCGCGAACGCCGCGTAGAAGGCCGCGTTGGCCGCCAGCACGTCGCTCGTGTCGTCCGCCATCTGGCCATTCTAGAACGCATCCCATGACCGTTTGTACGCTAGAGGACCGCGTGGTCGACTTCGCGCTGGTCCGCGGCGGATTTGCGCGGCCGGGCGCCTGCGGGTATTAGCGGCCGTCGAGGGTGCAGCGCGGTTACGCTCCCTGGACAGCGCAGTCTCGAAGGAGGGCATCGATGACCCGGCATCTCGCGGCTTTTCTGACAGCCGCCGCCGCCTGCGGCAACGGCAGCGGGAGCGCGACCTTCAACGGCACGGTGCACGGGCAGTCGATGACGCCGAAGGACTACATCTCGTCGCCCGCGACGGTGAGCTTCGCATCGGGCACCGCGCCGGTCGCCGCCATCGTCATCAGCGACGCCGGCGCCGCGTGCACCAGGCTGGCCGCCAACCAGGAGCCGAAGAGCTCGCGCTCGCTGGTCATCTTCCTCTCGGACGTGGACCGAGGCAGCGGCGTGTTCGGCGTGCCGTCCGGCCTTGCGACGTACACGGTGTTCACCGTCGGCAGCGGCGCGCCGCCCACGCACTTCGCCGTCGCCTCTTTCGGCGTCAACGATGCCTCCTGCAACCAGATCGCCGCCCAGTCGGCGACCGCGGTGGCGGGCACCGTCGCGCTCACCGGCATCGCCGACGGCGCGTACGCGGGAACCTACGATCTCTCTTTCGACAGCGGCGACCGCGTCACCGGTGCGTTCAACACCGCCGTCTGCCGCGCGCTCGCAACCTACCTCGCCAACAGCACCCACGGCTGCGGCTGATGACCAAGGACGAGAAGCGGAACGATCTCTCCGAGGCTGCGCTGGCGCTCGACCACGAGCTGGGGCGCTTCGAGGAGCTGGCGGGCCAGGCGGGGCGGGTCAAGCTGAACACCGAGAAGAACCTGGAGCGCGCTACCGAGGCGCTCACCCGCGCCGCCGAGAGCCAGGACCGCATCAACGGGCAGGTGCAGAAGCTGGTGGCGGCGGTCCAGTCCGCCCGGCAGAAACAGGAGGCCGATGCCGCCGCGCTGATCGCGAGGGCGCAGGAGATCGCCCAGCGCAGGGCGCAGTTCGCGCAGGTGCTGCAGCGGATGGCAGGCCTTGGTCAAATGGCCAAGGAGGTGCAGGAGCTGCTCAAAGAAGGCGGCGGCAAGCTGGGCGAGGCGCAGGAGCGCATGCAGCGCGTGGCCGACGACGCTGCCGACATCGGGCGGGTCGCGGCCGAGCAGGACATGGAGGACCTCGCCCGCCAGGCCGACGTCCTGCGCCAGCAAGTGATCGCCGCCAGGAACAAGGTCGCGCTCCTGGCCAAGAAAGAGAGTTGACTGCGTTCTACGAAACCGCGCGCAGGAACGGTTGCTTGCGCGGCATCCGCAGAACGAACTCGGCACCCGGGCCGGGTAGCACCTCGAGCGTGCCGCCGAGGCTCTGCATCACCCGCCAGGCGATGGTGAGCCCGAGCCCCATCCCGCGCCCGGGGCCCTTGGTGGTGAAGAAGGGCGTGAAGATCCGCGCTATGTCTTCCGCCCTCACGCCCGGCCCGTTGTCCTTCACCCTCACCACCAGGGCGTCGCCGTCGCTCCCGCCGCGCACGCGCACCAGCCCGTTCACGTCCGGCGAGGCCTCGATGGCGTTCTGCACCAGGTTGCTCACCACCTGGTTGAGCTCCTCCGGCACGCACTCCACCACGCCGTCGCCGACCAGGTCCATCTCCACCCGCACCGCGCGCCCCGTCGCCGGCAGGACCAGCGCCACTACGTCGCGCACCGCCCCGAAAACGTCGTGCGGCCGCATCTGCCGCGAGTACCCGGCGCGGCTGTAGCTGCTCATCAGCTCCACCGTACCGGCGATGCGCTTGATCCCGCTCTCGGCGATGTCGAACAGCTCGCGCATCCGCGTCGAGGTCTTTTGCACGTCCGCCACCTTCCCGTCGACCAACGCCTGCGCGTCGATGCGCACCCGCGCCAGCGCGTTCTTGAGATAGTTGAGCGGATTGTTGATCTCGTGCGCCAGCCCGCCAGCGACGATCTCCAGCGAGTCCATCCGCTGGGTGAGCACGATATCCGCGGTGGTCGACTGCGCCTGCACCAGCGCGCGCGCCGTGGTCAACAGCTCGCGCGGCGAGAAGGGCTTGGCGAGGTACGCGCTGACGCCGGTCTCCAGCCCGGCCACGCGGTCGTCCAGATCGCCCCTCGCCGTCAGCATGAGCACCGGGATGTGGCGCGTCGTCTCGTCCGCCCGCAGCCGGCGCGTCAGCTCGAGCCCGTCGATGCCCGGCATCATCAGATCCGTCACCACCAGCGAGGGCCGCTCGCGCAGCGCCATCTCCAGCCCCTTGAGCCCGTCCTCGGCGGAGATCACCTTGAAGTGCGTCCGCAGCGAGGTGTGCACCAGGCGAATGATATCCGGCGTGTCGTCCACCACCAGCGCCAGGTGCGCTCTCAGATGCTCGTCGGTGTCGCGCAGCGAGACGCGCCGCTCGGTGGCCTCGGCGATGTCCAGGAGCCGGTACTCGTCGCGCGCGGACATCTGCACGGTGAAGTCCATCAGGCCGCGGTCGTCGGCGCGCGAGCCCGACACCATGTCGCGCGCCGGCCCGCGCCGCTCCAGCACGTCGGGGCGGAAGTGCTCGCGGTCCTTCGACAGCTCCACGTTGAAGCGGGCGCCGCCGCCGTTCGACTCCGCCCAGATGCGCCCGCCGTGCAGCTCGATGATCTCCTTCGCCAGCGCCAGCCCGATGCCGGTGCCGCCGTAGCGCCGCGTCCCCCCCATGTCCACCTGGTAGAAGCGCTCGAAGATCTGCTGCGCCTTGTCGGCTGGAAAGCCCGGCCCGTCGTCCTGCACCATCACCATCGCGGTCGCGCCCTGATCGTGCAGGCGCACGTGCACGTGCCCGCCGGGCGGAGTGAACTTGGTCGCGTTCGACAACAGATTGAGGAAGACGCGCTCGAGGCGCTCGATGTCGCACCACACCACGCAGGAGTCCGCCCACAGCGTCAGCGTCAGCTCGATGCCCTTGCGCTCCGTCAGCGGCTGCACCTGCGCCACCAGCCCGCGCAGGTACTCGCTGAGGTCGTGCTCGGCGATCTTGAGCCGCAGCTTCGACTCCTCCAGCTTGGAGAGGTCGAGCAGGTCGCCGATCATCTTGAGCAGCTTGAGCCCGCTGCGGAACATCGACTCGAAGGTGGTCTTGTGCGCCGCCGTCAGCTCGCCCATCTCGCCCTGCAGGATGAGCTCGAGGGGCGCGAGCACCATCGCCAGCGGGGTCTTGAACTCGTGGGTGATGTTGGCGAAGAGCTGCGACTTGAAGCTGTCGAGCTGCTTGAGCGTCTCGTGCGCCTTCTCCAGCGAGGCCTTGGTGTTCTCCAGGCGCACCTGGTTCAGTACCTGATCGCGCTGCGAGCGGTAGAGCACCACCTGGCCGGTGCCCGCCACCACCGCCGCGGCGGTGAGGAAGGCGATGTTCGAGACCGCCTCGGAGAGACGCCCGATGGTGCCCGCCAGCAGATTTGGCACCAGGAAGGAGAGGATCACCAGCGAGTACGAGATCACCACCGTGCGGACGTTCCAGACGAAGAGGAGGCCCGCCCCGATCAGCGCCAGCGAGAGGCCCGCGTAGTAATTCGAGGCCAGGCCACCCATCGGCACCGTGAGCAGCCCGATGCCGGCGGCGGCGAGGACCGTATAGCCGCCGGAGATCACGTTGGGATGGCGTACGTAGAAGGACGAGCGCAGGATGGGAAACACCAGCGCGGTGGCGACGAGGACGATGATGCGCGTCGACCAGAGGAGAGGCAGCGACGACCGCGGCGCCACCAGGAAGTCGAGAACGCCGAAGCAGGTGTACAGCACCAGCGCGATGTAGAGCGCGATGCGCACCCGGCGCCGGTTCCCGTCCAGCACCCAGCGAGACCACCGCTCCTCGAAGAGCGCTGGAAGCGGCTCGCTCACACGCGCGCCAGCTCCACGAACGGATTGACGCCGCTCTCCTCCTCCAGGATCTGGAGGCGCGCGTGGGGCGCTGCCCGGTGGGCCATGTCCAGCAGCTCCGGCCGCGAGCGCAGGGTCAGCCACCAGTCGAGGTGGTGCTCCATGTACCAGCGGCTCGACATGTCCGGCACCATGTTGGCGATGAGCAGGCGCCCCCCCGGGAGCAGCCGGGCCTCGAGGTTGCGCGCCAGCACCACCGCGGTGGGCAGGCGCAGGTAGTCGAAGAGACCCACCGAGTAGATGAGGTCGAAGAAGCCGAAGTCCGCGAACAACTCGGAGTCGCGCAGCAGGCGCTTGATCGACTCGTGCAGGTAGACCAGCTTCACCCGGCCCTGGTGGCGCGCGTCGACCAGCGGCATCAGGCGCCGGTAGGCGCAGGCGAGGGCGCCCTTGTCCTGGTCGAAGAGCACGATCTCGATCGGGGGCAGTTTCGCGGTCTCCTGGAGAAGCTCGAGGATCTCCTGCGCGGGGCCGCAGGCCACGGCGAGGATGCGCAGCGGGCGGTCCCCTTCGATGAGGTCCGCGATCTGGCGCTTGACGAGATCCTTGCGATAGCGGACCGCCCGCGCCGCCTTGGTCTGATCGAAGGCGAGGCTGAGGCTCTTGGCGAAGAGGTTGGGGCCCTCGAACGGCTTCTCGTAGATGAAGCGCATCACTTCGTAGTCGCCCGGATAACCAAAGGGCTTATGGAAGGCTCGCGACATCGCCGGGGCGAGCATCATGAACTCGTGCAGCTGCCTGCGCGACCAGTTCACCAGGGCCGGCACGTGGGCGGGCGGGGCGGAGCGGACCGCGCTGTCGATATCCTCGGTGGCGCGCACCACGTCGGCCACCACGCTGGTGCGCAGCTTTTCGATCAGCGCCGTGCGCGCGGGTGAGCCTTCGCCGTGGAGCACGTGCCAGGGCAGCTCTTTCTCCAGGCGCGCCAAATGCTGCTCGGCGTCCTGCAGGTAGAGGCGCAGCTCGGAGACCAGCACCCTGAAGCGATCGTGCCCGGGAGCGCGCCAGGTCCCGAGGGGGACGACGCCGTCGGGAGCGAAGGCGCGGATGGAACGCAGGTTGAGCACCTCGTCGATGGGCAAGAGCGGCCCCTCGAACGACACGCCGACCACCGTGACGCCCTGGCCCTCCCGCACCGAGCCCACGCGCCCCTCTCCGCAGTACGGCTGGTGCTCGTCGAAGGCCACCGCCAGCTCTGCGAGGCGGTCGCCCACGGCCACGGTCAGCCCGGGCGGGCACTCGAAGGCGACTCCGCTCTGGGAGACGTCGAGCAGAGGGCACTGGTGCTGCACGTTGTCCGCCTTCACGGAGACGGTGGCCTGCAGCGGCGCGAGATCGGCCGCGCTGTAGCGCTGGGGACGAAAAAAGACCTCGCGGCCTTGGGCGCCGTCGAGCTCTTCGTAGGTACGAATTCGTTGCAGGGGCGCGGTCATGTCTGTTTTTCCTCAATGGCGGCCAAGCGCACCTCGAAGCGTGCCCCCCCTTGCGGCCGATCCAGGACGACGATTTCTCCCGCGTGCGAGTCGATGATGAGCTTGGCCATGTAGAGGCCCATGCCCATGCCGCCCTCGCCCTTGCTGGAGACGAATGGTTTGAAAAGGGTGTCGCGGAGCTCGAGCGGCACGCCGGGGCCCTCGTCTTCGACGGCGAAGACGACGTTCCCGTTCTGGCGCGTCGCCATGATGTTCACCTGCCGCCACTGCGCGGTCGCCTGCAGCGCGTTGCGCACCAGGTTGACCAGCACCTGCGTCAGCTTCTGGCGGTCGCAGCTGACGAGCGGCAAGCCCTCGTCGATCTGCACGCCCACCTTGTGCATGCGGTAGTTGAGGTCCATCCGCGAGATGGCGATGGCGTCCTGCACCACCTGCGAGGCGGCGACGTTGCTTCTTTCGAGATGTAGCCCGCCGCCGCGCGCGAACAGGTGCAGCGCCTCCAGCGTGTGGATGAGGTTGTCGACGCCCTGCATTCCGACATTGACGCTCTCGAGCACGTCGGCGGCGACGTTGCGCTGCTGCAGGACGCTCTCGATGTAGCCGAGGCTGACCATGAGATTCCGCAGGTCGTGGATCACGCCCGTCGCCAGCCGGCCCATGGTGCTGAGGCGCTCCAGGTGCAGCAGTTGCC
>WNFI01008269.1_pt1 | contig 14039 bp, 17 predicted proteins | sample 5400471 | NCBI WGS metagenome assembly WNFI01 (sample SAMN13153348, study PRJNA577476) | soil metagenome | isolation source: 100 cm saprolite on Douglas fir-dominated hillslope | place: USA:California | collected 2013-09-17 | reverse complement strand
GCTCCCGCCCCTGGCGATGTCGAATAGGACACGAAGGTGCCCGCGGCGCCGACTTTCGCATCGACGATCGCCAGCCCGCGACCGGCTGTCTTGTTGATCTCGGGAAATGGATTGTTGCGGCACGCATCGAGCAGAATGATCCGGATCTTGCTCGGCACCGAATTCAGCGTGTTCAGCACGTCATTGAGCCGCACCGCCTGCAGCGGGACATCGGCTTCCCGCTTCGGATCGATATCGACCGGAACCAGAAAGTTCTCGCCGTCGATCTGCATGCCGTGGCCGGCGTAAAACACCAGCGCGATCGTGTCGCTCCCCTTCGCCGCTATCCTGGCGGCGAAATCGCCGACCTTTTCACGCAATTCGTTCTGGGACAGATCGGCAGCGGATACCACCTCGAAGCCGGCATCGCCGAGCAATTGCGTCATCGCCTTGGCATCGTTGGCCGGATTGGGCAACGGCGTCACCGCACGGTAAGCGGATTGGCCGATCACCAGCGCAATCCGGTTCTCGGCATGTGCAGCCTGTATGCCCAGCAATATCCCGGCGGCGACAATTGCGTTGTGAAGGACAGGACGAAACATGACGTCACCTCCCCTGGCAGTATCCCCCGTCGCGGACGGAACAGATCCCGCGTTGAAGTTGCGGTCACTGGATCGGAACCGATCAACAGACGACCGCTGCTCCGTTGGTCTGCGCGGATCTGGCTCCGGTTCAATGCTGAAGCGTCGGGCGCTGGTCCTATTTCTGCTTCTTGCCGGAATCCGCCGGTACCACCCCACCCCACGGGTCGTACTTTTCCTTGGGGTCGGGAATTCGCTCGAGCGCGGCCTTGTAGGCCCGCTCCTCAGCTGCCGAGCGCTTCGCAGCTTTCGGATCCTCCTTGGGCTCATCGGCGCGGTTGCGCTTGCCGCCCAGCTGCGCCGCAGCCGGCGTCGCAAGCAACCCCAGCGTCACTGCCAGCACTGCCGTCACTGCCGTCACTGCCGTAAAGGTCTTCATCACCTTCTTGCTCCCGTATCCCAAACGCCCGGGCCATGTCGCAGCCAAATCATGGCGATCCCGCGACCGGGGGATGATAACCTCCCGCCGCCGGTTGGGCGGCAGTTTGTCGATCGAGGCCCGCCGTTTCGAACCATGCATCCAGCGCCGCGGCGGCCCGATGGTGAACGCCCGGTTAAGACTACCGCATAGATTGCACGCCCAGACCAACCTTATCTTCGAATGTTTCCCTTAGTGTCAATCCGTCAACGCGGGTGAGGTGCGGCGCCGCGCGCACTTACCAACCGCGAATGGGGATTGGGGACGTGGTCGAGATTGCAGATACAGCAGCGGCCCATCGCGGATCGATGAGCGACGCTCATCGCGCATCGATGAGCGGGCCGATCATCACCCGCGCGCGGGCAGAAACCATGTCTCACGCCGACGCGCCGGCGCCGCTCGCTGCCATTGCCGCCGACCGATGGCGAGAGCTCACTGAGCGCGCCATTGAGCCGAATGGCTATTATCTGCCCGAGTGGGAATTGGCGGTGAACGCATCGGCGCCGGGCCGCACCGACGTATCCGCGCTCAGCGCCTGGAGCGATGCCGAGCCCGGCCTGACGCAGCTGATCGGCCTGCTGCCGGCGATCTCGCTGTGGCGCGCCTGCAAGATCCCCCTGCCCGCGCTGGCCAGCGCCGATCCCTACGGCACCCTCGGCACGCCGTTGCTCGATCGCGAGATGGCGCGTGACGCCGTCATTGGAATGATGCGTCAGGCGCGGGATGCCGGTGCGCATGCGCTGATCCTGCGCGACGTGACGCTCGACGGCGCGGCGATGAAAACCTTTACCGAAGTGCTTGGCGAAGGCGGCGTGGCGCCCTGCGTGCTGCAATCCCATGCCCGCGCCTGCCTCGATGCGCGGCGCGACGCCGATGAATTGCTGCGCGACGCCCTGGGCGCGAAGAAGCTGAAGGAGTTGCGCCGCCAGCGCAACCGGCTGGCCGAGCACGGCGAGGTCTCTTTCGATGTGGCGCGAACACCGGGGGAGGTTGCCGGCGCGCTTGAGATCTTCATGGCGCTCGAGGCCAGCGGCTGGAAGGCCAGACGCGGCACCGCGCTGATCCAGGACGATGGCGACGCCGCCTTCATCCGCCGCGCGACGGTGGCGCTTGCCGAGAGAAACCAGTGCGAGATCGTGACGCTGCGCGCCGGCGCCACCCCGATCGCCGCGGCCATCGTGCCGCGGCACCAGGACCGCGCGTTCTATTTCAAGCTTGGCATCGATGAACGCTTCGCCAAACTGTCGCCCGGCGTGCAGCTGACGCTCGATCTCACCCGGCATCTGTGCGCCGATCCGGCGATCACCAGCGCCGATTCCACCGCCAGCGCGGGGCATCCGATGATCGACCCGATCTGGCGCGGACGCCTCGCCATCGGCGACGTGCTGATCCCGCTTCGGCGCAACGATCCGGTGGTGTCCCTGATCCGCGCGGCGCTGACGCTGCAGCGGCTGGTCCGCGAGCCTGCCCGCCGCGCGGTTCGCTTCATCCGCAGCCGCCAGGAGCAACGCACATGACGCCGCTCACCGAATGGACACCGGTGATCTCCGCAGCCAACCAGGCGCTGAGGCGCGATTTTCCGAGCAAACCGTTTGCGATCCGCCACCTGCTGGCTGGCCATCTGCTCCTGACGCTGCCGCGGATCGCCCAGCTCGCATCCGAGCTGCCGCGCGATCTGATCGAATATAATTCCGGCAAGGTAGCGATCAGCCAGGATCCGGACTCGGTCCCTTCGGTTGATCTCGACCCTGTCGAGGTGGTGCGAAGGATCGAGACCGCCGGCGCCTGGATGGTGTTGAAGCGGGTCGAGAATTCGCCCGAATATCGCAAGCTGATGCAAGATGCGCTGTTGTCGGTCGCTCGCGCGCGCGGCTTCAACAGCCTGCTGGATGCCGGCTTCGAACAGATCGAAGGCTTCCTGTTCGTATCGTCGCCGAATTCGACGACGCCGTTTCATCTCGACAGCGAGGACAATTTCTTCGTCCAGATTCACGGCGAGAAGTTTTTCACGATCTTTGACAACACCGACTCTGGCATCGTCTCCGAGGACGAGATCGAGCGCTCGATGACCAGGCACCGCAACCTGAAATACGACGAAAGCTTCGCGCCGCGCGGCACCGAATTTCACCTGTTCGCCGGCGACGGCTGCTATGTGCCGTATCAGTGGCCGCACTGGGTCCGCACCGTTGGCTCGCACTCGATCTCGCTGGCGATCACCTGGAAGACGCGGGAGGTCCGCCGCCTCAACGATCTGCACGTCTTCAATTCGATGCTGCGTGGCATCGGCCTGCCGCAACGGCCGCCGGGCCAACAACCGCTGCGCGATGCACTGAAGCTCGCGTTCTATCGCAGCGTGATCGCCGCGATCAAACCGCTGCAGTCATCATTGGCGATGCGTCGCATCCTGCGCCGCGTCGCGCTCGGCAAACGCGCTAATTATTATCTGAAGGGCGCCTGAGAGGCAGCGGGATCACCTCTCCCCGTTCTTTACGGGGAGAGGTCGCGCGCATCTTGCGCACGGGTGAGGGGCCAGGCAGTGCTCACACCTCATCGTCAGCATTAGCGGGTCGGCAGCGGCCCCCCGCCCCTCTCCCCGCAAGAGCGGGGCGAGGGAGAAGAAGCGCTGGTCCGCTTTACTCCGCCGCTTGCGCGTTGACCTCCGCCGACACCTGGCGGATGGCGCGGGCCAGCTGTTCGGCCGGCTGCGCGCCGGAGACCGCGTATTTGCCGGCGAACACGTAGGTCGGCACGCCCGAGATGCCCTTGTCGGAGGCGTCCTTGGCCTGCGCCGAAATCAGCTCCACGTCTTCATCGCTGGCAAGGCGCTTGCGCACGTCGCCGGGGTCGAGCCCGCAATCGGCGGCCGCCTGCACCAGCACCTCGGTGTCGGTGAGATCGCCGCCTTCCCGGAAATACAATTCCATCAGCCGCTGCTTCATCGCAGCGGATTGGCCCTGTGCGTCGGCCCAATGGATCAGGCGATGGCAATCGATCGTGTTGGGCTGCCGCTTGACCAGTTCCGGCCGGTAGAGCAATCCCTCTTCACCCGCCGCGGCGACCACCCGCGCGGCGATCCCCTTGTAGGCATCGACCGAACCGAATTTGGTTTCGAGATAGGTGTCGCGGTCGATGCCCTCGCGCGGCACCCAAGGATTGAGGAAGAACGGCCGCCAATGCACTTCCACCGGCACGTCCGACGCCAGCGCCAGCGCGTTCTCGATGCGGTGCTTGCCGATATAGCACCACGGACACACGACGTCGGAGACGATATCGATCTGAAGCGGTTTTGCGGTGCTCATGGGCGGGTCCCTCACTGGCAGCAACTCACAGATAAGCGGCTCGCCGTCAGTGGGCAAGGTGGGCGAAAGTACCTAAGCGATGAATGTCGACGAAAAGTCACGAGCGACAGTGTCCGTCATTGCAACGGTGTGACTCTCGTTAATCGCAAGGGTGAATGGCGCACCGACTCAAAAATAAAGGGCCGAAACATCTTCGTTTCGACCCTCTTTCACATTTGATTTGACCAGCGATAATTGGCACCGCATTGGCGGGTCATTAGTGCTCGCTTGGCCGTCTGGAATCCTGGATCGCGGCTTCGTGGTACCAGCCGCTGCCACATGCGGATTCGCAGACGGGCGGCGCGTTGATCTCTGCGGTGGATTGCGCCTCTTCGTGGCGTCCCCCGATGGTCGGGCGAACCCTGACCGGGAACTGATAGATCTTTGCAGATCCGTGTTGAAAGTTCGTATTCATTGTCATCTCTCTTGTTGGATCGGAGTCTGGACTCGTTACGCAACAATAACAGATCGGCTCGTTACTCGTTCGGTGCGGTGACAATAAAGTCATCAAATGACTATGTTTTGGGCATTCCTGCCTTTGCTTCCCACGCAGCACGCCGCCAGGGAGAAATGCTTGGGCCAACGCCAGCGTTGCTGCATTCCCTTAATTTTTTGCTGAATCTTGCCGTCGGATGACGCGATTTTAGCCGAGATGACGAAGACAACACGGATTGCCGGAGAATGAGGCGCAGTTAAGCCTGGGCTGGGCTCTCATTCGCCGCGTTGATAAACACCCGCGCGGCTTTGCCGCACCCCAAATACGACGTTGGGCGGGCGCCAAACGGGCCCCGGGGCCGGGCCTCCCCGCGTTTTCCGGGGCGCCGCCGCCTTACCGATTGGCATATAAAATGCTTGGGATTGCGCGGTTGGCGGCCAGCGGCACGGTTGGCGGCCAGCAGGCTTTGGGATTCTCACCCTTCGCATCGTCAACTCAAGAGAGATTCGCATGACAAAATATAAGCTCGAGTACATTTGGCTCGACGGGTACACGCCAGTCCCAAATCTTCGCGGAAAAACCCAGATCAAAGAGTTCGATAGTCTCCCTTCGCTCGAGCAACTTCCGCTGTGGGGTTTTGACGGAAGCTCGACCATGCAGGCGGAAGGAAAAAGTTCGGATTGCGTCCTCAAGCCGGTCCGCGTTTTCCCGGACGCCGCACGCAAGAACGGCGTTCTGGTGATGTGCGAAGTCATGATGCCGGACGGCAAGACTCCACACCCCTCGAACAAGCGCGCGACCATCCTCGACGACGAGGGCGCGTGGTTCGGATTCGAACAGGAATACTTCTTTTACAAGGACGGCCGGCCGCTCGGCTTTCCCGAGTCAGGTTATCCGGCGCCGCAAGGTCCCTACTACACCGGCGTCGGCTACAAGAATGTCGGCTCGGTCGCCCGCGAGATCGTCGAAGAGCATCTCGACCTGTGCCTCGTCGCCGGCATCAACCATGAAGGCATCAACGCCGAAGTGGCGAAGGGACAGTGGGAATTTCAGATCTTCGGCAAGGGCTCCAAGCGAGCCGCCGACGAAATGTGGATGGCCCGCTATCTGATGCAGCGGCTCACCGAGAAATACGGCATCGACATCGAATATCACTGCAAGCCGCTCGGAGATACCGACTGGAACGGCTCCGGCATGCACGCCAACTTCTCCACTGCCTTTATGCGCGAGACCGGCGGCAAGGAGTATTTCGAGAAGCTGATGGCTGCGTTCGAGGCCGCGCGGGAAGATCACATTGCCGTCTATGGCCCGGACAACCACATGCGGCTGACCGGCAAGCACGAGACCGCCGCGATTCACGAGTTCAGCTACGGCGTCGCCGACCGCGGCGCATCGATCCGTGTGCCGCACAGCTTCGCCAATAACGGCTACAAGGGCTATCTCGAAGATCGCCGCCCGAACTCGCAGGGCGACCCCTACGCCATCGCTTCCCAGATCTTGAAGACGATTGCATCGGTCCCGACCGGCGTCAAAGCCAGCGCCGCCGCTTGAACCAACATCACGGCCTGGACTTCTGCGTCCAGGCCGTGCCTTGCGCCGCTGGCACTATGACAAGGACGAGCAATACTTGAGCCATGAGTTACCCCTTTTGGCTTGGGTTAGAGCCGGGGCGGAAGAGTCGTGACTTCCCCCCGGCTTGCCTTGTGCTACGGGTGCCGTCATCGCCCTGCCTTTGACCGGGCGACCCAGTATTCCGGAGCTTCAATGTTTGAACATCAACACTCTGGACGCGCGGAGTGGCGCCGTGCACTTAGCTGTGGTGGAATACACTTGGCCTTGCTACGGACCGCAAAGGCAAACTACGACTCCGCGCCCGCATCCAGTTTCGCCGCCATGGTCCGCAGCCTTTCCGCGGTGAAATCGTCGGCCGGAAAAAAGGTCTCCAGCGCGATCTCGGACAGCGTGATATCCATCGGCGTGCCGAAGATCATGGTGGTCGAAATAAAACTCAGCACATCGCCGCCGAGCCGCATCTTGAATGGTATTGCGACGTTGTCCGCCATGAGCGGAGCGGAGCGCGCCGGGATCGGATAGGCCTTGAGCTCATGATAGAGCCTTATCAGTTCCGGATCCGCGGTGGCCTCGCACTGGCGATGCAGCCGCTCCAGGAGATGGGCGCACCATTCGCCGAGATTGACGGTGCGCGGGGCCAGCGCTTCCGGATGAAAGCTGAGCCGCAGCACGTTGAGGGGATGCCCGAGCAGGCGCGGCGCGATGCCCTCGCGCCGATTTGAGCGCGGGATCGTCGAGCGCACGCAGCGGAAACGCCGGCGCAAAACCCGCCGCCACCAGCAGCACGTTGCGCTCGCGCAGCGGCACGTCGAGCCGCTCCGCCAGCCGCAGCACCATGTCGCGCGACGGCGCGGCGCGGCCGGTTTCGACAAAGCTGAGATGACGCGCGGAAATCTCGGCCTCGCCGGCGAGATCGAGCTGGCTGAGATGGCGGCGCTGCCGCCATTCACGCAGGTGGTCGCCGATATGGGCGGGTTGCGATTTGGCGGATGATGCGGCGACAAGCTGTGTGCTCATGGTGAGAACCTATCAGGCCGATTTCGCGCCTTCCATTACCTGCGGGGTAATCGATTTGGGTGCGCACCGGGATCATCTTCGCCTCACAGGAGATGAACCATGGCCACGCAGTCCCGATCCACCACGACCTCAACCGCCACCACGTGGATGCTCAACCTGGCGACCCGGATGCTGGCGAGTTCGCTCAACATGCCCGAACTGCTCGTGCACGACACCGGCGCGTTCGTCTATGCGCGGGTGCAGGCAGTTGAGCATCGCGCCGCGAAAACGCTCTGCCCGGTCCGCCTGCTGGGTTTGCTCCGGGCCATGTTTCGTCAGCCCTGACAGTTCACCTCATCCCGGCCGCCGAGTTGCAATATATCGGCCTGCGCAGAAGCGACGTGGCGCTGACCGCTTAGGCGGAGGCCGAAGCCCGGACCTTCCGGCTCCTGGCATTGGCCGTCGCGACAGTCTTGAACTCGGGGGTTCTGGATTTTGCGGCGGCCGCCTTGCCGGCAGGGTTCGCCGCAGCGTGGCCGTTGATGAACTTGCCGTTCGCGGCCTTCGCGCTCAACGATTTGCCCTTCAGCTTGTCCCTGGCCTTCGCTTGCTTCTCGGCTTTTCTTTCAGCCTTCTTTTCGGCCTTGGCCTTCAGGCGCAGCTTTTCGGCTCGCGCCTCGGCGCGCTTTTTCTTGCGCTTCTTTTCGCAGGAATCGCACTTGCAGCCGATCGGCTTGAGGTACGCCTTGAAGTAGTCGGTGCCGTAGTCGTAATTGATCTCTTCGCCGGGCTCGATGTGCTTGATGGCGCGGATCACCACCTTGCGCTTGCGCGCATTGACGTCGGACTCCGCGTTCGGCTTGCAGGCGTGATTGATGTAACGCGCGATATTCTTGCGCACCGAGCCGTCGACGGTCCAGCGGCCGTTGAGCTCGAACAGATACTTGTTCTCGATGGCGTCGTGCTTCTTGTTCTTGGAATCCAGGAGCGGGCCAAAATACCGGACGATCTTGGCGCCCTTCTTGATCGGCTTGGTGGCGAACAGGCCGAGCCCGGTACGGGAACGGCCGATGCGATAGGGCTTGCTTGACGACAGGACTGGCATGATTGACAGGAACTGACACGCTGGTGAAGGCGACGGATCGCAGAACCGTTGTTCTAGATCGATTCCGCGGCAAATGTCAGCCATTTCCCGCATTTGGTTTGAACCTTCCCCAGATTGCAGTCACCCAACCATATGACCGGTTCCCATCATGCAGGCCCCCCAATGTTGCGTCTCGCGCAAGTCCACATCGCGGCCGTGAGGTGGCTCCAGCTCGCCGCCGCATCGATGCTGCTCTGCGCCGGATTCGGCCCGCACTTCGCCGCGCAAGCAAAAGGCTTCAGCACCTATACCTCGACCGCCGCGAAAGACTGCCGCGTGATCAGCGCCGGAACCGAAGTCGACGACAGCACGATACGCCTCTGCCCGGGTCAGGCGGGCCTCGTGGTGCTGGTCAGTGAGGCCGATCTGCGGGAAACCGTCTCGGTCGGCCGCACCCGCAGCGCCGCCGCCGGGGAGCCGGCCGCCCATGTCTGGTTTGGCCCCTTCAACTCGACCACCACCACCGTGGAGTGGCGGGCGGCCGACAGGAACAGGCCCTTTGCGATCCTCCAGCGCTGGCACATCGCCGACAACGGCGATCAGGACAACGACGGGCGACCGATCGCCAAGCCGATGCTGGTGGTGACGCGGCTGCCGCCCGGGCCGGTGTGCCATGTGGCCTATATCGACGTGAAGGCCAATCCCGACGCCAATGCACTCGCCCGCAAGGCGGCCGATGACACCGCGCGCGATTTCAAATGCGGCGAGGATGAAGTGAAGGTGGTTGGCGCAAACGGTCGCGCGGTCGAGTTGGTGCTCCGGCGCTGATCAAGATATCCGGTCGAGATGGGCCGTGAGCATCGCGCCCAGCAAGGTCTCGACGTCAGTGCCCTCTGGCATCCGGCGCAGGATATCGGAGAGGCGGCCATCGAGCAGCAGCATGGTGAAGCCGTGAACCGTCGACCACGCCCGCGCAATGGCGGCACCCTGCTCGAGCGACAAAGCCGCCTCAGAAATATGTTCGTGCCGGCTGGCGCCGATCGCCCCCGCCAATCCCGCGAATGCGGCGTGGGCGGCGTCACGCAACGCCGGCCTGGTCATGTCCAACCGCTCGGTGCGGAACATCAGCCCATACATGCCGGGATGCGCCTGCGCATAGGCGACATAGGCCTTGACCCGCGCCCTGAGGTTCGCGGGCGATCCGCCCAGGCTCGGTGCCGCGGCCATCGCGGCATTGAAGTTGCGAAATCCGATGGCGGCGAGTTCGCTGATGAGGCCGGTCAGATCGCCGAAATGATGGGTCGGCGCGGCATGGGACACGCCGGCCTGCCGCGCCACCGCACGCAGCGTCAGCCCCTGCAACCCATCGCGTTCGAGCACCGTCTCGGCCGCCTTGAGCAAGGCATCGCGCAGCGCGCCATGGTGATAGGGGGAATCCTCGCCTGAGCCTGCCTTGCGGCCGGCGGCCCTTTTGCCGGGGCGTTTCGGCACCGTTTTGCGTTTCAGCGGCGCGGCGCGAACCGCCGTTGCCCTGTTGGTCGGTCGGGTTGTTGCCATAAACGCCTTATAGATCACGATTTTTACACTGTAAAGATTTCGCTTGACGACGCCGCCATTCGGGCCTAACCGCATCTTTACGATGTAAAGATACACCAAGGGAGGGTCGCCGTGACCATCTTTCTGATCCTTGCCCCCTTCGGCGCTTTCGGACTATTGATGCTGGTGACATCGGCCGCGGTCAGCCTGTTCGCGGCCGCCGCGCTCTGCCTTGCCATCGTCGCCTATGACGTGAGCCGCGGCGGATCGGTCAAAATATTCACCGCAGGCGCGATACTCGTGTTTGGCGCGCTCGGCAGCTACATTACCTTGGTCGACGGCAACTGGAGCAGCGTCGCCGTGCGCTTTGCCGTGGACAGTGGCGTGCTCGCCATTGCGCTGCTGTCGATCGCGATCCGCCTGCCGTTCACGTTGCAATATGCGCGCGAAAGGGTCGACCACGAGATTACATTGCTGCCCGGCTTCATGCGGACGAATTACATTATCACCTGGGCCTGGACCGGCGCCTTCGTGCTGATGCTGGTCGCGGATATCCTGATGATCTATCTGCCAAGCCTGCCGCTGTGGATCGGTCTCGGCGTCGCGTTTGCCGCGCGCAACAGCGCGGTGTACTTTACCAGATGGTACCCGAAGCACCGCCGGGCGAAGTACGGGCCGCCGGCCGCTGCGGCAACGACGGCCAAATCCTGAGCGGAACCGACCCGCGGGGAACGCAACGATGAAAGACGTGTTCGCCAAACTGGCCAGCGACTTCTTTTCCACCATCGTGTTCCTGGTGCTCACCATCACGACCGGCGACGTGTTGCTGGCGACATCCGTCGCAATCGCCGGCTCCATCGCGCAGCTGATCTACGCCCGCGTCAAGGGACAGCAACTTAGCTTCATGACCTATGCCAGCCTGGCGCTGGTGATCGTGCTCGGCAGCGCCACGCTGCTGACCAGTAATCCGCGGTTCGTGCTGGCCAAGCCGAGCATCGCGCATTTCGCGGTCGGCGCGATCATGCTGAAGCGTGGCTGGATGCTGCGTTACCTGCCGCCGATCGTCGTGAAGACCATTCCTGAATACATCACAATCGCCGGCTATGCGTGGGCCGCGCTGATGTTCGCGCTCGGCGCCGGCACCATCGCGGTTGCCATGACCGGTGACATCAGGCTGTGGGCGCTCTATGTCTCGGTCATCGCGGTGGGCGCCAAGGTGGCTGCCTTTGCCGGCCAGTATGTTGCTTTCCGCATGCTGGTGAAGAGCCGGCTCCGCGCCGCGGCGACCGTCGCGTCGTAAAACGAAGTTCGGCCGGCTTGATGCAGGGGTCCCTGGATTGCTTCGTCGCTCCCCTCCTCACATGACGAACGAAACCACAGCGCCGGGTTCGACGATACGTCACGGCTGGTCAATGCCGACATGCAAAAGCACGGACAAGTTGATGCGCGCATGGGTTGCGCGCCGGCAGAAGCCTGATCAGGCTGTCACAAATAGGCGTAGAAGATAATTCCGTTGACTGCGCTCGCGCTCATCAACAGCGCGACCAGGATCGCATTTACTCTGGCAGCTTCAATCATCGCGCAGCATCCGAATCGTCCTGTCCATGAGGCCTATTGGAACAGGAAGCCGCGAAGCGTCATCGGTTTTCTTTTTTGCGCCGACACTTGCGGGACGCGAAAGAATCGAGTCCCGGCCGGGAGGCAAACCTGGTCCGTCCGATGCCGCCGACTGTGCCCGAATCGCCGGGCTCGCCCCGATTAATAGACGAATTGCCGTTGAGCCTGTCGCACCGGCGCCCCTAGAATGCGCTATAGCGAGTCGCAAGCCCATTCTGATTGCGAAACCATTCCGGTTTTTCAGGCGGCGCGTCGAGGGAAAACACAGATGTCGGTGGATGGAAACTGGAACATCACCATGAGCACGCCGCTGGGCGAGCGCGAGGCAACGCTGGCGCTGCAATCGTCGGGTGCCACGTTGACCGGCACTCAGGCCGCGGAGGGCGAATCGGCCGCGATCTTCGACGGCACGGTGAATGGCGGCGACGTCGCCTGGAAGGTCTCGATCACCAATCCGATGCCGCTGACCCTGGAGTTTGCCGGCAAGGTCGATGGCGACACCATCGCCGGCGACATGACCATCAATCCGATGGGAAGTTTTCCGTTCAGGGGCGTGCGGGCGTAAGCGCGCGATTGGAGGCGCCCCCCACATCCTCCGCCGTCATACGCGGGCTCGACCGCGTAACCGTCTATTCAAAAAATGATTGATGGCCGGGTCGAATCCCGGCCATGACGACAGAGAGGCCACAACCCTCATCCCAGATTCAACTCCTTGAAGAAGTCGTTGCCCTTGTCGTCGATGATGATGAAGGCGGGGAAATCCTCGACCTCGATGCGCCAGATGGCTTCCATGCCGAGTTCGGGATATTCCACCACCTCGACCTTCTTGATGCAGTGCTCGGCGAGGTTTGCCGCGGCACCGCCGATTGAGCCGAGATAGAAGCCGCCGTGTTTCTTGCAGGCCTCGCGCACCGCGACCGCGCGGTTGCCCTTTGCCACCATCACCATGGAGCCTCCCGCCGCCTGGAACTGGTCGACGAAGGAGTCCATTCGCCCTGCCGTGGTCGGCCCGAACGCGCCGGAGGCGTAACCATCGGGCGTCTTGGCGGGACCGGCGTAATACACCGGATGATTCCTGAAATAATCCGGCAGCGGTTCGCCCTTTTCCAGCCGCTCGCGCAGTTTGGCGTGCGCGGAGTCGCGCGCCACGATCATGGTGCCCGTGAGCGACAGCCTTGTCTTGGTGGGATATTTCGACAGCGTCGCCAGGATATCCTTCATCGGCTGGTTGAGATCGATCTTCACCACCTCGCCGCCGAGCGCCTGCTCCACCGCCGGCAGATATTGCGCGGGGTTATGCTCGAGTTCCTCGAGGTACACGCCGTCTTTGGTGATCTTGCCGAGCACCTGGCGGTCCGCCGAGCAGGACACGCCGAGACCAATGGGAAGCGACGCGCCGTGGCGCGGCAGCCGGATGACGCGGACGTCGTGGCAGAAATACTTGCCGCCGAACTGCGCGCCGACGCCGAGCGACTGCGTCATTTTCAATATTTCCTGCTCCATTTCGAGATCGCGGAACGCGTTGCCGTCCGCCGAACCGTGGGTCGGCAGCGCATCAAGATAGCGCGCCGACGCGAGCTTCACCGTCTTCATACAGAGTTCAGCCGAGGTGCCGCCGATCACGATGGCGAGGTGATAGGGCGGGCACGCCGCGGTGCCCAAGGTCAGCACCTTCTCCTTCAGGAACGCCAGCATGCGATCCTTGGTCAGCACCGAGGGCGTGGCCTGGAAAAGAAAACTCTTGTTGGCGCTGCCGCCGCCCTTGGCCATGAACATGAACTTGTAGGAATCGTCGCCCTCGGCGTAGATCTCGCACTGCGCCGGCATGTTGTTGGCGGTGTTCTTCTCCTCATACATCGACAGCGGCGCCACCTGCGAATAGCGCAAATTGCGGCGCAGGTAAGCGTCGCGCGCGCCCTCGGACAGCGCGGCCTCGTCGTCGCCGTCGGTCAGCACGCGAGAGCCCTTCTTGCCCATAATGATCGCGGTGCCGGTGTCCTGGCACATCGGCAGCACGCCGCCGGCGGCGATGTTGGCGTTCTTCAGAAAATCGAAGGCGACGAACTTGTCGTTGTCGCTGGCCTCCTTGTCGTCGAGGATGTTGCGCAGCTGCTGCAGATGCCCCGGCCGCAGATAATGATTGATATCGCCGAACGCGGCCTCGGACAGCGCCCGCAGCGCCTCGCGCGACACCACCAGCATATCTTTGCCCAGCACCTTCTCGACCCGCACGCCATCGGTCGTGATCTTCTTGTATGGCGTGGTGTCGGCGCCGAGCGGAAACAACGGCGTATGCCGGTAGGGCGGAACGGGTGTTGGCGTGGGGATGGCGGTGGGGGCGTTCATGGAGAGCAGACCTCAAAGGGGATTTACGGTTCTATCTAGGCGCTTTTCCGCGCCATTTGAAGCGTTCAAAACGCAG
>WNFI01219714.1_pt1 | contig 14040 bp, 13 predicted proteins | sample 5400471 | NCBI WGS metagenome assembly WNFI01 (sample SAMN13153348, study PRJNA577476) | soil metagenome | isolation source: 100 cm saprolite on Douglas fir-dominated hillslope | place: USA:California | collected 2013-09-17 | reverse complement strand
ACCGAGCGCCAACTCTCCGCACCGCCGACCATGCGAAAATGCGCCTGATGCCCGTTCAGATACGCGAGGAAGACAATCCCCGTCTTGTAGGCATAGGTCGGCTGGCGAAAGATGTGGCGCGAGAGCGGCACGGTGGGCGCCAGCGCTTCACAATAGGCTGCGGTGTCGCTGCGATCCAGCGCGTGAAGGGCGTGAGACGCGGCTGGCGCGATGGCGTCGAAGATTCCGAGGAGCGCGTCGCTGTGCCGCGCGTCGTCGCCCAAGATCAGCCGGTCGTAGTTGAAGTCGTCGCCGGTGTACATGCGCACGCCGGCGGGCAACCGAGTGCGCATATGGATCTCCTTCTCGGCGTCGAGAAGCGAGATCTTTATGCCGTCGATCTTGGCGCGATGCGTCTCGATCAGCGTGAGACAGACTTCCATGGCGGCGCTCGCGTCTCGCGTGCCCCAATAGCCTGCGAGTTGCGGGTCGAACATGTCGCCGAGCCAGTGCAGGATCACGGGCTGCCGAACCTGGCGCAACACGGCATCGTAGACTTGCAAGTAGTCATCGCCGGAGCGCGCCACGCGGGCCAGAGCCCGACTCGCCATGAGAATCACGCGCCCGCCCCTGCCCTCGACGTACCCGACTTGCTCTTCATAGGCCCGCTGGATGTCGGTCAGGCTCGAGCCCTCCGCCGGGGCGAGATGATCCGTGCCCGCCCCGCAGGCAACGACGCCGCCGACCGCGCGCGCTTCGTCGATCGACCGGGCGATCAGCTCGCGCGCCGCCGGCCAATCGAGTCCCATGCCCCGCTGGGCCGTGTCCATCGCTTCGGCGACCGCAAACCCAAGTGACCAGAGGTGCCGCCGATAGGCGAGCGTCGCGTCCCAGTCGATTGACGCCGACGACAGCGGGTCGGCGTCGGCCAGTGGATCACAGACGACGTGCGCCGCCGCATACGCCACGCGACGACGGAACGGCTCCGACGCCACGTTCCACTGAACCGGCGGACGCAGCGTGTAACCGGCGACCGAGCCGTCAGCGCGCGGCAGCCGTATGACGAGGGGCATCGATTCTCGGCTCGGAAGCCATGGCGTCGGCGTCGAGAGGGGGCACGTCGATCCACCGACGCTCGCTCCACGACTTCAGTCCAAGCTCGGCGAGCTGCACTCCTTTCGCGCCCTCGATGAAATCATGAGAGTACGGCTCGTCGGTTGCCACGTGGCGCAGAAACATCTCCCACTGGATCTTGAACGCGTTGTCAAATTCGCCGTTGTCGGGTACGTCCTGCCAGTCCTCGTAGTAGTCGAGCGGATTCGGCACGTCGGGGTTCCAGACCGCTTTTGGCGTATTGACCCGTTGCTGAGTCTTGCACCCGCGAAGGCCGGCCACGGCGCTGCCCATCGTGCCATCGATCTGAATCTGGAGGAGCTCGTCACGGTGGACGCGCACGGTCCATGACGAGTTGAAGGCCGCAACGATCTCGCCATCGGCGCCGTCGAGCAAAAAGGTGCCGTAGGCGGCATCGTCCGCGGTCGCCTTGTAACGGCGCCCGCGCTCATCGACCCGCTCGGGAATGTGCGTCGCGCCCAGGCACTGCACGGACTTCACCGACCCGAAGGTGTGGTCCAGCAGGTAGCGCCAGTGCGCGAACATGTCGACGATGATCCCGCCGCCGTCCTCACGCCGGTAATTCCACGACGGGCGCTGCGCCGGCTGCCAGTCGCCTTCAAACACCCAATACCCGAACTCACCGCGCACGCTGAGAATGCGGCCAAAAAAACCGCTCTCGACGAGCCGCTTGACCTTGCGGATGCCGGGAAGAAACAACTTGTCCTGCACCACACCGTGCTTGACGCCGCGGCGACGGGCGAGCTGCGCCAGCTCGAGGGCTTCTGCCGTGCTCGTGGCGAGTGGCTTTTCGCAGTACACGTGCTTCCCCGCCGCGATCGCTTTCCGAACGTTCGCCGCCCGGAGGTTGGTCAACGTCGCGTCGAAATAAATGACGTCGCCGCCATTCGCCAGACAAGCGTCGAGATCGGTCGAGACTCGCTCGACGCCATGCGCCGCGGCGATCTCGCGCAGTTTCGCCTCGTCGCGACCGACGAGAATCGGATCGGGAAGGAGCCGATCGCCGTTCGAGACCGGTACACCGCCCTGGAGTCGAATGGCGACGATCGAACGAACCAGATGCTGGTTCAGCCCCATTCGGCCCGTGACGCCATTCATGATGATGCCAATGCTGCGGACGGTCATCCGTGCCTCGTCGTCAGAGGACTCTCAGTCGCGTCGCCGACATCCAGCGCCGTCGACAGCGCGCGTCGCGGGGCACCCGGGCGCGGTATGAAGGCGATCGCAATCGCGCCTGCGACGGCGAAAGCGATCAGCGCCCCAAACCCGCTCGTATAGGTACCGCTGGCATCACGGAGGCGGCCGACGAGCACCGGTGCCGTTGCTTCGGCAACGCCGTCGGCCGTGAGGATGATGCCCATCGCCCGCCCGAGGACGCGCGTCCCGAACAGCTCCGCCGCCATCAATGGAATGACCATGTATTCGCCGCCCAGCCCGAGTCCGAAGATCAGGGCAAACAGAGTGACACCGGGTCGAGAGTCAGCGATGAGAAGAACGGGGATCGAGCAAGCGACGAGCAGATAGATCAACAGCATCACCTGTTTTTTCGGAACGCGGTCGGCGAGCCATCCCATGGCGAGACGGCCGACGAGGCTGGCGACGAGCACCAGCGATGCGATGCGCGCCGCTTCGACCTGTGCGTATCCATGGTCGAGGCTCAAGTAGAGTTTGAGATGTTGATTCGCTCCGCCGACGGCGGCGATCGAGCACATGCTCCCGATGGCAAGGAGGTAAAATGCCGGCGCCCGCAGCACGTCGCCGAGCGGTGTCGGGGGCCGAGTCGCCGGCGTGCTCCTGCTCCCATCGTCCGCCGGACCCTCCTTGACGACGAGCGCGAACGGCAACGCGACGAGCACAATGAGGAGTCCCAGCAGGCGGAGCGCGCCCTGCCACCCGACGAGGCCCGTCAACCACACGGCAAGAAACGGAACCAGCGCACCCCCGACGCCGATGCCGAGGTACGCAAAGCCCATCGCGCTCCCGCGGGATCGCGTGAACCAACGCGACAGCAATACCTGATTGGGCAGCGGGCCGCCGCAGACGTAGCCGATCGCATTGAAGAGATAAAAGACGTAGAAGCCGGTAAGCGTGTGGACCGAGCCAAGCCCGACGAGCGCAATCCCGGCCATCAGGATTCCGGCGATCATGAGACGTCGGGGTCCGAACTTGTCGACAATCACTCCTGCGGCGAAGCCGAATATTGGACCGACGACGAGCTTGCTCAGGGCATTGCCCGACGTGACCTGGGCGCGCGACCAGCCAAAGTCGCGCACCATGAAATCGTAGAAGAACGGCAACCCGTAGAGAGCGATCCCGACGATCGCGAACAACGCCAGGAACGAGGTCACCGCCACCTGCGCCTGCGTCGTGCGCGGCGCCATCTGATCGTCCGCCTGAGCGTGCGGCCGGCGCGCTGTCGCCACGACGGCTGTCAGGCGAACGCGGTTCGTCCGGCCACCGAGGACTCGCGTACGACGAGCTGTGCGGCGAAGGTTTGGCGCACGGCCACGTGCTTGCCGGCAAACGGAATCTGTTTGTTCAGCAGCTCCGCCGCGGCGACGCCAAGCTGCCGCTTGGGCATTGCGACTGTCGTCAGCGCTGGCGTCGCGAGCGCGGTCATCGGCACATCGTCCCACCCGGCGAGCGCGACGTCGTTCGGGACGCTCAATCCCGCGTCGCGGATCGCCTCCATCGCCCCAAAGGCCATCATGTCGTTCGACGCGAATACGGCGTCCGGCCGATTCTTGTTCGCCAGCAGCCGCCGCATGGCCTCCCGTCCGCCCTCGTACCGAAAGTTGCCTTCGACGACGAGCGACGGATCGATTTTTCGCCCCGCTTCGGCCATCGCGTGGCAGTAGCCTTTGTACCGCTCGGCTCGGCCGAAGGTCGCGCTGCCCGGGCCTTCGTGCGGGCCCGTGATCATCCCGATTCGCGTGTACTCCTGTTCAATGAGGTGGCGTGTCACGCCAAAAGCGCCTTGCTCCGAGTCGACGAGGAGCGTGCTGACCCCGTCGATGCCATAGTCGCGCTCGATGGCGATGACCGGGATTCGCGCCTGGCGGCGCATGAACGTCCGGAGGGTGTCCTCGCGCACGATGTCGCCGATCAGCACGAGGCCGACGATGTGGCCCTCGAGCAAGGTTTTGAGGTTCAGCTCTCCGATCTCGAACTGGTGGTCGGAGTCGGCGAGCAGGAGCGGGCGACCGCTCTCCCGAAGCACGTGGCTGAGCCCGCGGACGATTTGCGTGAAGAACGGGTTCGTGAGATCGGAGACGATCACGCCGACGGCGTAGCCGCTGCTCGTCCTCAGCCCTCGCGCGAGCTGATTTGGTCGGTAGCCACGGCGAGCGACGACGCGTTCGACGCGCTCGCGGGTCGGCGCCGAGACCCAGGCAGCGCCATTGACGACGGCAGAAACGGTTGCGACAGATACGCCACACTGCTTGGCGATGTCGCGCAGGGTGACGGAACGCAACTCGACCGAAGGGAAAGGGTACGTCGAACGAGAACCCGTGAATGGGCCACTATACCTGTAACGTTTAAGCGTGTCAACGAAAACCGTGTCCGATGGCCAATCCCGCTTACGGTGAGCCCCTATTGCATGACGCCGAACGCGAAGACGGTGCGCGACCGATACGTCTCGCCCGGGCGAAGGATCGTCGCCGGAAAGTTTGGGTGGTTCGGCGAATCGGGAAAGTGCTGCGTCTCGAGACAGAGTCCGGTGCGACGCCCGTACACCTGTCCGCCCTTTCCGGCGATCGTTCCGTCGAGGAAGTTGCCCGAGTAGAACTGAATGCCTGGCTCGGTCGTGCTGACGTCGAGCATACGACCACTCCGTAAATCGGCGAGCCGCGCGGCATGAGCCAGCTCCGTGCGGGCGCCGCGGTCGAGCACCCAGTTGTGGTCATACCCCTGTCCGAACCGCAGCTGCTCGTTCGTCGACGCGATGCGCGCCCCGATCGCGGTCGCGTCGCGGAAATCAAACGGCGTGCCGGTCACGGAGGCAATCTCGCCCGTGGGAATGAGCGTGGAGTCCACGGGCGTGTAGGCGGACGCATCGAGCGTCAGGGCGTGATCAAGGATGTCTCCATGCCCGGCGCCGTGCAGATTCCAGTAGGTGTGCTGCGAGAGGTTGATCGGCGTCGCTCGGTTCGTGGTCGCCTCGTAGTCCACCGCCAGCCGGTCATCCGGCGTGAGCGTGTACGTCACGCGCGCCGTCACCGCTCCAGGATAGCCTTCCTCGCCGTCTCGGCTCGTGTAGCGGAGCGTCACCGCGGAGCCGCGATCGGTGCGAGACGCCTCGCCACTCCATAACACCTTGTCGAACCCGCGCGCCCCTCCGTGCAAGCTGTTTGGACCATTGTTGCGTGCGAGGTGGTACGTCACGCCGTCGAGCGTGAACTCGCCGTGCGCGATGCGGTTCGCGTAGCGACCGACGACGGCGCCGAAATACGGCGGATCGTGCAAGTATCCGTCGAGACTGTCGAAACCCAGAACGACGTCCTCCAGCCGACCGGTGCGGTCCGGAGCCCGGACAACGGTGATGATCGCGCCATAGGTCATGACTCTGACCTCGAGCCCGTGCGCGTTGGCGAGCGTGAACAGATCCACGTTCCGGCCGTCGGGAAGGTGTCCGAAGTTTGCTTGATTCACACCCTGGGGAGCGGTAACGGCCGTCTGCGCCACCCGGTCGTCCGGGTGCCGAGACGCAAAGCACGCACCCTGAGCCACGCCCGCGGCGGCGATCACGGCGATATCGGTCATCTGGCGGCGTAACATAGCGTTGTGAGAGGAGGGTCTGCAGCGAATGGCGTTTGGGAGACTCGACGAACCTGTATGCGATGTGATATAGAATGGTGTGAATATGATCGAACCATTTCAACCGAATTCGGACCTCACTGTCAACCCGTCCGTCTTCCGCCGTTTTGCGGCTGTCCTGAGAACGCTGTTCGCCAGGCGTGAAGCGGGTGTCCTCGCCGCGCTCGTCGTGCTCTGCGTGTTGCTGTCGTTCGCGAGCCCGTACTTCTTCACGGTGCGCAACATCTTCAACGTGCTTCAGGGGATGAGTACGATCGGCATCATGGCGATCGGAATGACGATGGTGCTCGTTTCCGGCGGGCTGGATCTCTCCGTTGGATCTGTTCTAGCCGTCGGTGCCGTGCTCACGGCTCGGCTCATGACCTATGAACACTTCAACCCATGGATTGCCGTCTTCTGCGGTCTGGCAGCGGGTCTCGTCTTCGGACTCGGCAACGGCCTTCTCGTGACCCGCGCGCGCGTCGTTCCGTTCATCGCCACGCTTGGGACACTGAGCATCGGGCGCGGGCTCGCCTTTTTGCTCGCGACCAGCGGAGCAGGATCGGTGGCGAGCAACGTGCCGATGCGAGACGCCGCAGTTGGATTCCTCGGCGCGGGCTACATCGGCGCGGTGCCGATGCCGGTAATTCTCATGCTCCTTCTCGTCGTGCTGGCGACCGTGTTCCTCGGCAACATGGTGCTCGGGCGTCAGATCTACGCTGTCGGGAGCAACGCGCGCGCGGCTCGGCTTTCCGGAATCAATGTCGAGCGTGTGCAGCTGTTCACCTATGCGGTGAGCGGTGGCTTGAGCGCTCTCGCCGGAATCATCAGCACCGGCCTCCTCGCCACCGCCTCCACCAATCTCGGCCAGGGCATCGAGCTCGACGTGATCGCCGCCGCCGTGATTGGTGGAACCAGCCTTCAAGGGGGCGACGGAAGCGTGATCGGGGCGATTCTGGGTGCCGCGATCATGGCGGTGATGCGCAACGCATTCGTCCTCCTCGGCCTGCCGTTGCATCTTCAGACCATGATCATCGGCGCCGTTATCCTCCTCGCGGTGGGCTTCGATCGCCGCCATTGACCGTCCTTTCCCCACGTTCACCCGCCCTCCATGCATCGCTTTCTTCGCGCCCTCGTCGCCTTCGCCATCGCCGCCAAAATCACCGGATGCAGCCGGGGCGCGCCGGTCGCTGCCTCGGGACGGCCGGCGAACGCTCCGGCATTCGCCTCGTCGGGGACCGTAGCCGACGAGGGCAGCGTTCAGCCGGTGGCCGCCTCACCCAAGAAGCCGCTCCGAATCGCGGTGCTCGGCCTCGAGAGCAATCCCTTCTGGATCCCGGTCAAGGGCGGCGTCGACCGCGCGCGGCGAGAGCTCGCCACGCGCAACGCCACAGTCGACTGGATCGTCCCCGGCGATGCCCATACCGCCGAGGTGTTCGGCCGCGCGCTCGATGCCGCGGTGGCCAAGCAGTACGACGCGATCGTGACCGTCGCCGGCGACGCCGGCGTCGCGGCGTACATCGACCGGGCCGTGCAGGCCGGCATCCCCGTGGCAACTTATAACTCCGAGACCGACACGCCGAACAACCGCCTCTTTTTCGTCGGCGCCGACGGTTACGCACAGGGAAAGGTCGCCGGCACGCTGATGTGCCGCCTCGTTGGGCCGAAGGGTTCCGTCGGCGTCATTACCGGTTTTTTCGCCGTCGAGGCGCATCAGGCTCGCGTGCGGGGTTTCGAGGACGCGCTCAAGGCCGGCTGTCCTCACGCGACGGTCGTCGGACACGTCGAGAACCATGACAAAGCGGAGATTGCGTATCAGCAGGCGAAGGATTTCATGACGGCACACGCCGAGCTTGGAGGAATCATTGCCACCGCCGGCTCCCCGTTTGGAGCCGCCCGTGCGGTGGAGGAGGTCGGTGCCGCCGGGAAAGTTCATCTCGTCACCTTCGACGCGGTTGACGAGACGATGGACTACGTCGAGAAGGGCGTCATCGACGCGACCATCGGGCAGGATCCCGACGCACAGGGCCACGACCCAGTCATTCGTCTGTACAACTATCTCATGGCCGGCGTGATGCCGCCCTACGGGCGTCTGCTGACGCGCGCTGAGGTGATCACGAAGGACAACGCCGCGCGCTTTCGCGCGCCGCACCCATAGCTATTGCTGGCGCCGGTCGTGCCTGCGACTCCCTCCGCTCCGCTGCTCGAGGCGACTGCGGTGCACAAACGCTACGGCGGGGTGCACGCCTTACGCGGCGTGGACCTGAACGTCCATGCCGGTGAGGTCCACGCCCTCGTCGGCGAGAATGGGGCCGGCAAAAGCACGATGATCAATGTTCTGGCCGGCGCCGTCCGCCCCGATGAAGGACGGATCACGTTCGCGGGCAGTGAGGTCGCCTTTCGGTCCCCGGCCGAATCGCAGGCGGCGGGAATCGCCGTCATTCATCAGGAGCTCGCCATGCTTCCTGCATTGAGTGTGGCCGAGAATTTGTTCATGGGGCGAATGCCGTCGCGCCGCGGCTGGGTCGACCGGCCTGCGATGCGCGAGCGGGCGCGCGAGCTGCTCGCCGAAGTCGGCCTCGACGTCGAGCCCGGGACCATCGTACGCGACCTGAGTCTCTCGCAGCAACAGCTCGTCGAGATCGCCAAAGCGCTGTCGCTCGGGGCGAAGCTGCTCATCATGGACGAACCCTCGTCCTCGCTCACTGGGCACGAGACTCGGCGGCTGCTCGCCCTCGTGCGCCTGCTGCGTGCACAGGGCGTGGCGATTCTGTACGTGTCCCATCGCATGGCCGAAGTCTTCGCCCGGGGCCTCACCCGTCGCAAGGGTCCGCCGCGAGCGAGCGCTGGCAACGGTCTTCTCGACGATGTGAGCTTCACGGTGCGCCGCGGCGAGATCGTCGGAATCGCGGGCCTGGTGGGCGCCGGTCGGTCCGAGGTAGCGCGCGCGATCTTCGGCGCCGACCGCTTCGACGCCGGAGAGATTCTGCTCGAAGGCCGTCGCGTGCGCTTCGGGTCCCCGGTCGACGCGATCAGGGCTGGAGTGGCGATGGTGCCTGAAGACAGAAAGGCGCTCGCACTGTTCCCTGGCAAGCCTGTGCGCTGGAACATCTCCATGGCCTGCCTCCCCGCGTTGAGCCCGGGCGGCTTCATCCAGCGCCGCCGCGAGCGAGCGTTGGCCGCCGATTACGTCGAACGGCTGCACGTAAAGACGCCCGATGTCGAAACGCCGGTCAACGCGCTCTCCGGCGGCAATCAGCAGAAGGCGGTGCTCGCACGCTGGCTGGCCACGCATCCGAAGCTCCTCATTCTCGACGAGCCAACCCACGGTGTCGACGTCGGAGCCAAGGCAGAGATCTACAAGCTGGTGCGCGACCTGGCGCGTGGCGGGATGGCGATTCTCCTCATCTCGTCGGAGCTCTCCGAGGTGCTCGACCTCAGTGACCGCATCGTGGTGATGCGCGAGGGACGTGTCACTGTAGTGCTAGAGCGTGCCCAGGCCGATGAGCGCACCGTCATGATGCACGCTACCGGGATGCGCAATCGGCTTCAATAAAGGGGTTCATCACGGATTGCCGGGAAATGAGCCGCGAAGACTCATTTTCAGCAACCTGTTAGAGTGTCACGCCCCCCTTCCAGATCGCGATCTCGCGATAACCGTTTTTCTCGTTGTTCGTCAGCCGGCCGGACGCGACATCGAGAACGAACGCGAACAACCCATCCGCGAGCTCGTCGATCGATGCCGTCCCATCGAGCAGTGCGCCCGCGTTGAAATCGATCCAATGCGGCTTTTTCACCGCGATGTCCGTATTCGACGCGATCTTCACCGTCGGCACCGGAAAGCCAAGCGGCGTCCCCCGACCGGTGGTGAACAACACCATCGTCGCGCCGCTGGCGATCAACGCCGTTGACGAGACGCCGTCGTTGCCGGGCGACTCGACCAGCGACAATCCTTCGCGTTTGACGGGATCGCCGTAGCGAAGCACGTCGGTCACGCTCGCCTGCCCGCCCTTCTGAATGGCGCCGAACGATTTTTCCTCGAGCGTCGTTAGCCCGCCGGCGATGTTGCCGGGCGACGGATTCTCGTAGATCGTCTGGCCGTGGTCGAGAAAGTATTGCTTGAAGTCATCGATCATCGCCGCGGCATCGCGAAACACCCCGTCGTCCGCGGCGCGATTCAGCAGGGCCTCTTCAGCCCCGAACATTTCGGGGACTTCCGACAACAGAACGCAACCGCCCAGCGCCGTGAGACGATCGGCGATTCGCCCCACGACGGCATTCGCCGAAATACCGCTGAACCCGTCCGATCCGCCGCATTTGTGCCCGAGGACGAGGTCCGATGCCGGGCATTCCACGCGTTCGTCCCGAGACACCACAGCCACGAGCTCCGATACCTCCGCCGTGCCTTGCTCCAGCTCGTCGATCACGTCCTGCGTGTTGAAGAAGCGGAGGCGATGCCGGTCGATGTCCCCGGCGTGCTCGAGCAACGCCTCCATCTGATTGCTCTCGCAGCCGAGGCCGAGGACCAGGACCCCGCCGGCGTTGGGGTTGCGCATCAGGCCGGCGAGAACGCGCTGCGTATGCTCGAGATCATCGCCGAGTTGGCTGCAGCCGAATGGATGTCCGAACGCGTACACGCCGTCGATTGTGCCGGCGAAGCGCTCGGTCGTCAGCCGCGCGATGCGCTCCGCCGCATGGTTGACGCAGCCCACGGTGTTGAGCACCCAGATCTCGTTGCGAGTGCCCACGCGACCGTTCGACCGCCGATACCCCTTGAAGGCCGGCATCGCGGCGCTCGGGATGCGGGGCGGAGGTGTCGGGGCGTAGTGATGCTCGGTGAGCCCGACGAGCCCCGTTGTGAGGTTGTGCGAGTGTACCCAGTCCCCCGTCTCAATCGGCGCGGTCGTCGTGCCGATGGAGAAACCGTACTTGATGACTTTCTGGCCAGCGCCATGTCGATGCAATGCCAGCTTGTGGCCGGGGGCGGCGTGGTCACCGGATGAAGTCCTGGTACTGCTGTTCGATCCGCTGCGTCGTCGTCGTGCCGGACAGGATCAGAATCCGATGCCGGAACGTGGTGGACTGCCCTGGGGCAAGGCGGAAGTTCAGCTCCTCCTTGCCCTGGCTGAACGCCTTTTGGCCCAGCGGATTTGCGGCGAACAAGCCATAGCCACGGGCGTGCCAGTAGGTGGGAAAGCCGACGTTGCTCGGATGATCGAGGATGGCGATGGAGACGGGCTCCTGCTGCACCACACCGGAGAGCATCGTCCACCGGCCGCGAGTGGCCCATACCGAATCACCCTCGAGGCCGGTCGAGCTGCGGTAACGGCCGGTGACTCCCTCGTTGTTCAGAACGGGAACGGCGGTGGCCTTGCCGCTCGCGTCGGTGAACACCTCGGGCTGCGTCGACGGCTGCTCCAGCGCGCGCGCCACCCGGAGACCAAGCATTCCGTCTTTCGCGTCCGGGAAGCGGACGGTGTCGGAGAGCGCGGTAAGCGTCGTGATGCGGTCGATGCCGCGCAGGCTTGCGCCGGCATGGAAGACGAAGCGCGTCTCCTCACGCAGCAGGGCCTTTCCCTGCGGGTCGACCCAATCAGACGTGACGTCGAGCGTGGCCTCGCCGTTGCCCTCCTGCATGCCTCGAATCGCGCGATGGAGGATCGTGCCCATTTTCGGCGCGCGCGCGGCGGGGATCGCGTACGAGTTGTTCCAGAAGTCGAGTCCATTCACGTTCTCGTAGTTGAACCACAGTCCAACGTGATGGGGATGATCCACGCGCTCGCCGGGCCGCGGGTCGAGCGGAAAGCCGCGAGTCACGATGATGCCGGTGGCCGTGCGCAGCGGATACAACACCGGTTTCTTCACGGTGGTCGGGTAGATGTACGCCGTGAACGGCTGACCGTCGACCAGCACGTCGACGCGGCGGGCCGTGTCGTTGCGAACCAGCTGGATTCGGTACGCGGCGGGGCCCGCAGGCGTCGCCTGGGCAGTGGCGACGGCCGGCAGGCCGCAGACGAGCACGGACAAACAGGCGAAACTGCGGGCTAGAGAGCGAGGCATGGGCAGCGAGTTGGTGTAAAGTGGACGTAACGCGTTATCGTTCAATGGTCAATGCGAGGCGAGGCAACCATGCTCAGCACTACTGCTCGTAACCTGACGATCGCGGCTGGCGCCCTGCTTCTCGCGATGGGGTACGGTTGTCGTCAGCAGTCCGCTGGCGCGGCTCCCACCCCGACGGCTTCGGACTCCATCGACGTCGGGTATGGAACGCAAGCCAAGCGGAACGTCACTGGCTCGATCTCGCAGATGGACAGCGGTGCAAGTCGCGGCAAGGCCCTGACCATGGCCGATTTGTTGTCGGGTCGCGATCCCGCCCTGGAGGTGACGCGTCTGCCGGACGGTGGCCTGTCGCTTCGCATTCGGGGCGGGAGGTCGATCAACGCCTCGAATGAGCCGCTGGTCGTCATCGACGGCGTTCCGCAGCGCGCGGATAACGCCGTGCTCCAGGACATCGACCCGAGGGACGTCGCGACGATCAGTGTGCTGAAGGATGCCGGTTCGCTCGCCGCCTACGGCTCTCGGGGGTCCAATGGAGTTCTCCTCATCACCATGAAGAAGCACTAAGCGCGGCCTTCGGATTGTACTTGGTCACACGGTCGAGCAGCTTGCCGGTCCGGACGAGGTCGAACCAGCGCATGCCTTCGCCGCCCAGCTCGCGTGAGCGCTCGTCGAGCATGAAGTCGATACTCAAATCGGCCGTCGTGACGTCCATCGCTGGCTTCGGGACACCCAGTTTTGCGGCCCTCTCGCGGACCGTGTTGATGTACGGCAGCGCCTCGAGGGGCCGTCCGTCCCGCATCAGCGCTTCACCCGCGATCAGATAAGTCTCCGCGAGACGGAAGATCGGCCAATCGCGCGAGCCGCGGACGTCGTTGACGGTGAGACGGGCGGGATCGATGAACTTCTTGTTGAACGAGGCGAACGCGGCGTCGGTGTACTTGGCCGGCGTGAGAATCGTACAGATGTTGTGTGTGACGCTGTCGCTCGCGAGAATCTGCACGCCGGGCATCCAGATCGCCGTGTCACCCACCGCGATCGACTTTCCGTTCTTGCACTTGCCGCCGACATTCGAGAAGTAGGCCGTGGTGAAGCTGTCGTCATACCTCGTGTCTTTCGTGCGGTCCCAGAGGCTCATGAAGTACGTCGTCGCCCGGAATCGCTTGAACGCGCGACCATTCGCCAGGTCGCGGGTCATCCCCGGAAAGAGCTCGTACGCCATGAGGAAGTACAGGTGCGACGAATTCCCCGGCCCCGTGGTCAGCGGATCGGACGTGTACTGGATCGCCCACACCACTTCGGAATTCTTCTTGTTCCCGAACGTCCACTGATCCGAATACTTCGGCGTGAGCGCGAACAGTCCGGAGCTGATCACTTTCTGCGCCTCGGTCGCGGCGAGCGCCATGTCGCCCGTGGCGGCCCGCGTACCTTCGACACCGAGTCGCGATTGGCCACCGTCTGCGGACCCTTCGTCGGCGTGAGGAGCAGCGGCACGTCGCCATACATCCGGACGAGGTCAAAGTAGTAGAGCGCGCGGAGGAAACGGGCTTCGCCGATGCGCGAAGCCAGCAGGGCCGCGCTGATTGGCACGGTCGTGTCGGCGATGGCCGTGTTCGCCGTGTTGATCGCGTTGTAGAAGCCGCGCCACGAATCCCCGAAATACGATTCATCGCTATTCAAGCCCGCGTCGTAGTTTCCGATCGACTTGTGGCCGCCGTCCGAGCCGGTGGTGAACTCGTCGGTACCGAACGCGGTCAGGGTGAGTCCTCGCTCCTGCCCGTAAAAGTTGCGCAGCTCCTCATATGAGGCGTTCACGACGGACGTGAAGCCGGTTGGGGTCGCGTAATACTGATCGGTGATGCCCGAGATCGGCGTCTCGGTGAGATTCACGCACGCGGCGGCAAAAAGGCCCACCGCAATCGCGGCAACCGGCGCGGCGAGCGTGAGCACGGTTGTTCGAGTCGAGTGTGTCATTGTGTTTTTTACCTGTTAAAAGCCGAAGGTCGCGCCAAACAGGAACGTGCGATATGAGGGAGTGCCGGCGCTGGCTCGTCCTTCCGGATCGAGCACCGT
>WNFI01002641.1_pt1 | contig 14042 bp, 15 predicted proteins | sample 5400471 | NCBI WGS metagenome assembly WNFI01 (sample SAMN13153348, study PRJNA577476) | soil metagenome | isolation source: 100 cm saprolite on Douglas fir-dominated hillslope | place: USA:California | collected 2013-09-17 | reverse complement strand
GATCGCCAGGGTCGCGTCAACCTCTCCCGCAAGGACGCTCTCAAGGAGGCCGCGAAGTGGGGCCTGTCGGAGGCCGACGAGAAGTTCGCCAGGCCGCCGGTGCGTCCCGAACCCGGCGCCGAGCCGGTCTTCGCGGCCGGCGGCCGACGCCGAGCCGGAGAGGCCGCGCTTCCGCGGTAACCAGCGGCCGCCCCAGGACTGACCGTCCGTTCGATTCGGTGAGCCCGAGGCGAAGAGTCTCCTCGGGCTCGCCTTACGAGGCGAGCATCGGGTTCTCCCGCGCCATCAGGGTGGGGGAGCCTAGGCCAGGTCGGCGATAGCCGCTCGAACGGCGGCCAGGTGTTTGCTGACATGGACCGGATTCAGCGCCACCATGCGCGACACCGGGAACTCCCGCCCGCCGGCGGGGGCGAATTTCACGATCGACTCCATCCACTCCGGCGTCACCGCTCTCATGGCGGCGGCCACTGCTGGGGCGTTTTGCTGGATCAGGGCAAGGACCTCGACGCGGCTTACGCCGGCATGCTCCTCGGCCTCTACGGCGTTGGCCGCGTCCTGCTCGGCCACGCTGCCGGGAACCTCCACCTGGACGTCAAACCAGGTGGCCATCTGCGGCATCAGGGCGGCTATGTGGTAGGCCATGACGCCGACGGTGCGCTCCTCGACGGGCACGACTCTCGCCCAATCGTCGTCGGAACACGTCCTGACGAACTCGATCGGGAGTGACACCGGTTTGGGATTCGGTCACAGTCCACCTCTAGGCCGCGTTGCCCACGGCGCCCGGGGGAGCAGCCGGGCTGGCGTCATTCGGTCCGTAGAATCGGCACATGCCAGCCGAAATCCCAGTCGTGGTCTGTGGCGCCCTCGGCAAGGTCGGCCGCACCGTTGCGGCGGCCGTCGCTGCCCAGCCGGACATGCGCGTCGCCGCCGAGGTCGACCTCGACGACAACCTCGAGCAGGCCCTGCCCGGGGCTGCCGTGATGGTTGACTTCACTGCCCCCGACGCCGCTTTCGGCAACGCCCAGGCGGCGCTGGCCGCCGGTGTTGCACCAATCGTCGGCACCACCGGAATGAGCGCGGGTCAGGTCGACGAGATCAGCCGGCAGGCCCAGCGATCGGAGGTCGGCGGTGCGGTGATCCCCAACTTCGCCATCGGCGCGGTGCTGATGATGCGGCTGGCGGAGGCCGCGGCGCCCTACTTCGAGTCGGTGGAGGTCATCGAAGCCCACGCCGACACCAAGCTGGACGCGCCCTCCGGGACAGCCCTGGCCACGGCCCGGCGGCTGGTGTCCGCCCGCGACAAGCCGTTCGCCTATGCCCGGCCCGAGAAGGTCACCCTGGCCAACACCCGGGGGGGAGAGGAGGGGTTCGTCGGCGTCCACAGCCTGCGTCTCCCCGGGCTGGTAGCCGACCAGGAGGTCGTCTTCGGGGCCCAAGGGCAGACGCTGTCGATCGCGCATCGGACCACCAGCCGGGAGGCGTTCGTGCCGGGGGTGCTGGCGACCATCCGAGCAGTCGTGGCCGAGCGCCGCTTCTACCGGTCCTTGGACGAGGTCCTGGGGCTGACCGCCGCCTCGGGCTGATGGGCGTACGAGTCGGCGTCGTGGGCGCCACCGGTGTCGTCGGCCGCACTATGCTCCGGGTTCTCGAGGAACGATCCCTGCAGGTGGACGAAATGCGACCGATGGCCTCAGTGCGCTCGGCAGGGACAATGATCAGCTTCAAAGGCGACCTGGTCCAGGTCGTCGAGGCGACCCCGGACGCCTTTGTCGGGCTCGACGTAGTCATGTTCTCGGCCGGCAGCTTGGCCAGTACCAACCTGGCCCCGGCAGCGGTGGCAGCTGGGACGGTGGTGATCGACAACAGCTCCGCCTGGCGCCTCGAGCCCAGCGTGCCGCTGGTGGTCCCGGAGGTGAACCCTGAAGCCGCCATGGACCACCGCGGCATCATCGCCAACCCCAACTGCTGCGCCATCCCTCTGACCATGGTCCTCAAAACGGTCTCGGGCATGTCACCACTGCGGCGGGTGCTGGTCGACACCTACCAGGCGGCGTCGGGCGCGGGTCGCCTCTTGGTGGACGAGCTACAGGGGCAACGCCGCGCTTTGGCCGCCGGCAGCGAGCCACCAAGAACGGTCTACCCCCATGTGCTGGAGGGGAATGTGGTCCCTGGGGGCTGGATCATGGACGACCACATGGCCGACGAGGCCCCTCCTGTGTACGAGGACGCCGAGGCAGCGTTCGCCTACAACCAGGAGGAGCTCAAGATCGTCGCCGAGACGCGAAAGATCCTGGGCCTGCCGACGCTGGCGATTGCCTGCACCACGGTGAGAGTCCCGGTGGAGATCGGGCACAGCGAATCCGTCTGGGTAGAGACCGAGGGTAGCCTGCGGCCGGCCGAGGTGCGGGCGCGGTTCCAAGAAGCCAGTGGCATCGTGGTCCAGGACGATCCCCGGGCCCAGGTCTACCCGCTGTCACGAAGCGCCGCCGGCACAGACCAGGTTTACGTCGGCCGAATACGGCGCGATCTTTCCCACGAGCGCGGGCTGGCGTTGTGGCTGGCCGCCGACAACCTGCGCAAGGGCGCCGCCACCAACGCCGTCCAGGTCATGGAGCTGCTCTTCTCCTGATCGGTCGACTGCGGGCCGCGCAGTAAAATCGGCAGATCATGAGCGCCGCTGTAGACCTTGGCCGCGTGCTCACCGCGATGGTCACGCCATTCCACCCCGATGGTTCGCTTGATGTCGGCCGGGCGGAGGAGCTCGCCAACCTCCTCGTCGAGAACGGCAACGACGGTGTGGTGGTAGGCGGGACCACCGGCGAATCGCCGACCCTAAACCACGACGAGAAGTTGGAGCTGTACAGGGCGGTGCGAGGCGCCATTCCCAACGCCGTCGTCATCATGGGCGCGGGCAGCTATGACACCGCGGCCTCGATCGAGCTGGCCCGGGACGCCCAGAACCTCGACGCCGACTGTGTCCTTGCCGTCGTGCCCTACTACAACAAGCCGCCGCAGAGGTCGCTGCTGGCCCATTTCAAGGCCATCGCCGGTGCAGTCGATGTCCCGGTCATGCTCTACAACGTGCCTTCGCGCACGGTTGCCAACATGAACCCGGAGACCACCATCGAGTTGTCTCACGTGTCCAACATCGTCGCGCTCAAGGAGGCCAGCGCCGACCTGACCCAGTTCGCGACCGAGGCCGCCGGGATGGCGCCGGGCTTCCGGATCTATTCAGGGGAAGACAGCCTGACCCTGCCGATGCTCTCGATCGGCGCGTACGGCGTCGTCAGCGTCGCCGGGCACTTCGCGGGCAAGGGCATTACGCAGATGGTCGAGGCCTACCTGGAAGGCAAGGTGGAGGAAGCCACCCAGATGCACTACCGGTTGCTGCCGATCTTCAAGCAGGTCTTCTGCACCGCCAGCCCGATACCCACCAAGACGCTCCTCAGGTCGATCGGCATCGATGTCGGCGGCACGCGGCTTCCGCTGGACATGGCCGAGATCACCGACGTGCAAACCCAGTCGCTGGCGGCGGTCTTCCAGGAGCTCGGCGACCTGGCTCTGACTCTGCCGGTACCGGCATCCACCGTTCCCTAGGGCCCCGACGGGCTTGAGCGAGGCGCTCCAGGTCCTTCACCAGGAGGTCCGTGAGTGCACCCTCTGCGCGCTGCACCGGACCCGGACCAAAGCCGTACCCGGGGTGGGCGGCGCCGACGCTCGAATCATGGTCGTGGGGGAGGCGCCGGGCAAGAACGAAGACCTCCAGGGCGAGCCCTTCGTGGGCGCCGCGGGCCAGCTCCTCAACAAGCTGTTCGGCTACGTCGGCATCAGCCGCGACGAGGTCTACATCACCAACATCATCAAATGCCGACCCCCGGGCAATCGTGACCCGCTACCCCAGGAGGTCGCCTCCTGTTCGGCCTACCTCGACCGCCAGGTCGAGCTGATCCGTCCCGCGGTCATCCTGCTGCTGGGCCGTCACGCCGTGCAACGGCTGCTGCCCGGCGCCGACGGCATATCCCGCATCCACGGGCAGCTCGTGGAGAGGGGCGATCGCGCCTACGTGCCGCTGTACCATCCGGCCGCCGCACTGTACAACGGGTTCCTGGTGGACACCCTCAAGGTCGACTTCAAGAAGGTCCGTGGCTACATCGACATGATCGAAGCCCGGCGCGCGGCAACCCCGCCGGTGGTGGCCCCCAACCCCGAGGAGCAGCTGTCGCTCTTCTAAGCCACCCCTGGTGAGCCTGCTCAAGGTCATTCCCCTGGGCGGACTCGGGGAGATCGGGCTGAACATGATGGCGCTCGAGTACGACGGCCGCATCATCGTGGTCGACGCCGGCCTGATGTTCCCCAAGGAGGACATGCTTGGCGTCGACCTGGTCATCCCCGATATCAGCTACCTGGTTGAACGGGCGGCCCAGGTCCAGGCGATCCTGCTGACCCACGGCCACGAGGACCATATCGGCGCGCTGCCCTTCGTGATCAACCGGCTCAACGTGCCGATCTACGGCACCCGGATGACGCTGGGGCTGGTCAAGAACAAGCTTCGGGACCACCGCCTCCTCTCCGGCGCCACGCTCAACGAGGTCCAGCCCGGGGACGTCGTCAACCTGCCGCCCTTCAGCGTCGAGTACATCCACGTCGCCCATTCGATCCCGGGCGCCACCGCGCTGGCCATCACCACGCCGGTGGGGGTGGTTCTGCACTCGGGCGACTTCAAGCTGGACCAGACCCCGGTCGACGGCAGGCCCACGGACATGTCGCGGCTGGGCGAGTACGGACAGGAGGGCGTCCTGTTGTTCCTGTCCGACTCGACCAACGCCGAGCTCGACGGCCACACTCCGTCTGAGCAGGTTGTCGGCGACGCCTTTCGCGCCATCTTTCCACAGGCCAAGGGCCGGATCATCATCACCACCTTCGCTTCCAACGTCTACCGGCTGCAGCAGGCGATCGAAGTGGCGGCCCAGTTCGGTCGTAAGGTCGCCGTGGTGGGGCGAAGCATGTCCAACAACATCCACCTGGCGCAGGAGCTGGGACTGCTCCAGGTGCCACCCGATACGTTGATCCCGATCAAGCAGCTGGACAAGCACCCGGACGCCGATGTGGTCGTCCTCAGCACCGGCGCCCAGGGCGAGCCGCTCTCGGCCCTGTCGCGCATCGCCAACGGCGAGCATCCCTTGGTGCAGCTGCGCAAGGGCGACACCGTCATCCTCTCGGCGACGCCAATCCCCGGCAACGAAGGGTCGGTCCACCGCACCATCAACAATCTCTACCGCAACGGCGCCAACGTCTTCTACTCGGCCCGCAATCGGGTCCACGTCTCCGGCCACGCGTCGGCTGGGGACCTCAAGATCGTTCTCAACCTGGTGCGGCCGAAGTTCTTCGTGCCGATCCATGGGGAGGATCGGCACCTCGCCCATCACGGCTTGCTGGCTCGCGACGTGGGCCTGTCAGAGGAGAACGTGATGCTCGCCGGCGACGGCGCCATCATCAACGTCGGTCCCGAGCTGTTCGAGCACAAGGGTGACGTCGACTCCGGCTATGTCTTTGTCGACGGGCTGGGCATCGGCGACGTGGGCAGCGTCATCCTGCGGGACCGGAAGCACCTCGGCCAGGACGGTATCTTCGTGATCGTTATCACCGTGGACCACGGCAGCGGGCGTCTCGTGGGCCGTCCCGACGTGGTCACCCGCGGCTTCGTCCACGAGGGCGGGGCGGAGGAGCTGATCGAGGCCGCCAAGGACCGCGTGGTGGCCGCGATGGGCAAGTTGGAGCCCGAAGGCAGCGACAGCACGGTTCTGCAGAACAACATCAAGGACGTGCTGGGCAAGTACCTCTACGAGCAGACCAAGCGTCGACCGATGGTGATCCCGGTGGTGATGGAGGTTTAGGGCGGGCTACGATGAGCGGCCATGGTTGAGGGTCGCGCCACCGAGTTGAAGGTGGCTCATGTCGGCGGCATCGACGTCATCTTGACACCGGCATGGGCGGCCGGCACGCTGATCCTGATCGTCTTCTTCAGCGGGGTTGGCCACTACCTTTTCCACCACGGCTTCGCCAACGCCATCGCCGGTGGGATCGTTCTCGCCGCCTGTCACTGGGTCTCCGAGGTGGTTCACAACGTCGGGCACAGCACCGCCGCCCGCCGCACCGGTCATCCGATGACCGCTACCCGGCTGGGATTCCTGCTCGTGTTGGGTCTCTCCGTCTACCCTGAGGACGAGCCCGGGCTGCCGCCCGAGGTGCACATATCGCGGGCAATGGGTGGACCCGCAGGCAGCGCCATCCTTACGGCAGCCCTGGGGGTCCTGGCGTTCCTGACCGCCGGCTCCAGCCTGGGCTGGGTCGTCCTGGTGTGGTTTCTCGACAATCTTCTGGTCTTCACCCTGGGTGCGTTCCTGCCGCTGGGGTTCAACGACGGCAGCACCCTGATCCGCTGGATGCGCCGCCGGCAGGCCAACGGCTGACCGGAGGCGGCCGGCGCCAATCAGGCCTGCGGGTCCGGATGGCGTTCACCCGATGCCACCCCATCGCGGGTGTTCAAATACGAGTGGCGCTGCTAGACTGCGCCTCAACGTCCTCTCCACGACTTCTAATGTCAACTACACGCCGCACTCCACGTCGCCGCACCAGTCGGGCTGCTCCTCGAAAGGGTCGCAGTAGCCCGGCGCGCACCCATCGGCCGGCGGCCAAGACCCGCACCCCGGCGCGGAACGCGGCTCCCCAGGCGCGCCTTCCCCAGATTGAGCTGACCGACGGACAGCGGCGTGAGGGGACCGGCCTGCTACTGATCATCGTTGCCGCCCTGCTGACCCTCTCGATCGTTTTCTCGCCGGGCGCCGGACTGACCCGGGTTCGCGGCTTTCTGCTCGATTCCGTCGGCCTGGGCTGGCTGGCGGTTGTGATCATCATGGCCGCCGGCGGCATCAGCATGATCGGCGGCCGTCGTGCGGCGGTGGATGGCGAGACCGTCCGGGCCAGCCGCAACCCGATGGCGGTTTTCCTGGGCATGGCGCTGCTGTCGACGTCGGTGCTGGGACTGCTGCAGCTGCTGATGTTGCCACCGGCGGAATGGGTCATCCACCACCAGCAGGCAGGCGGCGTGGTCGGTTCGGTGGTGGCGGGGCGGCTGAACGACCTGCTGACAGCCTGGGGGGCGGCGATCGTGCTTTCCGGGCTCGCCCTCTTCGGAGCCATGCTCAGCTTTGACCTGTCGCTGGCGGCGCTGGCGGAGCGGATCAGGCCGGCGCTGCCCGAGGAGGTGCCGGTGGTGCCGGAACCCGAAGGGATGCCGATGGCGGAGTCGGGCTGGCCCCAGAAGCGACATTCGGAGAGCGTGGTCGACAAGGTGCCGCCGGCACCGCTCTTCCCACCGCTCGAAGAGGTCGCCGTGGAGCCGCCGCCGCCGCCGGTCGAGTCGGGCTCGCCCGACATCCTGGACGCGGCGGAGGTCGAGCGCGCCCGCGCCGCGGCCCAGGCCGAGTGGGCCGCCGCCGCCGCCGCCGCACACGAGGCCGACGCCGAGGAGGAGCGCCAGGTCTGGTTGCTCCCGCCGCTCAACCTGCTCGACCCGATGGGCTCCAAGCACGAGAAGCTGCAGGAGGAGGTCAAGCACAATATCGAGCTGATCGAAAGCACGCTGGCAAGCTTCGGCGTGGCGGCTCGAGTCCGGGGGGTCAACTCTGGCGCCAGCGTCACGCAGTACGAGCTGGAGCCCGCCAAGGGGGTGCCGGTGCGCAAGATCACCGCGCTGCAGAACGACCTGTCGCTGGCGCTGGCGGCGCCGATCCGGATCCAGGCCCCCATCCCCGGCAAGCCGGCGGTCGGCCTGGAGGTGCCCAACAAGGCCAGCGCGCTGGTCACCTTACGGGAGATCATCCGCCCTGCTGGCGGGCTTCCTGCTCCGCCACACACCTGACCAGCTGCGGTTCGTTCTGATCGACCCCAAGCGGGTCGAGATGTCGATGTACAAGGACCTGCCGCACCTGCTGGTGCCCGTGGTCACCGAGGCCGACCACGCGGTGGCGGCGCTGCGCTGGGCGGTCACCGAGATGGAGAACCGCTACAAGCTCTTCGCGTCGCACTCGGTGCGCAACATCGCCGGCTTCAACGCCCGCGCCCCCGAGATCGGGCTCGAGCCAGTGCCCTACATCGTCGTGGTCATCGACGAGCTGGCCGACCTGATGATGGTCGCCGGCAACGAGGTCGAAGAGCTGATCTGCCGCGTCGCCCAGCTGGCGCGTGCGGTCGGCATCCACCTGGTGGTCGCGACTCAGCGGCCCTCCGCGGACATCATCACCGGCCTGATCAAGGCCAACATCCCCAGCCGGATCGCCTTCGCCGTCAGCTCGGGGATCGACTCCCGCGTGGTCCTGGATGAGACCGGCGCCGAGAAGCTTCTGGGCCGCGGCGACATGCTGTATTTGCCAGTGGACGCCGGCAAGGCCACCCGGATACAGGGCGTGATGGTCTCCGACAAGGAGCTCGAGAGCGTCATCGACCACTGGAAGAGCCAGGGGGCGCCAACCTACCAGGAGGAGATTTTCAACCTCGTCAGCACGGTGTCGTGGGCCAGGGAGGGCGGCAAGCGCGACCCTATGTTCGAGCGGGCCGCCCGGGTCGTGGCCAGCGAGGGCCGGGCGGCCACCAGCCTGCTGCAGCGCAAGCTGGCGATCGGGTACACGCGGGCCGCCCGGATCATCGACCAGCTGGCCGAACACCGCATCGTGGGCCCGTACGAGGGCAGCAAGTCACGCGAGGTTCTGATGTCGCTCACAGACCTGGACGGGCTCTTCGAGCGCTTCAACTCGGGGGGCGAGAACATCCAGATCGAGCAGCACTACGATGAGGGCGAGACCGACTACTGATCTCGGCGTGGTCTGCGTGGCCTCGAATCCCGCCACTAGAATTGGCACGACGCATCGCCCCCCTTTGATTCGGTGCGCTCACCGGAAGGTTGATGTTAGGCAGCAAACTCAAAGAAGCCCGCGAAGCCAGGGGTGTTCCCCTTCACGAGGTCGAATGGGCCACCAAGATCAAGGCGGCCTACCTCGAGGCGATCGAGGCAGAGGACTTCGCTTCGATCCCAGGCGCGGTATACGCCCGCGGGTTCATTCGGACCTATGCGCGCTACCTGGGGCTCGATGCGGCCCGCCGTGACCCTGGAGCGCAGCGGCATGATGATCACGCCGGCGATGGTGGTCGCGGTGGCCCTGGTGCTGCTACTCGGCATCTTCGGCTTCTACGTCAAGACCCAGTTCGACCGCTACCAGGCCTCGCTGGCGGCTGGATCGCAGGCGTCGCCGCGCGTCTACCTGCCGTCCCCGATGCCCTCGTCGTCGAGTCTGCCGACCCCCAGCCCTTCGCCGACGGCGAAGGTCTACGCTGGGGTGGAGTTGATCATCAAGATCAGTAACGGTCCGGCCTGGTTGAGGGTCGACATCGACGGGCAGCCCTCGGCGGAGACCGGTGCGGGCGGCAAGATCTATCAGCCTGGGGCGGTGCTGACAATCAACGGCACCAAGACCGTCCACGTAACCTCGGGGAAGGCCAACAACACCGACGTCACCTTCAACGGTCAGGACCAGGGCCCGATGCAGGGCAGTGGCGACGTGGCCGACAAGACGTACTCCAAGGCCTGAGAATGGCGGACGCGAGTTTCGACGTCGTCTCCGAGTACGACCGCCAGGAGCTGGTCAACGCGGTCAACCAGGCGCAGCGGGAGATCGGCACCCGTTATGACTTCAAGGGCACCAATTCGACGCTGGAACTGGCCGAAAAAGAGATCACCCTCGAAGCCGACAGCGATTACAAACTGGGCGCCATGATCGACATCCTGAAGTCGAAGATGGTCAAGCGGCAGGTCGACCTCAAGGTGCTCGACCCCCAGAAGGTGGAGGCGGCTGCAAAGGGGAGGGTGCGCCAGAAGGTGGATTTGCGACAGGGCCTCTCGGATGAGCTGGCGCGCGATGTCGTCAAGCGCATCAAGGGTGACCTCCCCAAGCTGCAGTCGCGCATCGAGGGCGACAAGGTCAGGGTCACCGGCAAGAGCCGGGACGACCTGCAGGCGGCGATCAAGCTGCTTCGGGACGCCAACCTCCCGATCCCGCTGCAGTTCACGAACTATCGCTGAGGCCCGGACCGCCGGGACCGGCGTCGAGATGGCTGTGGCCGTCCCCAAACCGGGTACGCTGACAGCCATGACTGAGAGCGTCGCCGACGCCGACCAGACCGGGCGGGCGCTGACCCGGCATGAGAACGTCAACCTGCCCAACACCCTCACCACACTCCGCCTGCTTCTGATCCCGGCGATCCTGCTCACCTTCGACGCTCAGTTCACCTACCACCAGCTGGCGGCACCCGCGCTTTTCATCGTGGCTTCGATCACCGACTCCATGGACGGCAGGATCGCCCGCCGCTTCGGTAAGGTCACCACGCTGGGCAAGTTCCTCGATCCCCTGGCCGACAAGATGCTGATCCTGGCGGTGCTGGCGTTGCTGGTGCAGGACGCCCTGCTGCCGGCATGGATCGTGGTGGTGGTCGTTGGTCGCGAGCTGCTGATCACCGGTCTGAGAGCGGTTGGCGCGGCTCAGGGCCTGATCATCGTGGCGACGCCCTTCGGTAAGACGAAGACGGTGAGTCAGATGCTGGCCGTCGGTCTGCTGATGCTGGAGCGGCCTTATCCAACGCTCACCGGGCTGGCCGCCGGCATGGTGTGGGCGGCGGTGATCTTCACCGTGTTCTCAGGCCTGGACTACCTCTGGCGCTACCGGCGCCTGCTCTACCGGTAGCCATGCTCGAGGGCAGCTCCCTCAGCCCCGTCCTCGCCTCCCTTCAAGACGTCCTGCGACGCCGTCACCTCACCGTCGCGGTGGCCGAGTCCTGCACCGGGGGGCTGCTGGCGGCGGCCCTGACCGATCTGCCGGGGTCCTCCGAGTCGTTTCTGGGAGGGATGGTCACCTATGCCAACGAGGCCAAGATCGGGATCCTGGGGGTTGACGAGGCGATGCTCAAGAAGCACGGGGCGGTCAGCGCCGAGGTGGCCGAACAGATGGCCGCCGGCGCGACGGAGGTGTTCGGCGCCGACGTGGGGCTGGGCGTCACCGGGGTGGCGGGCCCCGCTTCGGAGGGTGACAAACCCGTCGGCTTGACTTTCATCGGCGCCCGGTACGGGGACAGGAGCCTCGTCCGTCGGTACCACTGGAACGGCGGTCGGGCCGCCAACCGTGTCGCCAGCGTCGAAGCCGCGATCCAGCTGGCCACCGAACTTCTGTCTTAGCGAACATACAGCCGCGTGTTACTATTGACGGACAGGGGATTGTGGTAGGATCGAACAAACGTTCGACTACACGTCCAACCACACTAGGGAGCACGGCATGCTAGAGAAGCGCGACAAGAGCGAGAAGGCCATCGAGAAGGAGCAGGCCGCCCGGGACCAGACGCTTGACTCAGCCCTGGCTCAGATCGAGAAGTCGTACGGCAAGGGCGCGATCATGCGGCTGGGCGATGCGCCGGCGACCCGGAACATCGAGGTCATCCCAACCGGGGCCTTGACTCTGGACCTCGCTCTCGGCGTCGGCGGCATCCCGCGGGGGAGGGTGATAGAGATCTACGGCCCTGAGTCCAGTGGCAAGACCACGCTGGCACTGCATGTCGTGGCCCAGGCCCAGAAGCTCGGCGGCGTTGCCGCCTTCATCGACGCCGAGCACGCCCTCGACCCCCTCTACGCCGCCCGCATCGGGGTCAACACCGACGACCTGCTGGTCTCTCAGCCCGACACCGGGGAGCAGGCCCTCGAGATCGTGGACGTCCTGGTCAGGAGCCAGGCGGTCGACATCGTGGTGGTCGACTCGGTGGCCGCGCTGGTGCCCAAGGCCGAGATCGACGGTGAGATGGGCGACAGCCACGTCGGCCTGCAGGCCCGCCTGATGAGCCAGGCGCTGCGCAAGCTGACCGGGGCCATCTCCAAGTCGAGCACCTCCGTGGTCTTCATCAACCAGCTGCGCGAGAAGATTGGCGTGATGTTCGGCAACCCCGAGGTCACCACGGGGGGCCGGGCGTTGAAGTTCTACGCGTCGGTGCGGCTCGATGTCCGCAAGATCGACACCATCAAGTCAGGGCTCGACGTGGTCGGCTCGCGAGTCAAGGTCAAGGTGGTCAAGAACAAGGTGGCACCGCCGTTCAGGTCGGCCGAGTTCGACATCCTCTACAACGAGGGGATCTCCTACCTGGGCAGCGTGCTCGACGCCGGCATCGATGCCGCCATCGTCGACAAGCAGGGGGCGTGGTTCTCGTACGGGGAAGAGCGCCTGGGGCAGGGTCGTGAGAACGTCCGCGACTTCCTGCGCGCCCACCCCGATGTGACCGACCAGATCGTCGCCACTCTCCGGGAGCGGCTAGCAATCCAGCAGGCGCCCAGGCCCGAGGTGACCGCGGTCGCCGAGGCTCCCACGAGCGACAGCGCTGGGGCGGCTACAGCGGCCGGCGCCTCCGAGGCTGGTCAGATGGGCGACAGGGCCGAGGCTGCCTCGCCGAAGAAGGAGCCCAAGGGCCAGACGGCGACGGCGACGTCGAACTAGGGACGACTCCCGAGATGTCGCCGCGCGGGGCCCAAGATCCGGACGATGTGGAGGCGGCGGTTGAGAAAGCCGTCAGGGTGCTCAATGCCGCCTCTCAAACCCGCTCCGGACTGACCCGGAAGCTCAATCGCGAGGGCTATTCGGCGGCCGCCGTGGAGGCGGCCTGCGCGCGGATGGAGGCGCTGGGGTACGTCAACGATCGCGCCTTTGCCCAGGCCACGGTGCTAAAGCGGCAGCGCCAAGGACGCGGGGTCAAAGTGATCGCGTCCGAGCTCCACCACAAGGGAATAGATTCGGAGCTGATCGACGAGATCCTGACCGAGGTGGACGCGGGGGCCGAAGTGGATCGCGCCACCGAGCTGGCGGCGCGGCTGATACGGCGTCACGCCGACGAGCCGAGCGTGCGCCGGCGCGAGCACGTCATCGGCGGCCTGATGCGTCGGGGATTCACGCCTGGTGTCGCCCGCAAGGCCCTGGAGCGGGCCTCGGCGGCAGCCGTCAACTAAACTCTTAACCTTCAACGACTTAGAAAAATCGGGCTGCCGATCCAGTTTGGAGCGCGGCGCCGCCCTTGCCTCTAGGCACGTTCAAAATCGAATAAAAGCGAGGTGACACTAACCATGACGCTGTCAGTCCTGATTGGACTTGCGGCCGGTATGGTGGTGGCAGGGGGTCTTGGCGCCGTGGTGGCGCTGACACTGGTGCGAACCAGGGCCCAAGCCGATCTGCGCGTGGCGCGGGATTCGGCTGGATATGCCCTCGCCAAAGCAGAGACCTCGGCGAAGGAGATGATCCTGACCGCCAAGGAGGAAGCCCACCAAATCCGAGCCACAGGCGAAGACGAATCACGTGAGCGTCAAAGTCAAGTCCTGGAGCTCGAGCGACGAGCGCAGCAGCGCGAGGAAACGATCCTTGCCCGCCTCGATGAGCTCGAACGTAGACAGGACGCTGTAAAGGCCGCCGAAGCCGAGCAGGAGCGACTGCACGGCTTGCTTCTGGAGCGAGAGGCGCGGCTGAGGGGCGAGCTCGAGAGCGTCTCAGGAATGAGCCGCGACCAAGCCCGCACCCATTTGCTTTCCAGCCTTGAACGCGACCTCTCCCAGGAAGTCGCCCATCGAATCCGGGAAGCCGATCGCTACGCGCGCCAGGAGTCCGAGGCGCGGGCGCGGGAGGTGGTGGTGACGTCCATCCAACGGGTCGCCGCAGAGCAAACCACCGAGAGCACGGTAGCCGCCGTGCACCTTCCCAACGAGGAGATGAAGGGTCGGATCATTGGCCGCGACGGACGCAACATCCGCGCCCTGGAGCTGGCCACCGGGGTCGACCTGATCATCGACGACACCCCTGAGACGGTGATGATCTCGGGCTTCGATCCCGTCCGGCGAGAGATCGCCCGGAACGCGCTGGAGCAGCTTCTGGCCGACGGTCGCATTCATCCCTCCCGCATCGAGGAGGTGGTGA
>WNFI01255539.1_pt1 | contig 14044 bp, 14 predicted proteins | sample 5400471 | NCBI WGS metagenome assembly WNFI01 (sample SAMN13153348, study PRJNA577476) | soil metagenome | isolation source: 100 cm saprolite on Douglas fir-dominated hillslope | place: USA:California | collected 2013-09-17 | reverse complement strand
GCGCAGCGCGATGGTGACGCTCACCGCGCCCAGGCTTTGCTCGATGTGCTCGAGCACGCGGCCCAGCCCCGATCGGATGTCCAGGGCGGAGGCGAGGGTCTGGCTGATTTCGAGGAGGTCCGCCAGGACCTTGGGCTCCGCCGGAGGCATGGGGGCGGAATCCTACAGAATTGTCAGGAGGATCTCAAAAAGGACCAAACGTGCTAGATCGGCCGAACGGACGGAGACGGGAACGGAGACGGGCGCGGGCTCTCCTGCGAATCCACGGAGAAACGCCGATAGCCGCCATAGGTCCGACGGAAACGACGCCGGAACTTCTTGAAGAGCAGCACGCGGCCGGCGGCCACCGTCTCCTCTTCCGCGGGCAGCCACACCGCATCGTCGACCTTCCGGAACTCGATGCGCGTGGAGAGGGAGGAGACGGACGCGCCGAGGCCCCCGCCCCACTTGAGCGGCGCCAGGGGCTCGCGCGCGATGGCGCGGAAGTCGTAGCGATCGAGGATCGCGGACAGACGTACCCCCGGACGCTCGGACACGGCGCGTCCGCTGCGCACCGCCTCCGCCAGTTCGCGCGCCTCGCGGTCTTCGCGCGCCTGGCGGCCCGGTGAGAGCGGGCGTCCGTCTTCCTCCACCAGCCGCCGCACGGGCCGGCCCTTCACGGAGAAGATCTCGAAACGCCGGCTATGGCTCTCCTCGATCGCGCCCCGATCGTCGAGCTCCTCGCGCACGGAGAGCAGGTCGTAGGTGTAGAGGTCGAGCACCTCCTCGCGATGGCGCTGCCTGTCGACGAGGCCGCGGACGTAGGCATTCCCCTCCGGAAGGGGCGCTTCCGCGCGCCAGAGGAGCAGCGCCGCCGCCACCGCGGCCCGGCGCATCAGAAGGGGAGGACGATCGACGCGTGCACGCGCGCGCGGCGCTGGCCCGGAAGCGGGCGCAGGGCGTAGCCGCCGTCGACGCGCACGCGCCCTTCGCCGCCGCCCGGCCACTCCAGGCCCACGCCTACGTCGTCGCGATAGCCCGCGCCCTGGAGCCCGCGGGTCCAGGCCGCGCCGCCGTCGTAGAAGGCGATCAGGTCCGGCCATCGCGCCGCGGGGTGGAGACGGCCCTCGACCGTGCCCAGCACCTCGTCGTTGCCGCTCAGTGTCTTCAGGCCGTAGCCGCGCAGCGTGCCCATGCCGCCGAGGGCGAACCGGCGCTGCGGGGGCAGGTCCGAGCCCAGGCCCAGCAGCAGGCGGCCATCGACCGCGAAGAGGGTCGCGAGGTCACGGCGTCCATGGAGATGGCCGATGAAGCGGCGGTAGGACGCGCCGCCGGCGTCCGTACGTCCGCCGATCTCGAACGAGGCATCGACCCGCACCGACTGATCGCGGCGGAGCCGATCGCCGTAGGGCTCGCGCATCAGGAACGAGTCGCGCTCCACCACCGGCGTCGCGTAGAGCGGCGCGCCCGCCGCCCAGCGCGCGGTGAAGAGCACGGCATTGCGGGGGCCCTCCTCGACCTCCGGGTTGAGACGCGCCGTCCTCTTGAAGAAGAAGACGGAGTCGCGGGCGAGGACGGGGAGGCTCTCGAACCGGTCGCGCCGATAGGAGACGCCGAGGTGGAGGCGCGGGGAGGGCCGCAGGAAGGCGTAGGCTTCGTGGCCGCGGCGGCGGAAGTAGTCCTCGGTGATGGAGAAGGCGCGCACCACGCCCGGCGTCAGCTCCACGGGGTACTTGCGGAAGGCGTCGTCGGTGTCCGTCAGGTCGTGGAACTCATAGCCGAGGACGAGCCTTTGACCCGCGAACGGGCGCTGGGCACCCAGCGCGAAGCGCGCGTCGTGCGACTTGAAGCCGTAGGCGGCGCGGGCATAGACGCGCGCGTGCTCGAGGGCGGCGGGATCGAACACAGTCAGCTCGAGGCCCGCTCCCGGAGCCAAGCCCTCCACCCGGTTGTAGAGGGGCGAGAGATCGGGTCCCTGGATCCGCACGCGCACCTTCGCGGGCACGGGCGCGACGGCCACCTTCAGCCGCACGCCCTCGGGCAGCGGCTCGACCGTGTAGGGGGGCTCTGCCGCCAGCCGGAACGCGCCGCCCGATCCGGACTGGAGGCGCCGCAGCCCCGCGCGCAGATCCTTCTCCGTGAGCACCTCGCCATTCTTGAGTGCGAGGAGCGTCCGCGCCTGCGCCTCCGTCCCGCCCTCGACGCCGGTGAGGTCGAGCCTCCGCAGGCGGCCCTCGTCCGCGCGCAGGGTCAGCACGCCCCGCTCGGCGTCCCAGGCCGCGCTGACCCGCGCGCCCAGATACCCATGCGCCTGGTACCGCTGCTCGAGGTCGGCGGCGTACGTGGCCACCTCGCGCCGCAGGCGGCCGCCGGGGCGCAGCACGATCGCGCGGTACACCGCCGCCGGCGAAAAGGCCGCGATCCCCTCGAGCACGATGTCGCGCACCACCGGCGCCTCCGCGACCGCGACGGGGGGCGCGGGAGTGGCGCGAGCGGCCGAAGGCGGCGCGTCGGGGACGGCGGCCGGCGGATGTCGCGCGGCGCAGCCGCCGGCCGTCGTGGAGAGGATCAGGATGAGGGCGGTGGAACCGCCGCGAGGCCGCACGTTCCCATTGTAGCGGCCCGGCCCCGGCCGTCCGGGCTAGACGTCCGAGATCAGGCGGCGCAGGAGCGGCAGCGACGGGCCGCCGGGCTCGGCCAGGAAACGCAGGCCCAGGTCGTAGAGCACGCGCCCTTGCGCCCCGTGCGGCTCCACGCGCACGACCTCTCCGCGGACGCCGACGGGGATTCCGCCGCGCGGCCGCAGGGTGAGATCGAGTGGACTGCCCACCGGCACCGCCCGCGCGAACGACACGAGCAGGCCGCCCTCGGAAAGGTTCTTGGCGCGGGCGGCGGCCGCGTGACCCTCCGCCCGCACGGTCACGCGATGGGTGACGGGCACACGCGGATGCTGGCGGCGCTCGCCCCCGCTCACGGTCACGCGGTTCTTGCCCTCCGCCTTCGAGCGATAGAGCCCCTCGTCCGCGCGCTTGATGAGCTGCTCGAGGTCGGCGGCGTCGTCAGGGAAGGTGGCCACGCCACCCGACATCGTGACCGCGGGCCCGCCCTTGCGGCGCCGGAAGTGCTCCTCGACGCGCTTGCGGATGCGGTCGGCGACCACGAAGGCGCCCAGGCGCGGCGTGTCGGGCAGGATGAGGGCGAACTCCTCGCCCCCGTAGCGGGCCGCGATGTCCACCTCGCGCAGGCTCTGCGTCATCAGGGAGGCCACCTTCATGAGCACCCCGTCGCCGGCGAGGTGGCCGTGCGTGTCGTTCAGGTGCTTGAAGTCGTCGAGGTCGAGCATGGCCAGCGAGAGTTTGAGGCCGTGGCGCTTGCTGCGCTGCGTCTCGCGCCGCAGCGCGCTCAGGAAGTAGGCGTGGTTGAAGAGGCCGGTGAGGCCGTCCGTCACCGCCGAGCGCGCCGTGCTCTCGTAGATCGCGATCTCGATGACCTTCGGGTTCTTGAGCTCGTGGCACACGTTGACGAAGTAGTCGAGGAGGGCCACCCGCAGCCCGACGTCGCGATGGGTCTCCTTGCGCAGGCTCTCGCGGTGACGACGGATGCGGCGCCAGTGGCGCTCGGCCTCCGTCTCCGAGAAGCTCAGGTGAGTGAGGATGTAGAGGATGGCGGAGTAGACGGACTCGCCTTCCTTGCGCCGGCTCTCGAAGCGGGCGAGGAGTCTCTCTTCGTCCGGAGGGTTCGCCTCCAGGAGCTGAAGCAAGGCCTGGCGGATACCGTCGTCGTCTGCACTCGTCATCGCACGACCCGTTTCTCGGGCACGAGACGCGGGAGAGGGTATGATAGCCCCCGGCCGCTGTCCAGCCCCGGCCCGCCGTCCAGGCTTCAATCATGACCCATCTCGCGCTCCTCGCCCTCATGGCCGCCACCCCCGCCGTGGCCGCTCCGGACGTGTACTTCGAGCAGACCACGGTCGTGTTCGAGGACGGCCGGCCGGCAGGCCCGGGAGTGGTCTCACGCGTGTGGTACGCCGGCCGCCGCATGAGGATGGAGCCGGGAGACACCGTCGACGGGCCGGCCCTCATCCTGCGCATCGACCAGGGCAAGGCCTACCGCGTCGACCCGCCGGGCAGGCGCGCGATCGTGCTCGACCTCGAGCGCCTCCGCGCGCGCGCGCAGATGGACCTGTCCCTGGCCGGCGACCTCATGGGGGCGGGCGAGGACGCGCGGGTGCGCACGTCCGCGCTCCGCGACCGCAAGACCATCGCCGGTCATCCCTGCCGCGGCTTCCGGATCAGCGGTCCGTCCGCCGTCCTCGATCTCTACGTCGCTTCGGACCTGCCCATCGGCGTCTCCGCTTTCGCGGACTTCCTGGAATGGTCGGGGGCGACGCAATCGCTGGCCGGCTTCGTCGAGGAGCTCCGCAAGCTGCCGGGGTTCCCCCTGGAGACGCGCTCGCGGGTCACCGTGCTCGGTGACGTGCAGGAAACGCTCTCGACCGTCACGCGGCTGAAGGTCGGCCCCGCGGAGCGCCGGCTTTTCGAGCCCCCGCCCGGCTATCGCCTGGAGCCGGAAACCGAACAGGCTCCGTAAGGAACCATCATGCGCATCCTACTCTCGATCGTGTTCAACGCGGTGGCGCTCTACGCGACCGCGCTCGTCGTGCCCGGCATCTCGTTCGCGCCGAGGGATTAGGCCGCGTTCGTTGTCGTGGTGTTCGTTCGTTCTGTTGACAGACCGACCTGGCCACAACCTCTCATCTGCTCACCGTGTCGATCGATCCGTTTTTTTGTTGGTTAGTTTCCTCGCTGCGGCCGCGCCAGCGCCGCCACCGCGCGCGCGATCTCGTCCGGTGACGACGGTTTCGCGAGATGCTTCTGGAAGCCGGCGTCCAGCGCGCGTCGCCCCTCGTCCGGCCGCGCCTGCGTGGTGAGGGCGGCCGCGGGAATGGTGCCGCCGTGCTCCGGGTCGAGGGCGCGCAGCCGGCGGATGAGCTGGTAGCCGTCCTCGCCCGGCATCTCGAGATCGCTGACGATCACCGCCGGCGGGTTGCGGTCGACGTCGTCGAGGGCGTCCACCACGTTTCCGGCCGTGCGCACCTGGGCTCCAACCTGCCGCAGCGCCGCCGCCACCAGCTCGCGCGCCTCCCCATCGTCGTCCACCACCAGCACCTTCAGGCCGCGGAGATCGACGGCGGGCGCCGCCTCCAGGCGCGGCTCGCGCGCCTCCGGGAACATCAGGGGCAGGCGTACCGTGAACGTGGCCCCCTGGCCCTCACCTCGGCTGCGCGCGGAGGCGGTGCCCCCGTGCAGCTCGACCAGGTGGCGCACGAGCGCGAGCCCGAGACCGAGGCCACCGTGGGTGCGCGTGCTCGACGAGTCGCTCTGCCGGAAGCGCTCGAACACGTGGGGCAGGAATTCCGGACGGATCCCGGCGCCGGTGTCCTCCACCACGACGTCCACGTGGCCGGCCGCGCGTCGCAGGTCCACGCGGATCCGCCCGCCGCTGGGCGTGAACTTGATGGCGTTCGAGACCAGGTTCCATACGATCTGTTGCAGCCGATCGGGGTCTCCGGAGACCCGCGCTTGCCCGGAGAGCGTGACCTCGAGCCGGATCTCCTTGGCCGTGGCCGCCGGGCGCAGCGTGTCGAGCGCCTCTTCGACGACTGTGCCCAGCTCGACCGGTCGGACCTCGAGCCGCAGCTTGCCCATCACGATGCGCGAGACGTCGAGCACGTCGCCCACGATCTGCGACTGGGCCTTCGCGTTGCGGTCGATGACGTCGATGGCGCGCGCCCGCTGCCCTTCGTCGAGCTGCCCCGTCTTCAGGAGGTGGGCCCAGCCCACGATCGCGTTGAGGGGCGTGCGCAGCTCGTGCGAGAGCGTGGCCAGGAACTCGTCCTTGGCCCGGTTGGCCGACTCCGCGTCGCGCCGTGCCGCCCGCTCGCTCTCCAGGAGGAGCTGCCGTTCCTGCTCGATGCGGATGCGTTCCATGAACTGGCCGAGCTGGCTGCCCACACCGAGGAAGCCGCCGAGCAGCTCCGGATCGGGCTCGCGCTCCTGGGCGCTGAAGAACTCGAGGACGCCGAGGCACTCGCGCCCGAACGTCACCGGGACGGCGAACGCGCTGCGCAAGCCCGACTCCAGCGCGGCCGCCTTCCGCGGGAAATTGTTGTCTTGCTGGAGGTCGGTGATCCAGGCCCCTTCGAGCGAGGTCCAGACGCGCCCGGGCAGTCCGACGCCGGGCGAGAGCGGCGTCCGGCGCGAGACGGCCTCGAACTCGCCCGCCGGTCGACCCGGCTCCGACCACAGCTCCACGCAACGCAGGACGTTGGCCTCGCGGTCCACGCGCCAGAGCGCGCCGAAGCACCAGTCCAGGCCCCGGCACGTCGTCTCCAGGAGCTGGCGGAAGCTGTCCTCGAGCGTGGTGGCCCGGGCCAGCACATCCGTCACCGCGAACTGCGTCTCCTTCCGCGCCGCGCTGGCCTTCTGCGCCTCCTCACTGCGCCGCGCTTCCGTGACGTCCGTGAGCATGGCGAAGGCGCCCACGAACGCGCCGTCCTCGACGAGCGGAGTGGCGGCGGCGCGGAGCCAGACGAGGCGTCCGTCCTGGTGACGGAAACGAAGCTCGGTTCGGTCCGGCTTCCCCCCCGTGGGCCGGGACCAGGCCTCGCGGGCCGCCGCGGCGTCCTCCTCCGGCACGAAGTCGTAGGCGCTGCGTCCGAGCAGCTCTTCGGTCCGGTAGCCGAGCATGTCCGCCAGGTGCTGATTCACGTAGACGGTCTCTCCCGCGGCATCGACGTGCCAGATGCCCTCCTGGGCCGTCTCCACGATGTGCCGGAACCGTGCCTGGCTCTGGACGAGCTCCGCGCGCCGCTGCTCGGACTGTTGCGCCGCGGCGCTTCCCGCGCGCCGCCGCCGCTCGTTGAGGATGCTGATCGCGCATCCGGCCAGCGCGAAGAGGGCCATGCGCACGGCGTAGCCGGTGGGGGTGACGGGCAGGGTGGCGCGCGGCTTGAGGGACAGAGCGTGCGCGACGACCAGCGAGACGAGGGTGGCGAGCAGCCCCGGACCCGCGCCGCCGATCCAGGCGCTGGCCATCACCGCGACCAGGAAGACGGTCAGGGGGACACTGTTGCCCAGGATGGGTTGCAACAACCAGAGCCCCAGGGTGGCCAGGGCGACGAAGGCCACCGCCGCCGGATAGGCGATCCAGGACGTTGCGAGCTCGCGCTGCCTCTCGTCCGCCAGAGCAGACCTCCCCCCACCCCAGGATATGGCGGATTTCCCGGTCCGAGGGGGAGTTCGCGTGCTTTCAGACGCGGCTGGCGATGGCTTCCGCGATCTCGGTCGTACCGGCCGTACCCCCGAGATCGCCCGTGAGCTTCTTCCCTTCGCGGAGGACGGAGTACACCGCGTTGCGCACGCGCTCGGCCGCCTCGTGCTCGCGGAGGTGGTCGAGCATCATGGTGCCGGAGAGGATGAGCGCCATCGGGTTCGCCTTGTTCTTGCCCGCGATGTCGGGCGCGCTGCCGTGAACGGCCTCGAAGATCGCCACCGTTTCCCCGATGTTGGCGCCCGGCGCCATGCCCAGCCCGCCGATGAACCCCGCACACAGGTCGGACACGATGTCGCCGTACAGGTTCTCGAGCAGCATCATGTCGAAGCGGGTCGGGTCGAGGACGAGCTGCATGCAGGTGTTGTCCACGATCATCTCGTCGTACGTGATGTCCGGATAGGCCGCGGCGACGGCCCGGCAGCAGTCCAGGAAGAGGCCGTCCGAGAGCTTCATGATGTTGGCCTTGTGCACGGCGGTGATCCGCTTGCGGCCGTGCTCGCGCGCGTAGGCGAAGGCGAACTTCGCGATGCGCGTGGAGGCCTTCTCCGTGATGATCTTGATCGACTCGACGACGCCCGGCACCACGACGTGCTCGAGGCCGCTGTAGAGGTCCTCCGTGTTCTCGCGCACGACGACGAGATCCACGTTGTCGTAGCGGCTCTTCACCCCGGGCAGCGTCTTCACCGGACGCAGGTTCGCGTAGAGGTCGAGGGTCTTGCGCAGGGCCACGTTCACCGAACGGTGGCCGGTGCCGATCGGCGTCGCCGTCGGTCCCTTCAGCGCGACCTTGTCGCGCTGGATCGACTCTAGGACCGCGGGCGGCAGCGGGTTGCCCTCGCGGCCGGCGGCTTCCGCGCCCGCCATGACCGTGTGCCAACGCAGCTCGATGCCCGTCGCCGAAAGCACGCGCACGGTGGCCGCGGCCACCTCCGGTCCGATTCCGTCGCCGGGGATGAGGGTCACGTCGTAGGATTTCATTGGCGTCCTCGCTCCGGCTTCTTCTTCACCAAACGTCTTGCCGCGAGTGAATCGCGGCGACGACGGCAGCGGAAAGCCTCCGCTGCGGAAAACGCCTCCCTTACGGTATTTCCTTGCTGCGCGCGCGCTGGAGGATGCCGACCTCGGACTCCTTCACCTTCCCCCGCCGCACCACGGTGTCCTGGATCCACTTGAAGAGGCCGTCCCAGTACTCGTCCTCGCCGGCCAGGATGACCGGGAAGGCCTTCACCTTGCGCGTCTGGATGAGTGTGACCGCCTCGAACAGCTCGTCGAGGGTGCCGAAGCCCCCCGGCATGATCACGAAGGCCTGGCTATACTTCACGAACATGACCTTGCGGACGAAGAAGTAACGGAAAGACAGCGTGCGCGTGAGATAGGGGTTGGGCTTGAGCTCGTACGGCAGCTCGATGGCGAGGCCGACCGATTCGCCGCCCGCCTCGAGCGCCCCTTTGTTCGCGGCCTCCATGTCGCCCGGACCGCCCCCCGTGATGACGGCGTATCCGGCCCGGGCCAGCGCGCGACCCATCTCTTCCGCCCGCTGATAGTCGGCGCTGCCGGGCAGGCTGCGGGCGGAGCCGAAGATCGCGACCCCCTTGACCTGGGAGAGGGTCTCGAACCCCTCGACGAACTCCCCCATGATGCGGAAGATCCGCCAGGTGTCCTTGACCGCGAAGTCCAGCATGGGGTCCCGGCGTGGCTCCAAGCGTCGCTCCTTCAGTGGGTTCGGGATCATCATGATAGGACGGGGCCCGCCGTCCGACAAACGCGGGCGGGGTGGAACCTCCGCCGGGGGTCGCGCGTTAACGAGACGGGTGCGGTCCGGAGGTGTGATGGGGCGAGGACGGTGGGCGAGCCTGACCCTGGCCGTCCTGGCCCTGGTCCAGGCCGCGTGTTTCGTCGAGATCCACCACGTCCGGGACCCGGCCGCCGCCTTCCGCAAGGCGCGCGCGCAGGCCGAGCGTGATCAGGCCCGCCCGGGTCGGGCCCACCGCCTCAACGTGCTCGCCTTCGACGCCGATGAGGGCACGCTCGTACGCGTCAGCCTGCCCATCTGGCTCGCGCGCAAGATCGAGGGGCATATCGATCTCGGCGACGAGGGCGGGCGCGCGATGGAGCGGAGCGTCGGCCGCAGTCTCGCGCGACGGATCCACGTACAGGATCTCGCCGCCGCCGGCCGGGGGCTGATCGCGGACGTGGAGGACGACGACGGCCAGGTCCTCGTCTGGCTGCGGTGAGAGGTGTCCTCGTGGTCCAATGGCCCGCCCATGACCGAGCCGTCCGACCGGGACCTGATGGGCCGGCTGGCCGCGGGAGACCGCGAGGCGCTCGAGCCTTTGATGGAGCGGCACTACCAGCGCCTCTACCGCATCGCGCTGGCCTACCTGCGCCGGCCCGATGACGCGCTCGACGTCGTCCAGGAGACGTTCGTGAAGGCCTACACGCACGCCGCACGCTGGGACGGCGCCGCGGAGGTCGCTCCCTGGCTCACGCGCATCGCGGTGAACCAGGCCATCGACATCTACCGCCGCGGGCGCCGCCGGCTGGGCAAGGAAGAGGCGCTCGACGACGCGGCGCCGCAGACGCTGGCCGTGGGCGATCCGTCTCCCGAGCGACGGGTGCTCGGCCAGGAGATCGGGGAGCGTGTCGACTCCGCCCTGCGCATCCTGCCCGAGCGGCAGCGTGCCATCTTCGTGCTCCGGCATTACGAGGAGCTCTCCCTCCAGGAAATCGCGGAGGCCCTGGACATGAGCCTGGGCACGGTGAAGAGCTCGCTGCACCGCGCGGTCGCGCGCCTGCGCGAACGGCTGCAGGGAGTGCGGTCGTGATCTTCCTCCACGGGCGATGGCGCCGGCGCACCACGCTCCTGGCCCTGGGGGCCCTGGACGAGGCGGAGGCCGCTCGCACCCGCGCTCACGTCGGCACCTGCCCCGCCTGCGCGCGCGACCTTGCGGAGAGCGGGGCCGCCCTCGCGCTCATGAGCCAGGACCCACTCCGCGGCGCGGAGCCGCCGGTGCCGCTGGGCGCGCTGCTCGCGCGGGTGCGGGCCCGACTGGACGAAGCCCCGGCGGCGGGCGGACGCGCGTGGCGGCCGCTCCTGGCCGGGGCGGGCCTCCTCGCGGGGGTCGTGCTGGCGGCGGTGGTCTCCCGCGCGCTGCTTCCGACGACGCTATCCGAGCCCGCGTCCCCGGCGGCTTCCGTGGCCGCGTCGCCGTCGGAAGCGGGTCCGGCCGCCGACTCCGCCGATGCCATGCGCCGCCTCGAGCACACGCTCGAGCGCGAGCGGGCGGCGCATTACCTCAGCGATGCGCAGGACGTGCTGGTGACCGTCGCGTCCGCGCCCCAGCGCTGCGCGCGGCGGCCTAGCGCGGTGGAGGTCGGGCCGGAAGCGGAGCGCAGCCGCGAGCTCCTGCCTCCTCATGAAGATCGATCTCGTGACCCGGGAGCTGCAGGGATGACGAGGGTTTCTCTCCGGAGCCGGAGCGCCGGGATCCTGCTGATGACGGCGCTGGCGCTGGGAGGGAGCGGGGTGCCCGTGTGGGCGCAGGCCGATGCGGAGCGCCTGCGCACGGCCAAGACGCTGTTCTTCGATCGCAAGTACGCGGAGGCGCGACAGGCCTGGGAGGCGGTGCGGGCGTCGGCCAAGGGCGTGGAAGCGGAGGCGCCCACCTACTGGGTGGCTCGCTGCAGCGAGAACCTCCGAGAGAGCGAGCGCGCGCTCAGGGAGTACGACGCGTTCCTGGCCTTGCATCCCAAGGACCGGGCGCTCGTGGACGAGGCCCGCACCAGCCGCGTCAGTCTGGCCGCCAAGCTGTACAAGGCCGGCAACAAGGGCCACGTCCAGATCCTGCGCGACGCGCTGACGAGTCCGAGCCGGACGGTGCGCTACTACGCGGCCCTCCAGATGTCGGGCCTGGACGCGGAGATGGGCCGTCTGGCCGTGCCCGTCCTGCGCCAGATCCTGGATCAGGAGAAGGACGCGGACCTCGTCGACCGCGCGAAGCTGGGCCTCATGCGCTGGGATCCGTCGGCGCTCAGCGCGACCGCGGCGGCCATCCCACCCGCGCCCGCGCGGTCCCCCGCGAGCGCGGCGACGCGCCCGGGGCGGGCACGCGAGGCGCACTGGGTCCACGTACGCATCACCGAGAAGGGAGGCACGAAGCCGAAGGTCTCCATCAACCTGCCGCTCGGGCTGGCGGAGATGCTGTTCAAGAGCCTGCCCGACGACGCCAAGGCGGATCTGCGACGCGAGGGCTACGACCCCGAGACCTTCTGGGAGCGGCTCCGCAAGCTCGGTCCGAGCGAAATCATCTCGATCGAAGGCGACGGCGGCGAGCGCATCCAGATCTGGACCGAGGAGTAGGAGGAACGATGAAGCAGTGGACGGCGGTGACGATGGCCCTGGCCCTGGCGGTCACGGCGGGGGCGGGTCTCAGGGCGAGCGGGGAGGACGACCTCGCGATCGTGAAGAAGGCGGTGGCGAGCCCCACCCCGGCCAGGACTCGCGCGGCCACGAGCGCTCAGAGCCGGGTGGTGGCCCAGGCGGCGCCGGCCGCGGCCGAAGCGCGGCCGGCGGCCCATGCTGGCCGCGAGCCGCAGTGGTTCAAGGTGCGCGTCGTCGATCGTGGGACGGGGCGGAAGAAGGTCACGATCAACCTGCCTCTCTCGCTCGTGCGCGCGCTCGGCGACGACACGATCGACTGGGGCTGCCGCAGCGGGGAGGGCGATCGCGAGAAATGCCATTCCGTTCGCCTTTCCGAGGTCCTGAGGAGTCTGGAGGCCGGGCAGGAGCTGGTCGAGATCGAGGACGACGAGGCCACGGTGAAGGTCTGGGTGGAGTAGGCGGGTGACAATGGCGTCCGTCACAGCGGTCGCCGGCCCTCCGTGCTTCCCCTGTAACCCCTTGGGCGACGGTCCGGGGCCGGCTGGAACGCCAATTGCTTCCGGGCGAAGCGAAGCGAACCCTCTGGAGGAGGTGTCCCCATGAAGCTCCGGGTCCTCGCCGGCGCCCTTGCGCTAGGCCTGGGAGCGTCGGCCCTGGCGCCGGTAGCGGCCAGCGCCGACGACCGTGATCGCGGCTGGCGCGATGGTCGCAGCGGAGGCCGGGTCCGGATCACGCGGTCCTATCGCGACGACCGTCGTGGCGACCGCGTGCGATCGTATCGTTCCGACTCTTATCGTTCGTATGGCTCCAACCGGTACTACCGTCCCTACCGATACAACAACTACTCGTATCGCTACGCTTATCCCAGCTACGGCTATGCCTACGGCTATTACGACGACTCCTACTACGACGATTACGCCTACGACGGCTATTACGGCTCCTATCGGCCGTACGGCTACCGTCCGCGCGTCGTCGTCGTGCCGTCGTACCGGTACCGCGGCTATCGCCCGTTGCTGGGTCTTCGCGTGGGCGGTCCACGCTTCGGAGTCTGGCTGGGCTTCTGACGTCGTCGTTGCCGCGCGCAGATGAGGGCGGGGGCGCCGGTCGTCGGCCCCCGCCTTGTCTCCCCGCGCCCGGCCTCGCCACAACCTTGACACTGGCCGCGGCCGGAGCGTACGCTTCGCCATTGATCCAGGATCACCCCGCTCTCCGATCCTGTCGTTCCTCCGACTCCGGTCCTCTCTTCACCGATAAATGACCGAGAGCGCGGGCGCGTGAGTCCGCGCGGCCGGCCGGAGGTGGCGATCGTGGGTGCCGGCCTCATGGGCCGCTGGCACGCGCGCTACGCGAAGGCGGCCGGCGGACGCGTGGTGGCGATCGTCGACCCCGACCACGCGCGCGCGCAAGACCTCGCGCGGGACTTCCGGGGGGCGCTCGTCTTCCGGGACTTCGACGACTGCCTGATGGTGACCAGCGCCTCCGTCATCCACATCTGCACGGACGTCGATCACGCCGTGCTGGCCGACCGCGTGCTGGGGGCGGGCCGCCACGCGATCGTGGAGAAGCCGGTCGCCAACTCGACGGAGGAGGCGCGCCGGCTCGTCGACATGGCGGGCAAGCTGCGCCTCGTGCTCTGCCCGGTCCACCAGTTCGCGTTCCAGCGCGGGTTCGGCCGCATGCTCGCGCACCGGGATCAGCTCGGAGAGATCGTCCGCATCGAGGGCGCCGCCTGCACGACGGACGGCGAGGGACTGGCGGCGCCGGTGCGCCGCGACCGGCTGGTGGGGACCGTGCCGCACTTCGTGTCGCTGTTCCGAGCCCTGGTCGGGAGCGTGTCGCCCGTCTCCTGGCACGTGCTCGCGTCGACGTCGGACGATCTGTCCCTGGTCACGCGGGCGGCCACCACGCAGCTCAGCCTGTTCGCGAGCTTTCGCGGCCGGCCGCCCCGGTGCGAGCTGCTCGTCGTCGGCACCGCGCGCTCGGCGCGGTTGGACCTCTTCCACGGCCACTTGGTCTGGGAGGTGGGCGGGCTCTCGCGGGCGGCCAAGGTCGCCGCTCCCTTCCGCCGCAGCGCGGCCGGCCTCTCCATGGCCGCCCTCAACCTGGCCGGGAGCGCGCTGCGCCGCGAGCCCGCCTTCCCGGGACTGCGTGCCCTGATCGGCGCGGCCTATCGCGCGGTCCGGGACGGCGGGCCGCCGCCCGTGCCGCCCGAAGAGATCGTCGAAGCGGCCGAGCTGATGGAGCGGATCGCCAGGTCACCCCGGACCTGACCGCAGGGCCTGGCCTCGCGTTTGCAGAGAGGGCGGGAGATGGGAGCCTCCCTCCGTCACGCTCGAGCGGTTCGACCCA
>WNFI01135707.1_pt1 | contig 14046 bp, 16 predicted proteins | sample 5400471 | NCBI WGS metagenome assembly WNFI01 (sample SAMN13153348, study PRJNA577476) | soil metagenome | isolation source: 100 cm saprolite on Douglas fir-dominated hillslope | place: USA:California | collected 2013-09-17 | reverse complement strand
GGCATCGTGTTGCTGTCTGAACCTTGTGGCTGGAAGAGCTGTATGGTATGAGAAACCTAAATATGGACTTTAACATGGAGTCTTTGAACCAAACTTACTGTTGTATATGTATTTCTCCATATTCGTGTCCATGCGACTTCCAATCCACCCTCTTTCAGAAGCTCGGGAACTAGGGGAATGTTCACATTATAAAGATCTACCTCCCCATTCCTGAGACCAGACGGGTCTTTACCCCATTGGGCCCACAACTTCCGAATGATTTTAAGCGCTAGTTCGTGCGAAGGCTCGACATACTCCTCAGGAGAAGGACGCGTGAAGAGACCGTATGAGAGTGCTATACTTCGGATTAAGGAAAGGGAAGAAGACATGGCTGCTCCTATAGTTCCTGACGATAAGACGAAGGCGGAAGATGTGTTTCGTCCGAAATTTGGGCCGGAGATGACGAGGTCTATCTCTCCTGGATATATATTATGAATGGCAATGTTGGCACATGTCGCTGGGGTCTGCGAATTAAGCGCTTAGTGATCATTAGGGACGTGAACGCGCGCTCGTACACCATCTAGAAGAATCCACTCTCCCAATTCACCTTCCTTCAGAGGCCGCGATATGTCTGAAGTCTCTGGTTTTATGCCTACGTGTAAGGAGATCGAAAGGGGCGAATTGCACTTTTCCATTTCGTCAGAAAGAATTAGACACACCTCCTCTGTGCCGTGGGTAGTAATATCGTCCGGTAATCTTCTCCTTAATGTGGTATGCTTTCCCTATGCAAAAGCTAGGTCCGAGCTATTCGCTGATCGAGGAACAAACGTTGGCCCACCGATCCAGGATTTCTGGGAGCTTGGCAAGACGACCTTCACGTCATATCCTTACGGAGCATCCGTGGCTAGTCAGAGCTGCAGCTACATATACCAGTAGTCCACTCAAGAGCCTTCACCTTGCTCGACAAGCCCCAAGTAGAACCCTTACGGAGAATTTCACTCATGGTCAGCGCGAGTCATGGTGCAGCGATCGATGCAATGAACGCACCCAATACGAAAGGCGAGTCCCGAGACGGGGGACCATCATCATTTGTCAGTAGGACACGAATAGGAGCCATAGTTTGATGGGTATGCTGTTGTGCGATGTACAGGGGACGTTTTGACTTAATATGGCAAGTCGGAAGTGCGACCGTCGGAAATGACGGATATAGAAAATGCGGAATCTAAATTGGCGCTAATCGATCGTGGTCATGGGCAAGACATATAAGGTACTTGTAAGAGGTCCAGTTCATATATAATGAGAACCATACAGAACAACGGGAGGCTTGTCCCTCTGTAGACGATCAGGTCGATGCGGTGCACCCTGCCAATCCATCCACACTAATCTAACGAACTCGGATATCCCCGTATTACTCCTCCCCAACCCAGCGACTCGCAACGTCTCCCAGAACCGGTAAGTGATAACGAACCAAACTCCCTTGACCGATGCTTCCCGTGCTTGCATCATGGTACGCGCGGGCCCTATGAGGGAAAGAATTACCTAACAGACACACGACAGGTCGGGAAAAGACCAACTTACGCCAATGCTAGAAGGCATAAGCAGAACCACACCCAGAGTATAATCATCAGCCATTGCGGAAATATGAAATGCAGGATAAACTGAAGTATCAGCACTGCAGACGAGAACATGCCGGACTGATATGCTATCGAACGGAAAACCATTAAGGTGTTCAAATGAGCAGTGAATGCAACAACGCCCCAACAAGGACCACTTACCATGGAATCGGATGAAATCATTTCTTGTCTCGAGAATGAGTAATACAAGCGCTGGAGACCCATGGAATCAGCTCACAAGTTCACGCTGCGTAAGAAATGAGCCTACACACCAGAGATCGGTCCCAGCAAGTACACGACAGCAGCTTCGAGGTCAACCCGCCATCCGAATCGTGTCTCCCATTCATTTTGTTCACTCGATCCATACTCCCCGCTCCCACCACCCCCATACGAATCCCCAAAGGTAGGTATCCCACCAGCCTGGTATGACGAGTCGGCCATCCTTGAACTATACGATGGGAACCAGTTTGAACGAGGGGAAGATGAAACCATCTGCGAACGGTCCGGCGGCGGTGTATACTGCACCTCACGAGCGAAGGAGGTCGACATATCTCCTTTGTCAGGCATGGGGGGCACGACGGTGGGTCCGATGTCGCAGTTCGAATGAATGAGCCGGTTGCTGCCGAGATCACGCGATCCTCAGCGCAATGAAATAATTCAACGTCTGGCTTCTTCACATTGATCTCGCTTATCATAGCGCACCCTTCTTTAATTTTCCTACTCCCTTTTTTTCCTTTCTTTTGGACTATACGGTTCAACGAGGTTGACTTGTTAGTCACACTTTAGCTGTATTGTAGCGGAGTTGACCGAATATATTGAGTTTATTGTGTTTAATGTTGACACCTTTCACCGCTATTTGGAACTCACCAGGAACCCATGTCTCTACCACAAGTCCGTCCTCATACAATCCGATCTACGTGGATTTGCTTGTGTGGGGATATGCTCCTCGATATGATTTCTACCATTTCTTCCTCATTCGCCAGGAAGAAATGGACCTAGTATAATATAAGCTCCACACTCGCTGAAGGCCCTACGGATCCTCTAAGGCCTGCATGTGCTCCTCTACCAGCTGTTGGAAATGCAGATCAAACTGGTACGCAAATATTCACCTCGTTAGATATCGCTTTCTAGAGTGTACAGGTTCTTTATTAGTATATTGAGAAAAATATGAATGGCCCCAGTGGCAAAGCGTTGCCCTCGCTTTGGAGCTCGCTAGGGCGCTTTCCCTGGAATATTGAGAGAACAAAGGGAAATCCAAAGCATGTGTGCCTTAGGCTTGCCACAGCGGTAAGGTTTAGCGGTGGCGTTCTGGCCTCGGGCTGAGTGACTGAGTGTCGGCGGCCTTCCCGGTGTTCCGACTCGGGCGAGATGAGTGCCTGATAACTTCAGCGCCAGTGGCTCTGCTTTCCTCACGGAAATCAGTCGTACCGGCCTAGTATAGGCCTCTGTGACATGCCACCATCTCATTCCCCCATTGTCCCTTCCTATTGCCTGGCCGTTTCCTCCATCGCGCTCTTTCACAATGTCTCCTTATCGTAACCTTATTACACGTTTTTATAATGATTTTATATCAAATAATAATTCTTATGAGAGGATGAACTATTTTTTTTGATGACATATCAAGTAATGATCCAGATACTTAAAAAAAAAAAGTGGAAAAGTGATTTAGTTAAACCAATAACTCCTATTTGTGATGTTACCTTTGAATGGATATAACACATTGATATCTTACCCTGAATCTATTCTAAGTCATAAAGACACGGAGATCCAAGATTAATTTTAAATGCTTAGATATCACAGTTGGAGGGTAATTTCTCTGTTTCTGTTATACCAGGTTTTATTATAAACTTAGGTATGTGCTTTAAAGTTGATCAAAAAGAGGTGATTTTGTTAAAAGTTATTCCATCTAGAACAACACTATTTGAATGTGTTGTCCAATTTGAAAATAAGGCGTACGGGTGGGCTGATGAAGGGCTAGGGAAGCATCGTCAATAACCCGATTTCAGTTTCACCTTGGAAGCGAGTCTTCAACGGGCTCGATTTTGTTTAAGCCACATACCGTCTACCGGGCTGACGACGGCAATGGAGTATCTCCTTATATCTAAGAAGCTGGGAAAAGTTTCCTGACCAACGACCAACAGCTAACCATGCATTCTAAGCTCGCCATGTACGAGGGTATACAGTAGCGGTAGCACCAGAGCCTGCACTGCAACCCTGTTTTCAGCCTCGCCAACAGAATTTAGCGGATTGTAGAGCTTCGATACACGTGCTTAAAAATACATGAACTACAAAGACACCCACCACCCACGGGCATTACGTCCAAAGCACAGCTTGCAGTGGATGATCTCCTCAGGTAGTGTCCGCATGAAATCCACACGCACTACATGCTCAACCGTAGAATCGAACGCCTTTTCTTCCTGCTGCAGTATCAAAGACTTGCGAATGAGTGTTGAGCCTGATGCTAACTATGGGGGACATACTTGAGGTTGTAACAGACACCACCGTCTCGTCTTCTTCCTCCAGAGGTTGAGATTCGGATTCCACTTGCTGCGAGTCAAAGTTGGTTTCCTCATCTTCAGCTTCGGCACCTTGAGAATGCGATGGCATCAGATCACCATGACCACTGGAATCGAAGCCTACATGTGATATGATTTAAGATTGCAAAGTCGCTTCCGCCCATCTGCACTTCAGAGAAATGTGTTGCAGCGACTCGTCTCAGAACCCTCTCCGGATCAGATGGGTAAGACTCCCAACCAGATGGCCCAACAATGGTCAATTGAGTGTTTGTCCGTGAACATGTGAATGTGATCGTTTTCGCCCCGTTGAAGCGCTCCTCCGTTCCATTATGGGTTATGGTATACGGCTCCCTGAAGTTATACGTGATGATAGGACGCGGTTGGGAACTGATTGGATAGATGTCCACAGCTTGTACTTCCGTTATGATCCAGTCTTCGAAGTCGCGAGTGTAGAGATCCTTCATCGCAGATGGAGGAGCAAGCGGAGAGATCGGTGTGTGCCGTATTCCTCAAAGGATTGAGCCTAAAATAACGCATGAGAGACACATACAGAGACGTGGCCCATCGATTATGCGTAGCTAGGCTATTGTTTACAGGGATGTAATTTATCTCAGTGGTGAGGTAAAAGGCAGAGTGAATGATTGCATGCTTCAATCCCACGAACAATTGGTGTAACCAGGTGAACCGCCAAGAGGCTTTGGATCGAGACTCGAAAGGATGTGCGACAAAGGGAGAAACGTACAAACGGGGAATCCTCCCAACTGGATATAACGGGGACCCGACTCGACGGGGCGCGGGGGAATCTCTGTGGGCTTAATGTGATCTGGGGTCGTGAACGACTGGACAGGATCGCGGGATGTCATCCAGTAATTGTGGAAGAACGTTACATTAACCAATATCGAATAAGTAAATGCAGAGCACAGTTCCACAACCTCGGAACGGCACGAGATTGACACGCAACTCTGACATGTTGACCTGCATACTGAGAGGGGCGAGCTAGGGGCTAGAGTTGGTGACTCAGCGGGCTGCTTCCGTACTGAATGTCGTGTCCATTCAAGTACTTATTCCTAAGAGTAAACAAAGGTAAATGATGACCGAATATCAACACCATGACACCCAGGGTTCAAGTTTCGGGCGTAGAGGACAGCTTTGTGCATCTATGAGTCAACAGGCCTTTGTGACCGCGGGAGATGGAAGTTTGATCAAGCAGAATGATTCCCGTCTAGCTCAGGCTTGACAACAGCGATGGATGATGCGGCCTTTGAAGAGCTTTGTATAGTTTGACATAAACTCTCTCTATCTGAAACTCCGATGGCATTTTCCTGTGGATCTGCCCGACAAACGTTGCCTTGGAGAGACTCGTGCGGAAGGTGACACACTGTTTATGGATATCTATATTACATGGACGTCGTACTCTAAGGAAGATCCATGGTTCTGACTACTTTAAAGTTGGCGAGCGTAGGGCAAAATAGGAGCTATAACTAATGTAGATGGCTTGGGGCGCACTGAGCAGGATTGACCGTCTGTACCAGGCAAAGATTGTCAACACCGTCGCTCTTGGCAACCACCCAGACAAACGAGGACAAAGGGCATCTCGTGGCAGATCATCGTACCATTTGCCTTGTTCTGCCAGTAGAGCCTAGATATTATAAGATAGAAGGATGCAGCAATGATTCATTGCTGCAACCATCATGCTCCGCACTCGCACCTCACGCCCCCAGGGATTACCTCTGGGAAACCGAGCCTGGTGCAGGTCTAATGCCCTGTTCCCCAATATCGATGTTTTCGAATTCACTGTCCGCCCACTCTTTCGCACGGGCAACTGTTTTGGATGATTATCGTCAGTTCAAGTCGCACAACTTCAGTGGACTCAGCTCAGCTCACATAACTCGTCATCGAGGATTGCCTCGATTTCGTTCCTGGCTCCCATATCCCTATACATAAGAATGATCGCACCCAGGATGATTCTCTCGGGATTTGGCGTCGTTCCCCAGTTCCATGTTGAAGGAACAGCGAGGGTCACTGTTCGATTTGTCCGTAGACAAAAATACGTTATGGAGGGATGTCCCCCCAGCCTAGCGTCGTGGCCATTTCGTCTCATGACATGCCCAAAGTGTCTTTCACCGCGAAGGCGAATAGACGGCAAGGGGAGCTCAATCTCCTCGTTTAGGATGCTCTCGGCAAAATGTTGGTCCACTGAGTCGTCCCACTCGTCTTGACTGTTACCATCAGCGATGTACTCAAATTCTTCCTCCGAGTCGCTGGGGTAGATCATGTCGTATTCCGATGACCCGTCGACCTCGACTTCCTGGGAGCTGGGGAATGGGAACGCCTCTTGTGCGGAGAGGGCTACACGATACACTGGTGAGTACCATGCGTGATGCCAGAGTTCACGGACTAGTGAAACCTACCTAACTCCACAGAAAGAGTCTGGGTGTCGCGGAGACCTGGCCTGAGGTTCCGCAGCTTCAATAATGCAACCCTTATGATGAGGTCGGATGGCTGCATTTCCAAGTCGACCGCGGAATACCAGGTCGAGTCCACTTGAACGAGTGTTGCTACACGCATTGTAAGTCTACACCAAAAGGATATAGACGAGGAGCCGTCGAAGCGGCCGTCGGAACCGTTATGGACTACTTTTAGGATGTCGGATGTATATGACACCCTGAAGAAGTCGGAGAAGGGCCAGACTGACCCACTCTGGACGTCTCCCAGAAGTTGGTGTTCGAGTTCTCTGTTTATATGATCCATGGGGGGTCGTAGTCTGCACTCACTAGAACGGATCTGGGCGCCTTATATTTTCCGGTTCGTTGTCGCTTTGGCTGCCATATCTGGAGTTTGAATATGGCTTACGCAGTATTAAATTACGATTCGCACTCGAGCCGTCTATCTCCTGAGCCAAACTAGAGGCACGATGACGGGATCAAAATTTTCATTTCTGATATGTTTTATCGCTTTTTCGTGCCTAGTTCGTGATCCTACGTTTTGGAGGGCCATGTTTGGTAGATTCACCAAGCCCATACAAGGCAAGGTGATGTTGGAAGCTTGGAGCGGATGTCAAAACATCCCCCAGCCCCCCCTCCGTTCACCTTATCGTTCAGTCGTGGCTCCCTCTGCGTTTGACCGTGGCAGAATGCCCCAGGTCATCCTGCCGAAGTCACCAACTACCAGCTGCTGTCCAGGGCGTGTTCGAACACTCGTTTTCCGGTCGTGTCTCACAACTGAATGATAAACTAGTTCGGCTGGGAGAAGGCCATGCGGAGCGAAAGGTTTACCGGGCTATGTAAGGGGTATTACATTTTATTCGCAAGAAAGGGATGCTCACGGGTTCAGTGAGTGGCGCCAATGCTTGCGTCCATAGTTACAGGCTACAGGCTCTTTCCTTCATGACCTAGAGCTGATTCCAGTGAAAATAGGGCCATTCTCGCGTAATCAGACATTACAAGGAACGGACATCGCTCAAGGACGTTTGATTCTCGAATGAAAAAGTAATTCCCACGCTTGTGATCTGGATTCCAGGTCTTCACCACTAGCATGTCATCTGCCACTGCGCCCGTGGAGATACAAGACCTACGGAACTATGACCAAGAAGTTCTGGCATGACTAGGGTTCAGGCGTGGGCAAGATGCAAGACAGTATCTAGTACGTGTCGACACACTGGCAGACCTGAGCTGACCAGTCTAAGTTAAAAGTTTCCCTGGTTAACTCCTTATGCCATTAGAAGCAAAACTAAGATACACGAGCCGTATGAGTCTGTATGAGTCCGATACAAGATAACAATGCGATACATCTGACATAAGAAATTGTCTGTTTGGTACCGAGTCTAACTAGCAGCCACCATCAGATGATCGAATTACCGTCAAGACCCCACGCAATCCAGTACTCTGACCTAGAAGCAACAATCATTGGTACCTGTGAAATCTATCAGGCTTGGGCTTACCGTTCGGGGCCGAGGATGGCACATTCAGATATTGTGGATCGTTGCAACAAGATGATTTGAACCGAAGCCAAACACAGGGGGACAGGATTCAGCCGATGGTACTTGGGGTGAAACGGACGGTCTTTTTCGTACATACTGATGGGAACGATAAATCTTAGCGTTTCGTCATAAGAAAAAGTACGTACGGGTGTCGTCGTCGTCTTCATCTTCATGATTGCTCGGCCCTTGGACCTGATAGATGATCGGCTCATCCACTGCATCTTCTGGACTAATTTCGGGAGCATTCTGATTCTGGTTGTCATCTTCCCCGAACAGAGAGACGACTCTGGAAGAAGACTCGGACCAAGCAGGTTCCACAGCTTGAGAAGAGAAGGTAAGGGCTGAAAGTTCAGCTTTCCGACCTATGAGAAAGCGCTAAGAATTTAGTTCAGGGAACACCAACTAAAGTACGCACAGATATCGTCGGTCAACTGAATGTGTACGGTGCAAACGCCTCCCGCATCAGCAGCGAAGAGACCGCGGAAAGCAGCATCCGCTGTGAACTTGATGATTTCTGGAGGGGTAATTTCCCCATCTGGCGAGTGCTCCCAACTATTCTCCCATCCATCCACTCCCGAGATATGTACGGCTCGGCGGGATCTGAGGCAGCGAAGAACAAGAGTATTGCCTCTCGCCTCGTCGGTGCCCATGTATTTGATCTGATAATCGGAAAAATTGCGGCTAGAGAGACCCTCCGCGGGAATGGGATAAATATCTTCATCCTTGACGTCAGTGAAAATGAAGTCGGAGAAATCTCTGATGTAGCCATCCGCGAGATGGAGCTGGGAAACTTGAGGGGATTGCATTATGAGGGCAGTGGAATTGTTCGAAGGGGGGGAGATAGAGCTCGGATGGCGGACTTCTTATATTGGCATTGAAGCAGGGCAATGGAATATGATTGTAATGATTGGATTTAGGGGTTGAGCAAATTTCAAATCCCACAAAAAAATGAGCGTCTCAATTTACGCGTACCGCGGCATTTTGTGGTTCTGGATTCAATATTGGGCTAAGGGTAAGCTAGCACATGTTCCGTCCCTGGAGGCGGAGCAGCCTTTCCCACGATGCAACGGGCTAAAATTCTCAATCGCCGTGATTGATCGACCTGGTACACCGCAGCTTATGAAATCCGGTGCGAGACCACAATGCACAACTTCTTCGCGCCACTCGCAACGTCACGTGTAGTAACCGGTACACGGATGAGATATGAGACTTGTAAGCGGTTGCAGGTAACGGGGTAACAGGAATTGACAAGACGATTTGACACAGCAGCCCCCTTGGATTTGGGGACCCAAACGATGCACACATTTATTCAAAAACGTCGACTTCAACTCAAGCCATGGCTCTGTGAAAGGGGGCGCTTCGCCTTCAGGCGCGGCGGGACCTCCAAGGACGTAAAACGAGGCTCAGCAAGACTTGCTGCGGTGGTATCACGTGGTAACGAGCAAATTAGTCATCACGTGATTAGGGACATTCAAGGACGCGTACTCGTCGACATTTCTTCTCGCTTTCTTTAACATGGACCACTTCCCTGGAACGCATTGGGCCAAGCCCGTAAGCATATTTCTTTATTTTGTGATATTGAGGCTGAGTATGTGATTAGCGGGATGAAACGTTTGATAGTTATGCTACGTTCCCTATACATGCACACCGACCCAAGACCGACTCGTTTGCTGAGGGCGTACAGCATACTCAGTAAATTCACGCTCCAGCCATATTATAAAGAGCCATTCTTACTATCGTGATGCAGACAACCTGTCGTCACCGGTACCAGCGTGCTCGCCCTCAAATATAAAGATGGTATAATGATGGCAGCCGATACTCTAGGTATTTCCGGATAACAAATTGCTATAGCATTGAATCTTACAGGTGAAGTATGCAGCCTCATACGGATCGCTTGCTCGTTTCAAGGATGTACAGCGATTACATCCTGTAGGAGAGCATACAATCATTGGGGCAAGTGGCGACATGAGTGATTTCCAGGAATTACAACATGTATTAGAAACTCTCCTGTGAGCACTATCTGCTAGCAAGTGTCACACCATGGAGCCTATTCACTAGTGCCCTACAATAGTGTGGAGGAATTCATTCAAGATGACGGCCATAAACTCGGTCCTACTGAAATTTACGAGTATCTCAGTAGATTAATGTATGGACGAAGGAGTAAAATGAATCCATTATGGAATGCACTCCTCGTAGGAGGATTCAAAGATGGAAAAAGGTATGTGTGTGTCTAGTGATATGAAAAAACTCCACACCTTGTTTGTCGTGAAGCTGAAAAACAACATATGTCTGGTTGAAAACAACAGTTTCTTAGGCTACGTCGATCTTCTCGGAACGACCTACTCCGCCTCTACGCTCGCGACAGGCTATGGAGCTTACATCGCACAGCCATTATTACGTAAATCGGTGGAAGGTAACGAAACGACTCTCACCGAAGAAGAAGCAACGAAAATTATCGAAACGTGCCTCAAAGTTCTCTTCTACCGTGACGCCCGAAGTTTGAACAAAGTTCGTGCATCTCCTTTCCTTAGCATCGCATCTTCGAGATTTTCGCCAGAAATTCCTAGATCTGATGGGTTCCCGTTTTTTGATTCCTATAGTTCCAAATCGCTACTGTAACTGAGAGCGGCGTCACGATTTCCGAGTCGAGATCTGTGGAAACCGAATGGGGCTTTGCTGAAGGGTATGTATCATGATCTTTTTCTTACCCTTTACTCACCTCCCTCCGACTTGATAGGCTCCGAGGGTATGGTGCACAGACCCAGTAGATCATTCACCATCACTGTACAATATCTGATGGGAAGCGATCGGCTTTGCTCACGCACGTTATTCATGAATGTTTCTGAACTCGGCCGGGTCACAGCCTCGTCAGTGCATTTTCATTCAGTTGGTCCCGCGCTTCCTCCACATGTACAGAAACGTGAATTCGCGCTTAATAATGGCTGTTTGGGATCATCCTTTTTTTCAATCCTCAAGTACGTATTATGAGCCAGGCTACTACTAGCCGAAGGCTTTGAACAAGTGGAGCCTGTACAGGAATGGAGCCAAACCAGTGAGCTTGCCAGTAACCTAAATAGGCTGTGTTAGGTGGAGGCAATTCAATCGGAGGCATCCTATATTTGATTTTAATTACCGATTTACCTCGACTCGACGTTCATAATGATCAAGACATTATGCTCACGGCGTAGAAGTCTCATTCCACAGCTTCTTGCAACAGAGCCCGTGGCCGCGCCGGTAACCATTAATTGTACTGGTTTGCTTAATTCATCCAGTTGTACATGCATCCCCGCCACAGTAACATGAAGGCGGACCATATCATGTCTTGCCGTTACTATTATTTATCCAAGCTGACAACCGCACGAGTCTGCACATATGACTTGTTGTACGAATTAGAGACGACTGAATACGCAAACTTGGTGCTCGACGGTGAGGATCGAGGACTATGGAGAGAAAACGAAAACTTGAACTTTATCGATAATTATCGATAACTATCTTCAACTCGTGAGGGCAGGGATTTGTAACAAGCTAGACTGGTTTGCAATGCAATCCACGTTTTCAAACGAATGAAAGATGAACATTTTTGGCTCTTTCAGTCCTCGCCGAAAAAAATACAGTAATAGTTAAGACTTACATCATAAATCGTCCTCCTTCTTCATGCTGGCCAGAGTACATATTTGTAAGGAGTCTTAATGAGTTCAGGCGCGTAGTACGGTTGACCTCGTTCTATAACTTGTAAGCTATAAAAAGGCACTGTACAGTGCGGGTGAGAGGACTAAAGTAAAAGGGGAAAACCACCCCCGGAGAGTATAAATACGCGTATGTACCCGTTAAACCCGATTTTCCCGATCCACCTCTTACAATATTACATATCAAAATTCAATCTGTGTAAAGGTCTACCAACCTGGTAGACCTATACACAGATTGAATCGGAAGCATTCTCTGAGAACGCTTGTTCTATCGCGTAGTGGGGGTAGACAAAAGGGGCAGCCTGAACCCGACCCGAGTCAAGTCGCACGATACGACAACCGGGGATACAATTCTCATTCCCAGATATAAGAGACCCTCCCCAAACTGAAAGCCTTGAGGACGATGGACCAAACGCAGTTGGGAAGGAACTCGGACTCGAAAAAATGGAGTGATTTCCCTGAGCAGACTAGCCACCCTGTGTTTCGGTAGTTATTGAGGAGAAGGGAGGAGTCCAGCACACAATCAGCGAGAGACGGGAGTCAACCAACCGTGACAAGTTCACATGTAGATGGTTTGCTCGACGCAAATACTAGTAATCACAAATTTCCGATCCTTGCGCGATGCGACTGATCGACTCAAACACCAAGATCCGGTAACCCCAGCACATCATGACTTTGACAACCAACCGGAATCGCTCACGAACGTCTCTCAAATGTTTTCATTTATCCAGTGTTAGCTCGACTCTGGACAAGAGTTCGCATAAGAAGTACCTCACAGACCAGAATACCGAGACGTGTTGGTCTTCAACGCAGGTAAATATAATTGGTTTTTCATGTTTTTGTGAAAGGGGTTTATGAGCAATGTATCTTTCATGTTTGAATGAGGCAGGGAACACCACAACATGTTGAACTCACCTTCGAGAATTCCGTCATTCTTCATTCCCTCTCCATCACATTCCAAGGTGGTTTCGTTGGGACTAGATGCGCAATATACATTAGAAGTTTCAAAAATTCTACACAAGAGGGAGGTCACCTAGATTCAAGTCAATGGGAGCTTTTGGATAGGTTCTTTCCCGAGGATGTCAATAGAAAACAAATATTTTCGATTCAGGACCGATCAGAGCAGAAGAGTTGCGAGCAGCTACGGATCCTCTTTGAACAAAGCTCAGATTTCTTTGGCCGGATCGTGGTATATGACCTGGACCTGGATGGAGATACATTGACACCATAGCGAACATCTAGTTAACGATACATGTATAAGCTATGATACATACACTGTAACGCATATCATTCCACCTCGTCGTCTTCCACGATATCTAATTCTTCTTCCAGTGACCTCTGATAGCACAATCCACCTTGGTTGTCCACTATGAGATATATCTTGTCAGTGTGTTGAACAGCTAATTGTATATGTCCGAGTACGTACGATGTTTCTGAAGAGTATCCTTTCCCGAGAAAACGCGACCACATCTGGAGCATGTCGCCTCGGCCAGAACCGTCAACTCCGCAACCAGTTCCTTTCCGTCAGAATCCGCCCAAGACGCGCGAGATCGCGTTCCAACAGAAATTCTGCGGCTTCGTGCCGCCTGAGCGGGGGGTGCACCATTGACGTCTAAGTCATCTAGGTGAGGAGGCCCGCGAGGGGTTCTAGCCGAAGAATGGGACATGATCTGCGGGGGACCGCTGTTTCCAGAAATCTCAGATGGAGGAAGAGGAGGAAGGGCAGGAGACTGGTGCACCAGAGGTGTCTGAATCACGATAGGACGCCACCCATCATCTTCGAGCGAATTCACCTTCTTATCATCGTTGGTACTATCCAGATTCTCGTACAGCGGAATTCCTCGTATGATTCGACCTATAGTGGAGGGGGACTTCGGCAGTGGAGGCAGCGGTTTACCGCCACTGAGCGGAGTCGGTAAGATATTGGCACCGAGGGGGAACTCATGAGGTAGACTGAAGTCTCCTTGGTGTTCCGTCCGTGCTTCAGAGCGTGGAGGGGGAACGAATGTTCCGTCCTGACCAGGTTCCTGACGCTGTTTTCGAGCCTCCTGAACTAACCTCAGGAAATCCCAGCTAGGAGATTCTGGATGACCCTCAGCCCACTCGAGGGCAGCGTGTTGTGCCGAAGAGTCTTCCAACTCTTGTATGTCCTCAACATCCGGTATTGTAGATAACCGATTACGAAATGGGCCACCGCTGCCCAGTTGCTCAGAGTGAAGAGATGGAACTAGAAGTCCAGTACTCGATCTAAAATTAGAGGTCAGATCGGGATG
>WNFI01143302.1_pt1 | contig 14048 bp, 14 predicted proteins | sample 5400471 | NCBI WGS metagenome assembly WNFI01 (sample SAMN13153348, study PRJNA577476) | soil metagenome | isolation source: 100 cm saprolite on Douglas fir-dominated hillslope | place: USA:California | collected 2013-09-17 | reverse complement strand
GAAGAGGCAGAAGCCCTTGCCGAGACGTTAGACCTCGGACCATTGCGCGTGCCCGTCCTGTCGCTGCTGTGCATGCACTATGCCGTGGCAGGGCAGTGGGAAGCAGCCTACAACTATGCATTGAAGGCTATTGCCCTACGTAAGAGCCTTGATAGGGCATTGATCCTGCTGGATTTCTGCTCTCACTATGAAACGGAGGCCTTACTGCGTGCAGGGGATGAGCGCCAGGCAAGAGAAGCAGTGCATCGACTCGGGGAACGTCTGGGACCTTACCGGCGCTTCCGCATTGTCTACCTGCGGTCATTGGCAGTGCTGGCCGCGTGGGAGGGGCAGAGCGAACAAGCCATTGGCCACTTGCGCGAGGCAGCAGGGCTGGCAGAAGAGCTCAGGCTGCCAGGAGAACGTTGGCAGATCCAGGCGGCGTTGGGTAGGTTGTACGAGGAAGAGGGCCTGCCTGCACAAGCGAGCACGGCCTTTGCTGAGGCGGCGACGATTATCCAGGGGCTGGCGGAGGGCATCAAGGATGAGCCACTGCGTTTGCGCTTTCTGGCTGGACCACAGATTCAACCGGTGTTGCAGCACGCCCAACGCCTCGCCAACTCGGTCCCAAAAGACCACACGGAGCCGAGCGGGTCACGCTCGGCTAAAGGAATGGGCCATCTCAAGGGCCATGGAGCAAGGGTTGCCAGAGAACCTATGGCCCGGGCAAGGATGGGACCTCCACCTCAAGCAGCAGCCCCTCGTTCCCTCGAAGATGCATCTCTGATAAGGGGATGACTCCCTCACGATCCAGATGTGTGGAGAGGAGAACACGACCCTGACTCTGTCCTGGCAGCGTCACCATCTGCTCTTGCCCTGAGAAGTTGAGAGCCACCAGGCAGCGCTGGTCAGCGTGCTGGCGTAAGTAGACGAAACAGGTGGCACTCTGCTGCTCAACGGACTGATACGAACCACGAGTCAGGGCCTCATGAGAACGTCGAACGGCGAGTAAGGCGCGCGTCAACATCAGGAAGGAGCGAGGATCCTGTTGCTCAGCCGCCACATTCCAGGTCTGGTAGTCGTTGGCGACCGGTAACCAGGGCTTGATCCCGGCAGGAGAGAAGCCGGCATTGGGGCTGCCATCCCACTGCATCGGGCTGCGTACCGGGTCACGGCTCTGCTCAGGATGCTCCTTGGCGAGTGGGTCCTGCATTACCTCGCGCGGGAGCGCGATGTCCTGCATGCCAAGCTCCTCCCCATAGTAGCAGGTCGGGGTACCACGTAGCGTGAGCAAGAGCATTTGTGTCAGCCGTGCCTGCTCACGGCCCACACGCGTCGCAATGCGAGACCGGTCATGGTTGCCCAGGACCCAGTTGGGCCAGGCTCCCTCGGGCAGAGCCGCTTCGTAGCCCTCGACCGCTTGGCGAATGGTGCGTGCCTCCCACGTTGGCAGGGTCACGAATTGGAAATTGAAGGGCAAGTGGATCTCGTCGAGCTGCTCCCCATAGTAGGGCATCAGACGCTCTACTGGCAGATACAGTTCGCCGATGAGCACGCGCTGAGCGTAGTGCTCGGTCAGTGCCCGCATCTCCTGCATGATGGCATGCATGCCCGGTTGGTCGACGATGTAGTGTTCTTTCAGACGGGTATTGGGGAGATCGCCTGGCTTCCACGCTGGATTGATCGGGTTATCGCGGAATTGCTCATCCTTGAGGAGCACCTCAAGGGCGTCGATGCGGAAGCCATCGACGCCCCGCTCCAGCCAGAAGCGCAAGACCTCATACATCTCCTGACGGACTTTGGGGTTGCGCCAGTTGAGATCAGGCTGTTTCACATCGTACATATGTAGATAGTATTGCCCAGTGGGTTCATCGAATTGCCAGGCCAACCCGCCAAACCGGCTCATCCAGTTATTGGGGGGACCGCCACCCTTGGCCGGATCGTGCCAGATGTACCAGTCGCGTTTCTCGTTGGTACGGCTCTTCCGCGCCTGCTGGAACCAGGGATGCTCATCAGAGGTGTGGTTGGGGACAAAGTCCAGGATGAGCTTGAGGTCGCGCTGGTGGGCCTGGTGTAGCAAGGTGTCCAGATCCTCAAGGGTCCCGAAGAGCGGATGGACATCGGTGTAATTGGTAATGTCATAGCCAAAATCGGCCATCGGCGATGGATAGATAGGCGAGAGCCAGATAGCGTCAACGCCGAGCCAGCGCAAGTAATCCAGCTTGCTGGTGATCCCAGGCAGATCTCCCACCCCATCGCCATTACTATCGAGAAAACTCCGCGGGTAAATCTGATAAATCACCCCCGTTTGCCACCAGGAGTGCGCATGCGTCATGGGTTGTTTTGTTCCTCCTCTTGCAGGGTATTTCTGTAGTATATCATCTGCCCTTTCACCTCCGCGGTCTGAGACAAAAGAGGAGTACTATCTCTCGTTTGTCTGTTTGCGCCAAATTATGGCTGATGCCCACTTTGGATACTGTGACGAAGTGTGTCAAACGACAAGAAGAAATTTGCAAACTTTTGCTGGTGATCAAATCCACCTGTTGCTCTGTCGTGGTTCGGGCTGGCATGTGTGCTTTCTCCTAAGCGTGTCCTTGCTCCTATCCGGGTCAGAGCTTCAGTCACTCCCCATGACGATGCTCATGGCGCTTTCATGACACTTCCTCCTTATACTAGGACTAGAGAGGGCAAGGCACCTCAGCTGGGCAGCGGCCCGCAATCCTGCCGGGTGGGCCTTTGAGTGATGAAATGCCCTCGGGTTTTGTCAAAGTCAAATAGGTAGAGATTTTCCTGCCTGCGGGCAGCTTTCTTTCCTCCCATAGCCTGATGAACTTTAACGAATTAACAGGGGGTCTGGTGAACGGACGCGGCACCCCCGTAGGGCCCGATTTATCGCGGCCACCGCCGATTTATCGGCCAGTGGGAAACCCACCACATATCTGGCTTAATTTGTTAAAACTCATAAGGCGTATGGGTATTCAGAAAGGTTTTTGATGAATCTTCTCCTGCTGGAAAAGCGGACGCTGCCTGCTAACGTCAAGAAGACTGCCAGGAAGGTAGCTGCCGCGCGCGAGGCGCAAGCATCAAGCTTGATGAATGATACCGGGCTGCTTATGCTACGCGTTACGACAGGCGGTTTACTGGCCGGCCACGGGTCGCAGAAGCTCTTTGGCTGGTTTAATGGCCCGGGCTTCAAAGGATTTGCGGGCTTTATGGAGTCGATGGGCCTGAAACCGGGAACCACCTGGGCTACTGCAGCCGCTGCCGGTGAGTTTGGGGGCGGAGTGCTCACTACGCTGGGCCTGCTTCACCCGCTTGGTCCTATGGGCATGATCGGGGCCATGATCATGGCAACTGCCAAGGCTCACTGGGGCAAGCCTATCTGGTCTTCTGCCGGTGGACCCGAGCTGCCTGTGACCAACATAGCTTCGGCCCTGGCGATTACGCTTACGGGTCCCGGTCGTTTCTCGCTTGATCGCCTGTTCGGCATTCGGCTGCCGCGCGCGCTGGTGATTGCTGCGGCGGTGCTGGAGATCATTGTGTTAGCGCTTGGTATCCGCAGTCGCCCGGCGCCTGCTCCCACGTCAGCTGGCAAAGATACCACAACCGCTGCGGCTCGCTAGGCATCAACGCCCCAGGCGTACGAACCTTACATGCTTACCTGTTCCAGGCGGGCATATTGCGGCCAGGTGCACTCCCTGGCATGTCGCACCTGGCCGCATCTCTCTGGGGGTGGGGTTGGGCGAGGCGTTCAACGAAGTGCCGCCTGGGGGAGGCTGGGGCCGCTACCAGGAACGCTATGATCGGCTGGTCGAGGCCATATTGACAGTAGAGGAGAGCACCATGATTGCACAAAAGAAGGATATCAGCGAACCACAAGCAATTGAGAGCAAGCCGGGTACCCCGCCGCCTGTGCCACATGTCGTGATTATCGGTGGGGGATTTGGTGGACTTACAGCAGCGAAAAAACTCGCCGGGCGGCCAGTTAAAGTGACTCTGATTGACCGCATGAACCATCATCTCTTTCAACCGATGCTTTACCAGGTTGCGACCACGGCGCTCGCGCCTGGTGATATTGCCACCCCTCTGCGGGACGCATTACACCACCAGCGGAACACGACCGTTTTGATGGGGGAAGTCACCGGCGTGGATACGCAGCGCCAGCTTGTCCTGCTGGAAAAGTATATCGCCATTCACTATGACTACTTGATCCTCGCGACGGGCGCGTCTAACAACTACTTCGGCCATCCCGAATGGGCAAACCTGGCTCCCGGCATGAAAACACTTGAGGATGCCATAGCCATTAAAAATGGTCTCCGGTTCTAAGTCTCGATTCTCCATTCTCCATTGGTTCCACGCTTCCACTCCTTCACTGAGCTTCTCAAGATGTTCCTCGTTTGCCATACCTTTCATCCTTCATCACACTAGAACTCATTTGCTTAGTTCTACCGTGATAATGAGTCAATGTCATCTCCCGAAGAAACGTTGAGTAAACGTCGCGATGAAGCTAATTTCGATGAATAGGCCGACCACCGCTTCGAAAGCAGCTCGCACTACTAATGGATTGTGCAAGTTTGTCTCACCACTGAGACTAGGGAAAAAGCCACGTCCATGAAAAGACATGAGGCTGAAAACGAATGCATCTGGAAACAGAGGAAGATGCCCAGATAGCGAGTATGTAAGGGTAAAGCTACAGATTACGAAGAGATACCAGAACACTGTTTTTGCAGGGTGATACCCATAGCCCGCAAGCACATCGAGGAACAGCGAGAGAACATATGCGCTCAGCTTCTGCACTCGTTGCCAGAGCTTTGCCTTGGGGAACAGTCCCTGTCGCCGCAAGACAACACGTTGGAGAAGTTGCGCACGATAAGCAAAATGATCAGCTTCCTCATTCAGCCCTTGATCGCGCAAGACCACAGCGAGTTGGCGATTAGCCCGTACTGCTGTGCGATAGTCTTCAAGGCGATTGGCTTTATCATTCATCAATAACCGGATTGCTGATCGACGCCGAGCCTCGTATTCATCACCAAGCATCTTTAGTGGTGACCAATCCACTATCGCAAGATTGACACCTCCCCAGTTGACATCAGCTAATGAGGCAACCCCGTACTTATCGTCACTCAGAATGACCTTTCTAAGACTAGTAGTATTATCGAAGAAGGCTTCGTTGAGGTGGGCTCCCTGCAACTGGACTCTACTGAGGTCAGCTCCCTGCAACTGGGCTTCCATGAGGTTAGCTCCCTGTAAGTCCGGTTGTAAGCCTGGATTCTCTTTTCTCCATTGGTTCCAGGCTTCCACTCCCTCTCTGAGCTTCTCAAGATGTACCTGGTTTGCCATACCTTCATCCTTCATCACGCTTGACCTCATTTGCTTAGTTCTACCGTGATTATGAGTCAATGTCAATAGAGTGCTCAGTTGTCTAGTAAGTTGATCGCTTTTGAGTCGAAATTACGGGGAGGCTTAAAAGCAACTGTCTACAGAGTCTAGACGGTAGAAGGAAACGTCTATCCAATCGGGAAACATTTTGAGCATCTTGTAAACTGGATATGAGCCGGGAAGCATGTTCTCTCTTTATCTCTCATGGCTTTCCAGGCTCGATATTATCAATTGATTGAAATTAACATACTTCCAAAATGGCAATGATAGACTTCCAAAACACAACAAGGAGGGTAGCATGGCAGACTTTCCAGGAGCGACCGATCATACCGTTCCACCCTCATTTATGTTCGATTCAAACGCGCATGCCGCGATTGTGATTCACAAAACGGGTGGAGACGCTACGCCTGACGCCATCTATCGGACATTCCTCGCGAGCGGGAAAAGTGTGCATTATGGTGTAGGAACCGATGGGTCCATCTGGCAATATGTGCCAGAGGCGTTGGGTGCTGGAGGCAACTGCTGTGTGGAGGATGGCTATGATCCATTTTGGACACAGTTCAACCCTATGCATGTGGGATCTGGTGATGGCACGAATCTCAACACGGTCACCATTTCTATCGAACATTGTGATGCAGCTTTGGACAATAGCACACCACTCTCGCTTGCGCAGCAAGAAGCCAGTTTCAAACTTGTGGCCTATCTTGTGCAGAAGTACCACATTCCACTGACGCACATCAAAGGCCACAACTCACTAGACCCTATCGATAAGGCGCATTGCCCAGGCAATTACCCATGGGATGAATTATTCGCCTTTTTGCAGAATGGAGGAACGACAATGGGAGTATTGCTCCAACTAGCTTAGCTTGTCACAGAGAATCAGTGTTCTCAAGTGAACATTGCTCATGTGAGAAGACAATCTCTTCCTTTGCAGAGAAGTCTTTACCATGTCTCCAAAGTTACGAAACGAAATATTGCATTTCGTAATTTTGCGTGGTATGCTCTCATTATAAAATGATGTCTCTCGATATGGGAGGAGTGTTCGGTATGACCACGCGTGCTCCTGGCCGTCCTCGCAATCCTGCTGCTGACCGTGCTATTTTGGAAGCCACGCTCCAACTACTCGACGAGCGGGGATACAGCGGCCTTGCTCTGACCGAGGTTGCTGAACGGGCAGGAGTGAGCACTGCGACGCTGTATCGGCGCTGGTCCTCGAAAGTCTCGTTGGTCCTTGCCGCGATGCAAGCCACCCTTTTTCCCATCTCCTTTCCTGATACAGGCAATACGCGGCAGGATCTCATTGTGTTCCTGCAAGAACGCATTGAGGCCACGCAACGGCCCCTGGTTACCAAAGTCCTGCCCGCACTGGCTGCGGAAGGAGCCGGGAATCCAGCGTTCGTCGCACAGTTTCGCCAGCTGCAAGCTCCTATCCGTCAGATGGCCTTCGGGCTGTTTGAGCGGGGGATTGCTCGTGGCGATTTGCCCACTTCGCTTGACTATGATCTCACCCTCGATCTGTTGTTAGGGCCGCTTGTCAGTCGGCAGTTGATCAACGTTCCCAGGCTCGATCCCGCTCTCGCCCCAACGATTGTTGATGCCGTCCTCTATGGAGTGGCACGGAAATAAGAGGGAGAGGAACCTGAACTTCTGGTAGAGGATCTCCGTGCCTTTTCTGCCCGCTGCGAGAGGGAGCTTTGCCCGCGAGCGATTCCTTCATTTAAATGAAGCATGAAAGGACAACAGTATGTCAGTAGATTCCTTGAAGAGCCATACAGCACTCGTCGTGATGGATGTCCAGCGCACGACTGTCGCCTATATCGGCGAAGATCAAGCGTTCCTCAAGCGACTGAGCAACGCCATTGCCACTGCGAGAAAGGCTGGTATGAGAGTGATCCATGTGACGGCTCGCTTCCGAGAGGGATACCCAGAAGTCAGCCCACACAATCGCCTCTTCTCCAGAGGTCTCGCAGCGGGCTTCTTACCATCGACAGATCTGGAGATTCATCCTGCCGTCGCTCCGCAATCGGGCGAAGTAGTCGTGACAAAGGTGCGGGCCAGCGCGTTCAGCGGGAGCGATTTTGAGGTCATTCTCCGCTCACAAGCCATCAGCCACCTGGTCTTATGTGGGATTGCAACGAGTGGCGTGGTGCTCTCGACGGTCTTGGAAGCGGCGGACAAGGATTATGAACTCACGGTGCTCTCCGACTGCTGTGCTGATGCAGATGAAGACGTTCAGCGCGTCCTCCTGACCAAGATTTTCCCCCGGTATACGGAGGTGATCACGGTTGAAGCATGGGACACAAAGGTGAGCGAAGGCGGTTACTGATCCGTCACCTATGGAAAAAGGAAAAGAGAAGAAGGAATGAACCCTGAAGCGAACAAGACCGTGGTGAGACGCTACATGGAGATGTGGAATACCGGGAATGTAGTGCTGGCTGATGAAGTGCTTACCCCTACTTGGGTAGATCACGCGCATCCAGAGGTGAGAGACCCTGAAAGTGTGAAACAGGCGGTGCTAAAGATGCGAGCAGCCTTTCCTGACTTCCGTATCACCATCGAGAGCATGGTGAGCGAAGGGGATCTGGTTGCACTGCGCGGCACTGTGCGAACAGAAATCGTCTCACGAGTCATGTGGTTTGTGCGCCTCATCGATGGGAAGATGGGAGAACTGTGGACTGGCCTAGAGACACCCAGATAAATTCCCTCGCTTGGCGCGAAGGTTGCACAGCCGAAAGCCAGCGCGTAGCCTCTCTGTGTGCGCACTCACCTCTTTGAGGAGACCACACAAAACCGAGTGCTGACAGGTTCCGATTTTGCATGGTCTTCGAGAAGGCAACAAGGAGCCACAATGGTACGAGATCCTTCCACCACCACAGGCCAAGGCTCTGGCAGACCGTCTAGAGATCCACTACACGCCCAAGCATGCAAGCTGGCTCAACATCGCCGAGATTGAATTGAGTGTGTTAGCGCGCCAAGGTCTGGCGCACAACATTGCCACGATTGAGGAGCTTTGTCAACAAGTTCAGTGCTGGCAGGATCATCGGAACCAGCGTGTCGGCACAGTGAACTGGCAGTTTCGCATGGCTGATGCGCGCATCAAACTCAAGCGGCTCTATCCCGTGCAACAGCCTGACACTCAGCCTCCTGAACATGGAGTTGCCCGTGACAAGTTGAGGTAGTTGAAGCAGTACCAGCAGGATGGAAGGACGATGGCGCGACGCTTACAGCGCCTAACGGCATACCAGTTGTGCGCGGCTTCCGAGAATATATACTCAGCAACCCATGGGACAGCAGCAACATCCCGCTTGAGGCCGAGCACGGCATTACACAACTGGAGGGCGGTAATCCGTCAGTAGGCGGAGGCACATCGCAGGCTTTCAGGATGACCGTGCTTGAGTGGACGCCCGATCGCGGTATCTTCGAGATGTGAGTGGGCCAGGAGATCATCGCACTGAGGAAGCTAGCCAGCGCTGCAGCCACCAACGCGAATACCAGCGAGATCTTAGCCTCGGCCAGGCTCATCGAGGAAACAGCGCAGCACATTATGGACATACCGTCACAACAAAATGTCTGGCATGGAGGTGAACATGTCACAGGATTTATTGATCACCCTGGTCCCTTACATCGTTCCAGTCATTATCATATTCGCTACCAGCATCGCAGCGGCAGCCTACCAGCACCTCCTGCGCTGGCTGCCACCCAACCAGCGCGATATGCTTGAGTACGCCATGAGTCGCGCAGTACACACCGTTGAGCAGGTCATTCCCGGTGAGGCAAGCACGGTCAAGAAGCATAAGGCAGAGATCCGCGTTGCGGAGATCCTGAGAACATTCCAAGTGAGCATACCCGCCGAGGTCATCGACTCGTCCATTGAGGCAGCGGTACATGCCTTAGCTACGCTAAGTCCCCCGATAAATCGGGGACCTACTGTAGGCCGCGCTTTAGCGCCGGACGCCGCAGGCGGGAACCAGGCAACAGGCAAGATGCCTACCGTAGCGTCCCGATTTATCGAGGCCACCTACGGCGGGTCCTTGATAAATCAGGACGCTACGGTAGCCCGCGATTTATCGCAGGGCGAACCGCAGGTGAAGGCGCCGATTGCAGATAAGGCGACAGCGCAAGTACCGGCAGTGTAAGCAAGCAAGCAGCGCCAAAATATTACCGCGCAAAATGAGCGGTAGTTGAACCATATCCTGTAGCCCGCGATTTATCGCAGGGCGAGCGCAGCGAGGGCATCTAACCCCTCGTTGGGCCACATCTCAGATAAAACTGCTCGATGCCAGGAGTATCGTCCTGGTCCTGTTACCGAGGCCAATTGCCTACGTTTTACCCGACGGAGTAGTGAATTATTCGCCTTCATGAAGGGATGTAGGATGAACCGGCAACAGTTAGAGTGGCCACCACAGCAGGGACGTCAATTCAAATGGCCACCACAACGACCTCTATCATCGCAACAACCTATTCAGATGCAGCCGCAGCAACACCAATTCGAATGGTCACCACCAGAGCAATTGCAGACGCAGCCCATCCAGCTGCAAGAGCAATTGCAAAACCAGCGAAAGCCCCGAGGTAAGCGGTTGCGTCGCTGGTTTGTATGTCTGAGCATCATCACTCTCATCGCAGTTGTGTTCTCCAGCCAGGCGAATGGTTCATTTGGAGCCGTGACCGCTGACGCCATGCGTGCGGTACTCGGCCCAACGATAACAGCACAAGTTGAGTCGTGGTTTCTCGGAGTTTCCGATACTGTCCATCAAGCGCAATCCCATCTGAGTGGTCGGCATGTTGATCCGCCCTGGACAGTGCAGTCGTTGCCAATAGCACCTGCATCTGCATTGCCCACCTCAACAACTCTAGCGCCAATGCCACTGGTGCCGGTCATGCCGGTCATCACGCCGTCGCTCCCAAGTGAGGGAGTTTGGATAACCGAAGGCTACGCTGCCCCCCCTTTCAATTTTCCGCTCGCTGCCAAAACATTTCTTCGGCCCGACCCGGTACGACCCTATGCCATCGTCACATTGCTGCAGTTTGACATGCGCTTTATCAGACTGCATATGGTTGCGGGTACCTCTGAACCGGGTGGACCAAGAGGTGTGCCTGGGCCAGGAGTGATCCCCGTTCCCGATCAGAAAGGCACCGCGTTGCTTGCAGCCTTTAATGGCGGTTTTAAGTATGCCGATGGCCAATATGGCATGCAAGCCAACGGGACCGTCTATGTCCCTCCACAGCCTTCTGCTGCGACGGTCGCCGTGACAAATGAAGGTCAGATCATTCTCGGAAAATGGGGAGTTGATCCACACCTCAACAGTGGAAACTCGGACTTGGTGGCATGGCGACAGAATGCAGCGCTGCTCATTGACCATGGCGTCATCAATTCATTAGCAAATGATGGAGCGGCCTGGGGTGGTACCATCTTGAATAGGACATATACCTGGCGCTCAGGTATCGGAATCACAGCACAAGGAACATTGCTCTACGCCGCGGGAAGCTCGTTGTCTGCTTTGACGCTTGGTCAGGCGCTCCATGCTGCCGGGGCAGTGATGGCGATGCAAACGGATATTAATCCATTTTGGGTGCGCGCCTTTCTGTACAATAGGAACTCCACCGGGACTTTGCAAATCACGAAGCTCAATCCAGGCATGCAGGGAAGCGGCACCGAGTATCTGTACGGAACCGTGCGGGATTTCTTCTACCTGACCCGCTTTTTGCCCAACCTGCCGACAAAGTCGGGGACGAAGAAGACTCTTTAAGTTTAAGGACTGGCTTTTCACGCCCAACTAGAGCGCAGGCCTTGGCTCGTACACAGGGTAAATCTCGACCCGATAGCTTGGATCCACGTGCATCTTGTAAATTCGCACTAACATCTCTATTACAACGCCTCGCTCGTAACTATTCAAGACTTCTGGTCGCCTACGGCCAATACCATTCAAAGAAGGAGAAAAGCCTGTGGATGATGGTCGGAAAGCCTGGCGAGGGCAACCCTCGCCAGGCTCGACAACGGCCTCTTCTCGACTCGTGCACGTATTTAAGTGGTATTGGCCGCCTGCGGCGGCTCACCCAGGGGTCTGGAGTGGGTGTGGGCTGTGCAGCCTGTGGCTGCACAGCCCACACCCACTCCAGACCCCTGGCGAACTGCCGTAGGCAGTGAGGAGTCAAGCAGAGGGGAGACCTGCATAGTTACCTTCGCCCACAAGTGGGTTGGTCAGTATCCCCAGGCGCTCAATTTCGACCGCGATCGTATCACCTGGCTTCATAAACACCTGCGGCGTACGAGTGTTGCCAATGCCTGGTGGCGTCCCAGTCATAATCACATCTCCCGGTTCGAGCGTTGTAATCTCAGAGATATAGCTAACGATGTAGGGGACGCGAAAGATCATATCTGCCGTACTAGCGTTCTGCATCACTTGTCCATTCAGCGTGGTCTTGATAGCCAGCGCGTTGGGGTCCGGCACCTCGTCTTTTGTCACCAGGGTCGGTCCCAGGGGGCCGAAGGTGTCGAGCATCTTGCCCGTGGTCCATTGAGAGGTGCGGAACTGGAGGTCGCGAGCGCTGACATCGTTGGCAACACTGTAGCCAGCGACGTAGGAGAGCGCTTCATCCTCGGCAATATATTTGCCTCGCCTGCCGATTATTATGGCTAACTCCCCCTCGTAGTCTATCTGGCTACTGATGCGTGGGACGACGATCGGCTGGTTGTGGCCAATCAGGGAACCGGCCACTTTGTGAAACAGGACTGGATATTCAGGCACGGCCATGCCAGCTTCGGCAGCATGATCGCGGTAATTCAGTCCCAGGCAAATCACCTTGCTGGGATGCAGCACGGGTGACAGCAGCGAGATGCGCTCGATGGCATACACAATACCTTCGAAGCCAGGTGGGTTATCGCTTGCTGAGAGCCGTTCGTGGACAAAGGCTACTGCCTCTTGAGCTCCCCTCAAGGCAGTCTCACCACCTTTCAGCAAGCCAATCATATCGGTGGGAACCCGCAAGTTCGCCACTACCAATTCATCGTCGTTGCCCCTCTGACGCTGTAAGGCCTGATAGGCCCGGTTCAGATCGATAATCTGCCCATCGAGCTGCGCACCAATCCTTGACTGCCCTTCATGTTGATAGGTGACCAATCGCATATAACCCTCCTTTTCTCCCCTCTAAGAGCTACACAAAATCCGATGGCGCATCCGGTCCCCACATGTTCACCCACTTTTCCTTCGTACTCCACACCCTCGGAACGTACGTCGCATCGTCCCAGATTTGCTGGATATCACACATGAATTCAACCAGGTTGCGCTCAGGATCCCTGAAGTACTCAAACTGATTTTTGCCCGGGCCATGCCGACCGGGACCGTATAGCAGCGTATAGCCGTTTTGCATGAGATGTTCGGCCTGCCGCGCCAGGTAGGAGAAGTCCACAACCTCGAACGCGAAGTGATGCATCGTACCCGAATTTCCCTTGGCGAACGCTAACCCATGATGGTCAGGGTTGCAGCGCATCCAGAGGAAGATATCTTCCACCCAGTCAGAGACGCGGAAGCCCAACACCTCACTATAAAACTCTGCACTGCGTTTGCAGTCATCCACAAGCAAGGTCACGTGGCCAAGCTTGCGGGGCTGAGCCGCTCGTGACCCATAGGTCGGATCGACCTGCGCCATCCCACCGATTAACTCGACGACATAGCCATCGGGATCATGCAAGTGTAAGGACGATCCCTGGCCAAGTTCGCCTGTTCCTTCGGTCTCATAGGCAATCCCCGCGCGAGACAGCGCCGTAGCCGCTGACTCCAATTCCGCTGGACCCCCTACGTCCAGTGCATAGTGATCAATTCCTGCCTCCGAAGAGGGAATAAGCACAACGGCATGATGGTTTTCATTGCAGCGGAGATAGACACGGCCCGAGCTATCTCGCTGTGTCTCGCCAAGTCCTACTATGTTGGTATAAAAGTTAGCTTGTTGTTCCACGTCGCGCGTCTTCAAAGCGACATGCGAAACCTGCTTGACATTCACAATAGGCATGAGGGCCCTCCTTGTCCTGTGTTAGCGAGCATTGACGCTCAAGCCGCCGTCGACCACAACACGTGTACCATTGATATACTTCGCCCGGTCCGAGGCCAGAAAGACCACCAGGTCAGCCACCTCGTCCATCTCAACCCAGCGCCCGGCCAGAATCCCCTTCTGCTCGCAATAATCAACCAGAAACTGCTCGCGGCTTTTGCCCTGCTGCTCTGCCTTCGCATCAGCCCAGGTCTGACGCCACTCGGTAGCGACTAAACCTGGGACAACCGTATTGACAGTGATCTGGTCACGAGCCAGGTCGTGTGCCAGGTAGGTAGAGACGTGCATCATGGCCGCGTTGTTGAGTCCATGCGTCATCGCCCCTTCCCAGTCCATCATCCCTGCCGAACCGCCAATGTTGATGATCCGTCCGTTGCCATCCTTCGCAAAATGAGGCAGAAAGGCGCGGGTGGCACGCAGCATGCCGATCGTCTTGACATTTACATCGTCAAGCCAATCCTCATCGTTCCAGAGAATCTGTCGATCCGGGCGCCGCATACGGTTTCCGGCAGTATTGACCAGGATATGGATCGTACCGAATCGCTCAGCAGCGGCAGCAGCGGCGGCATCCACCGAGGCGCTATCAGCCATATTGGTAGGGATGGCTAACACGTCAACATTATTCTCGCTGGAGATCTCCCTGG